>ERZ724522.494-NODE-494-length-25138-cov-7.262568_pt1 | contig 25138 bp, 26 predicted proteins | sample MGYA00376055_ERZ724522 | MGnify/ENA primary metagenome ERZ724522 (study PRJEB28724, sample SAMN07190884) | wastewater metagenome | isolation source: effluent of sewage treatment plant in Hong Hong | place: Hong Kong | collected 2016-03-17 ...
AGGCCTTTCTCGCCAAGTTCGGCATGGATCCCGTCTCGCGTTCGCGCGTCATGGTGGATCCGCAGGGCGACCTATTCGGCGGCGGGGCTGACGGAAAGTCGGCAGGTCCAGGACGGTTTTTCGGCCCATGACCGGTAGCGTGACCACGTCGCCAGTCGCGGCGGAACAGGGCCAAAGGACGAAGCGCGCGCGGACGCCGCGGCGCCCGAAGCCGGCTGACCGCGCCACTGCCTACGCCGAGCGAGTTCTCGCGGGAGAAATCATCGCCGGACCGCACGTGCGCAATGCCTGCGCGCGGCATCTGCGAGACCTGACGGAGGGGCCCGCCAGGGGTCTTGTCTGGTCCGTCGAGCATGCGGCCGAGGCCATTGCGTTCTTCGAAGAGGTGCTGTGCCTGAATGGTGGCCAGTTCGAAGGAAAGCCCTTTCTGCTCGATCACTGGCAGGCCTTTGTCGTTGGCAGCCTCAACGGTTGGCTGCGCCACGACGAGACGCACGGCCGCCCTCTGCGGCGCTTTCGCGTCGCCTACATCGAAACCGGCAAGGGCAGCGGCAAAAGCCCATTGGCGGCCGGGATTGGCATGAAAGGCCTTACGGCGGAGGGTGAACTGCGCGCCGAGGTCTACGCTGCCGCGACCAAGCGCGACCAGGCGATGGTGATGTTTCGCGACGCCGTCGCGATGTGGCAGCACAGCCCGGAGCTCAACAAGCGGCTGGTCGCCAGCGGCGTAGGTGAGGGCATCTGGAACCTCGCCTATCGCGCGACCGGAAGCTGGTTCCGGACGATCAGCGCCGACGACGGTCAGAGCGGCCCGCGCCCGCATATCGCGCTGGTCGACGAGGTGCATGAGCACAAGACTGGCAGCGTCGTCGAAATGCTGCGCGCCGGCTTCAAGTGGCGCGCGCAGCCGTTGCTGCTGATGATCACGAACAGCGGCTCTGGCAAGACGACGCCGTGCTGGGCATATCACGAGTATGCCGTTGAGGTTGCCGCCGGCCGCGCGCTCAACGACGAGCACTTCTCGTTCGTCTGCGGGCTCGATGACGGCGACGACCCGCTGCTTGACGAGTCCTGCTGGCCGAAGGCGAATCCGAGCCTGCAATTCGTGGGGCTTCCGGGCGCGAAGTACCTACGCGAACAGGTTGCCGAGGCGATCGGCATGCCGGCGAAGGAGGCATTGGTCAGGCGACTCAGCTTTTGCCAGTGGACCGAAGCGATCAACCCGTGGCTATCCGCGCACGTATGGGATCCGTGCCGGAAAGAGTTCGATGCGGCTCAACTTCGCGGGCGCAGGGCATATGCCGGCCTTGATCTGTCCAGCACCACCGACCTGACGGGCCTCGTCCTGCTGGTCGAGCCCGAGACGCACGACGAGCCATGGCTCATCTTGCCGTACTGCTGGCTGCCGGAGGATGGGCTTGCGGAGCGCTGCCGCCGGGATCGCGTGGACTACCGCACATGGGTCGCCCAGGGCCACCTCGAAACCACGCCCGGCCGCGCGATCAGCAAGCGCCATGTGCTCCAGCGCCTGGTGCAGATCGGCGAGCAGTTCGAGATCGTCTCCATCGCCTACGACCGTTGGCGGATGGCCGACTTCATTCAGATCGCGCAAGACGAGGGCGTCACGTTGCCGCCGCTCATCGCGTTCGGGCAGGGCTTCCGGGATATGGGGCCAGCCGTCGATGCATTCGAGACCGCGATCCTCAACCGCACCGTCGCCCACAACGGCCATCCGGTGCTTGCCATGTGCGCCGCCAACGCGGTCACGACAACCGATCCGGCCGGCAGCCGCAAGCTCGACAAAGCCAAGGCCAACGGGCGCATCGATCTCATCGTCGCGGCGGTGATGGCGCACTTCGGTGTCGTGCGCACCGAAGTTCAAGCGCGCAGCTTCTGGGATCGCGACGACAGCGAGTGATGGCTGGGTATTTCAGCCGAGTGAAGCAGGCGGTTCTAGGCCGGAAGGCCGTTGAACTGACCTATGACCAGATCGCCGCGCTCATCGACGGCTCCGGCGGGGGCTCGGTTGCCGGCGTCGTCGTCACCGAAAAGACAGCGCTTCAGGTGTCCACGGTGCTCGCATGCGTTCGCGTCATCGCCGACGGTTGTGCAACACCGGAGTTGCGTCTGTACCGTGCCGGTAACGACAAGCGGCGTCAGTCGGCCGAAAACATCCCCGAATACCGTCTTCTTGCGCGGCGTCCGAACGAGTGGCAAACGTCCTACGAATGGCGCCGGATGATGACGCTGCACGCGGCATTGACCGGTGCCGGGCTATCCATCAAGGTGCGCGGAGACAACCGGCGCGTGCGAGAGTTGATCCCGGTGCAGCCAGGCCGTTGGGATGTGCGCCGCACGACGCGATACGAACTGCGCTACCGCTGCTGGGATGAATTCGGTCTGATCGGCGAGTTCGGCCCGGATGACGTCTTCGTGCTCAACGGCCTGCAATGGAATTGGGGCGAGGCGCTCAATGCCATTGTCCTGGCGCGCAACGCGGTCGGGCTTGCTGCCGCCACCGAGTCGAGCCAGGCGCGCATGCACGCCAATGGGATGCGGCCGAGCGGCGTTTACAGCGTCGAAGGAAGCCTTTCCGATGAGCAGCAAGAGCGACTCGCCAAATGGCTGAAGAAAAGCCAGACCGGTGAAAAGCTCGGCTTGCCTCTCGTCCTCGACCGAAAAGCCACATGGACCAGCACCGCCTCGTCGGCTGTCGACGCGCAGCACGACGAAACGCGGCGGCGCCAGGTCGAAGAAATCTGCCGGGTTTACGGCGTGTTCCCGATCATGGTGGGCCACGGCGACAAGTCCGCCACCTTCGCGTCGAGCGAAGCGTTCTTCGCGGCGCATGTCAAGCACACGCTCGCTCCATGGCACTGCGCCTGGACGCAGAGGCTTGACGAAATGCTGCTCGATGGAGCCGGCCCTTTGTGGTGCGAGTTCGACGTGCGCTACCTGCTCGCCGGCTCGATGCGTGACCGCTCGCAATGGGCTCGCACGATGGGCGAGTTGGGCGTCTACACCAGAAACGAACTGCGCGACGAAGAGGGCAAAGACCCGCTGCCTGGACTCGATGAGCCGCTGACCCCAATGAACATGTCAGGCGGAAAAGCCGCCGACGGAGATGGCAATGATCCCGTGCAAGACCCTGTCCCGGCGGCCTGACTCGCGGCCTCGAATGCCGCCTCTGGATCGCCGCAATGCGGTGGCCGAGCGGCGCAGCGCGATCGTCAGGCTCGAGCGCCGCGCCGTCTCCGACGACGGCGCGATCGAGGGCTACGGCAGCGTCTTCGGCGTGCTCGACGATTGGGGCGACATCGTCGCCCGCGGGGCCTTCGCCGCTTCGTTGGCGGAGCATCGCGCTGCCTCCACGATGCCGGCCATGCTCTGGCAGCACCGCGACGCCGAGCCGATCGGCGTGTGGACCGACATGACGGAGGACGACAAGGGCCTGCGCGTTCGTGGCCGTCTGGTGCTTGCCGCGCCCCGTGGCCGAGAAGCTTACGAGCTGCTCAAGGCCGGGGCGCTCAACGGCCTGTCCATCGGCTACCTGCCGCGCAAATGGAGCTACGACGAAGTCGCAGACGTTCGCACGCTGCAAGAAGTTGACCTGTGGGAAGTGTCCCCGGTCACGTTCCCATCCAACTCGATGGCCCGAGTCGACACGGTCAAGTCGGCGTCGATCGCGGCCATCGCAACCATCCGCGACGCGGAACAAGCCTTGCGGGATGCGGGTTTGCCTGCGGCGCAGTCCAAGGCCGTCCTGGCCTCTGTCAAGCGGGCCGTCACAGCCGAGCGGGATGCCGAGCTGGCCGCGCACGCCCTCATGCGGGCCGCCTCCGGGCTGCTCACCTGCGTCACCAACGCGTCGGCCTGAAAACCGGGCGCGTCATCACTTCGCATCGAAAGGATTTGCACCATGCATCGCAAGAATTCCCACCTGGCCCCCCTTGCGGCGGCTGCCATGCTCGCCATCGTGCTCGGCTGCGCGCGAGCGGGCGCCGAAGATCTCGACACCATGCGTGCGCACCACGATGCGTACATGGCCAAGCGCCAGGCCGCCGGGTTGTCTGGGGCGGCGCTGTTCGAGCGCCGCGATGCGCCAACCCTTGCCAGCGTTGCCGAGACCATCGGCAAGATCAACGAGGCGTTCGAGGAGTTCAAGCGCACCAACGATCAACGGCTCGAGGCGCTGAAAAAGGGCGCTGCAACGGCCGATCTCGAAGCCAAGCTCGCCAAGATCGAACGCGATCTCGATCAGCTTGCAGAAGCCAAGACGCGCCTGGAGAAGATCGAAACCAAGCTCGCCCGCCCCGGCGCGTTCTCGGGCAGCGGGCAGGATGGCGAATCCAAAGAGCAGGCCGAATACCGCTCCGCTTTCTGCGACTGGCTGCGCGCCCCGACCGACAGTGCCCGGCAGCAGCGCTGCACCGCGGCGGCAAATGACCTCGAAGCCAAGGCCAAGGCCGGCGGCGACCGCGAACGGCGCAGCGCGCAGGTCGTCACCAGCACCGGCGCCGCCGGTGGCTATGCGCTGCCCGAATTCATCGAGCGCGCCATCGCGCGCCTGACCGTTGACATCAGCCCCATCCGCTCGATCGCCACCGTGCGCACGGTTGGAGGCCCCGATTACAAGGAGCTGATCGATATCGGCGGCGCCGCGTTCGAATGGCTTGGCGAGACCGACACGCGCAACCAGACCAACACGCCCGATCTGGCCGAGGTTGCCCCGACCTTCGGCATGGCCAGCGCCAAGCCCCAGGCGTCGGAGGAGTCGCTCGACGATCTCTTCTTCGATGTCGAGGGGTGGCTCATCGACTCGGCGGCCGAAGCGCTGGCCGCCGGCGAGGGGGCTGCGTTCGTCTCTGGCAATGGCACCAAGAAGCCCACCGGCATTCTGGCGGGCCCGACCCCGGTGACCACGGCCGACTCATCGCGCGCGTTCGGCACGCTGCAGTACGTGGCGTCCGGCCAGGCGTCCGCGATGCCGACGAGCGCCGACACGTTTCTCGACATGATCTACGCGGTGCGGGCGCGTTACCGCCGCAATGCGCGGTGGCTGTCGAACAAGTTGGTGCTGGCGTCGCTGCGCAAGTACAAGGACACGACCAATCAATACCTGTGGGTGCCCTCGCTCACCGCCGGCCAGCCCGACAGCTTCCTCGGCTACCCGGTCAGCGAAGCCGAGGACATGCCGGCCGTTGCGGCCAACGCCTTCCCGCTCGCCTTTGGCGACTTCAAGGAGGGGTATGTAATCGCCGATCGGGTCGGCATGCGGATGACCCGTGACGAGATCACGACGCCCGGCTTCGTCAAGTTCTACATCCGCAAGCGCGTGGGCGGCAAGCTTCGCAACACGCAGGCGATCAAGCTGCTGAAGATCGCGACGAGCTGATCATTGGCGTTCGGGTCCAGCCGCGATGCCGCCACCAATGGAGCGGCGGTATGCGAGTGGGTCGGAAAGAAGGAATGATCTATGACAAAAACCATCAAATACACCGGTGCGCAGCAGCGATGGAGCGAACTCCCATACACCGGTGCGCAATCACTTTGGGCTCCAGGTCAGATCGAGGAACGGTCTGATGTAGCCGCCGCGGCGCTGATGGCTACCGGGCTGTTTTACGAGGTCCAACGACAGCTTGACAATGCCGAGGTGATGGCGCTCCGATCCCTGGTGTCATCGGCTGGGATCGGCGGCGGCGCCACGTACACGCGCGAGCAGCTCCGGCTGCTGGCCGAGGCCAACGGCCTGAAGCCGGGCTCGATGTACCGGACCACCGAGGGCGTGATCGCGTTCGCCAAGACGGAGCGGTTCCTGAACAGCCCCAATTGGTTCAGCTCGTCGCAGCGGTGGAACAGCGGCAGCAACACCAGCTACACGACGCGGATGAGCGTGATGCTCCCGCCAATCGACGTGGCCGGTGGCCTGGATATCCTGACTGCCGGCCAAATGACCGGCAGCACGCGGACCAAGCGGATGGCTGTGGTTCTCGGCGGGACGACCAGCGACGCGCCCGGCACCGCCGGCGTCAACGTGACGGCCTTCGAGCGCAACTTCAACTCGGCCACGCTGCAGTACGCGTGGGAGACGCTGACGCGCCTCCGCTGCATGGGGTCTGCCGCCCGCTTGGCCGTGCGCAACGTCGGCGCGAGCGCGTCCGGCATCGACAGCAGCGGTAGCGGGATCTCGGGAGTCGGAAAGCGCTTCCTGTCAATGGACCTGTCAGCCTCGAAGCTGCTGCGGGTGGCGACCCTGATCTCAAAGGTCGGCGCCGGCGTGTCGATCACCAGCACGCTGCAGATCAGTGGCGGATATGCCTATGGCACGGTGGCGGCCGGGACCTTCGGCGACACGGCCAGCCTGGCGCGGACCGCGCAGATCACCGGCGCGACCGGCGCCGATGCGGCGTTCTACAACCTCGACCCGGTCGACATCGAGCTGTTGACCACCGGGCTTCCGTCGCCTGTCCTGGCGACCGACGCGACCGACCTGTCGACCGTGACGCTGTTCCGCTACCCGGTCACCGGCGGCAGCGCGGCCGCGACCGGCACTCCGCTGCTGTGGTTGTACGACGATCTGACCGTGGATCAGTTTTCGGTCGCCATCGACCAAGGGGCCGGTTGATGATCGTCAGCACCGACCCGCGGGACATGCTGCGGCCCGATGTTGTCGAGGTGCGGGCGCGCGGCAACGAGTTCCACGGCCTGCAGGTCAGCGATTGGACCGGGGAGACGCCGACGACCCACCCGCAGCGCCAGGCACGAATCGGCACCGTGCTGCGCATGCAGGGCCGCGAGCTGAACAGCGGCGACGTGACGGTGCCCGCATACTTCAGCGGGAACACGATCGAGAATGTCGGCCTCGGCGATGGACAGTCGCCGCATCCGGTCGACCTGGGGCTGCGGACGCACTGGCACCGGTGCCTGGCCTTCGGCAGCTACTGGCCCGAGATCGAGACGTCGGCCGGCGGCTACAACTTCACCCGGCTGAAGGCGGCGCTGCAGGCCGCCAAGGCGCGCGGCTGCAAGACGCTGTGGAACATCGCCTATACGCCTACCTTCTACGGCAGCGACATCAACGCGCACCGCAGCAGCGGCCAGGCGGTGTCGGGCGGATGGGCGTCGGCGCCGTCTGATCTGCAGGCGACCATGCAGGCCGACCCGCGCGACAACAGCGCGGTGCTGCGCAACTTCTGCACGGCGGCCATGACCGAGATCGGCGACCTGCTCGACGTCGTCGTCTTCTGGAACGAGCCGAACTTTCGGCGCTACAGCGGCAGCGGCGCGCCCTATGGAAACTGGTTTGACACCAGCGACGAAGGCGTCCTGCGCGACCTTGTCACCGTGCGGACCGATGTCTCTGGCAACAACCAGCGTTACGCGCAGTTCGTCCGGCTGCAGGCTTGCGCCTATCACACGATCAAGGCCCTGCGGCCGTCGATCGTCTTCTGCGGGCCGGACTTCTTCGGCGAGGCGTCGTCGCAGTCAAGCGTCGGCGGCAAGCAGGCCGGGCGCACCTGCTTCGGGCAGTGGCTGGCAGACGGCGGCGCCGCCTACTGCGACGCCTACTCCTGGCACAGCTACACCGACCTCTATCAGCTGACCGGCATCGCCGGCGTCGACTGGCGCCTCTCCGACATGCTGCGCGGCCTGGATGACGAGCGCGCTTCCCGCGGCGCACCGGCCAAGCCGTGGTACTGCACCGAGGTCGGCCACGAAGAACTCGGCACGCTGGCCCTGCAGGACCAGCGCATGTGGGCGCTGCGCAACCACCTCGAGCACGCGTCGCAGGGCTGGCAGTCCATCATCGCGTACGCCTGGGACAGCCTGAGCCCAGCGACGTACCAGATGAGCTGGTATCTGCGCAACTCCGCGGGATCGCACGGCCTGACCGCTGGCGTCCAGCCGATCGCGCTGTTCTGGGACGAGAGCGCCGGGCTGACCGCCGGGCGCACGATCAGCGCCGGCGCCGTGCGCCTGGTCGATGGCCGATGGTGCGGTCGCATCGACGGCGTCCCCTACGTCGTCTGATCCCGTCCCCTGCAGGCGATGGTCGAATCGTGTACCTGTTGACCCCCCCCATTAACGAGCCTGTCGCTACGTCCGAAGCGCTGGCTGCCGCGCGCCTGTCCGCCGCCGGCGATCCGCTCGAGCCCATGCTCGCCGGCCTGATCGCCGCCGCCCGCCAGATCGCCGAGCAGGAGACCGGGCGGCAGTTCATGCAGCAGATTTGGCGCTTCGAACTCGAAAGCTGGCCCGCCTCCTGTTTCCCGCTGCGGGTTCACCGCGCAACCGAGGCGGCGATCGCCTATTGGACCGGATCTTCCTGGGCCACGCTTGCAACCAACTCCTATGCCTTCTACGCGCACGGCAACTGGACGGGCATCGCGCCGGCGCTCGGCACGGATTGGCCGGCGCTGGGGGGTGTTGCCGGAGGGCCGCGCGTGCGCATCGATCTCACCGCGGGGGCTGCCGACGCGACGGCGGTTCCCGAATGCGTCAAGCTCTTCATCAAGGCCCTCGTCGCGCACTGGATCAACAACCCGGAGGCCGCCACTGCCCGCACGTTGGAGCGCGCGCCGTTCCTCGGCGCACTGCTCGATCCGGTGCGCCTGTGGGGCGACTGAGTGGCGTTGAACAGTCTCATCGAGATCCGCCAGCGCGATGCCGGCGCCGATGCGGGCGGTCAGCCGCTGAAGACCTTCAACACCGTCGTCGCAAGCCTGTGGGCCGAAATCCGTCATCCCAGCGGCGTAGAACAGGTGCGCGCCGGGGCCCAGGTCAGTGTCGTGCAGGCCTCGATCAAGGTGCGGCGCCGAGACGGCATCACCCCCGGAATGCGGGCGGTGCACGGCAGCGCGGTCTACGACATCCGGGCCGTGCTGCCTGACGAAATCGAGCGCATCAACATGTTCCTCGTTTGCGATCGGCTGCCGTGAGCGGGTTTTCTATCAACATCGACCGCCACGCAATCGATGCCGCTGTCGACGGGTTGGTCGAAGACGTGGAGGCCGCCGCGCGGCCCAGCGCGCAGGCGATGGCGCAGGTGTTCTACGATGCCGTCAAGCTCAACGTCTCGCGCATCCGGCGCCACACCGGCAACCTTGCGCGCAGCATCTATCAGACGTACAGCGCCGACAACAGCGGCGCCGGCTACGCCACTTACCACGTGAGCTGGAATGCGAAGAAAGCCCCGCATGGCTGGCTCGTGGAATACGGCCATCTGCAGCGCTACCATGTCACCATCGACGAGCGCGGCCGCTTCATCACGCACAAAGACGAGCCGCTCCCCGTGCCGATCTACATCCCTGGTCGCCCGTTCGTCCGCCCCGCTGCCGCCGTGGCAGAGGCCGCCTACGCAGCCGGCATCGCCAAGCTGCAAGAGCGGCTGGGGGCCGCCAAGCCGTGACCATCGAGGCCGCTCTCGACGCGCTGCTCAAAGCGCAATGCCCGCGGGCGTTCACCGATTTCGCGCCGCCCGGCTCCCCACTGCCATGGGTCGTCTACCAATTCATCGGCGGCCCCGCGCTGCGCGCGTTGAGCGGCGCGGCGGCCGACAAGCGGCAAAGCCTCGTCCAGATCGCCGCTTGGACGGGCAGCCGGCTCGAGACGCATACGCTCATCCGCGCGATCGAAGACGCGATGTGCGCCGCAACCGCTTTCATCGCCCGCCCGCAAGCCGAGCCCGTGGACGACGCTGACGAGTCGCTTGGCTACTACGGCAGCGTCCAGGATTTCATGATCATCAGCAGCCGCTGATCAGGTTCAACCCAATGCCGCCGCCCCGCAGCAATGCGCGGGCGGCTTTTTCTCGCCCGACGAGGGCCACCCCAAGGAGCCAGCCATGTCCTACAAGTTCCCCGACGGCGCGCACTTCTACTTCTCCACCACCTTCGCCGCCGCCAAGACGATCTCGACGTTCACCAACGCCAACCCCGGCGTCGCCACCAGCACCTCGCATGGCTACGCCGACGACGACGAGTTGCTCCTCACCAGCGGCTGGGAGGATGCCACCGACAGCGTCTACCGCGCTGACCAGCTCACAGTGGACACGCTCAGCCTCAAGGGCCTGGACACCAGCAACACCACCTTCTATACCGCCGGCGGCGGCGTGGGCAGCACGCTGCAAAAGATCAGCTCGTGGCAAGAGATCCCGCAGGTGCTCACCATCAACACCAGCGGCGGCGGCGCGCGCAAATCCACGATCAGCCCGCTGTCGCGGCGCCGTCCCATCGAGGTGGCTATCGGAACGGAGCCCGTCAGCATCGAACTCGGGATCGGCCATGACGCCACCAACGCCATCTTCCAGGCGATGCTGGCCATCGCCAAGGCGCTCACCAAGGTCGCCTTCAAGATGGTGCTGGCGGACGGGTCGGCGGTCTATGGCTACGGCAACATGATGACCACGAGCTTCCCGCAGCTCCAGGCCGGCCAGGCCAATCAGGCCAAGGTCACCTTGAGCCTGTTGGGCCAGGACGTGGCGTACTGATCGGGTAGCGGCAATGACCAGCAGCGCCAAACCTAAGGTCGTGCTCGGCCAGCGCCCGAAGCACGTATCGCTCGCCGTGGACATCACGCTTCCCGATGGCTCGGTGGCCGCCGTCGTCATGCAGTATCTGTACCGCACGCGCAGAGAGTACGGCGACATGGTCGACAAGCTGCTGGCCGACGCACGCGCGGCTGACGAGCGAGATCCTCCGGCCGCGTCCTACAGCGAAGCGGAGCGCCAACGACGGGTGCTCGATGTCACGGCGGAGCACATTTTGAGCATCGCCGACGGATGGGATCTGGACGAGCCGTTCGGCCCGGATGCCGTGCGCCAGTTGTGCGACGAGTTGCCGGGCGGCGCGCAGGCCATCGTCGATCACTACCGCATTGCCATCGTGGAGGGCCGCCGGGGAAACTGACCGCGGCGGCCCGTGCCTTCTATGCGCCCGCGGCCGCCGCGCCCCGCTCGAAGTTCGACCTGGCGCGCCTGCGCTTGCGGGCGGCGCCGGTCGAGGTGTGGCCCGAACTGTGGCCGGTCTGGCAGCTCTTCACCTGCATTTGCACCCAGTGGCGGTTAGGCGCCCGCGGCGCGTCGGGTCTGGACTACTGCGCCGCCTATCCACTCATCGACCGCATGTTCCCGAACGACCCTGACGCCTGGATGCAAACGCTGCACGATCTGCGCGACATCGAGGCTGCGGCGCTCGACGCCATCCATGAAGGCGCCGACGAATGAGCAAGAAATTCCAGCTCGAGCCATCTATGGATGCCCGCGGCGTGCGCCCGGGCGCCGAAGAGGTCAAGCAGGTCGTCCGCGACATGACGACCGATGTCCAGCAATCCGCGGCGCAAGCGGCCAAGGGAATCGAGGGCATCGGGCAGGGGGCGGCAAAGGCGGCGCGTGATACCGACGCGGCAACCGCATCGATCATCGATGCGCTGCGGCGGGCCGATGAGAAGCGGCGCACTACGGGCGCCGGTGCCGGCGCGAGTGGCGGTGCCGGCGGCGGGGCCGACAAAGACGCGGCTCGCGCCGAGCGCGCGGTCAGATCGCTCAATGCCAGCATCGAGCGCACGATCGTCTTGCAGCAAGCCGGCGAGCGCGGCAGCTCGGCCTACTTCGAGGCGCTCGCCCGCGCCCGTGGCCTGAACGTCGCGGCGCTGGAGCAAAACCTCGCCAAGCTGCGCGAGCTAGAGCAGGCGCAGCAGCGTGCGTTGGGCTCCACTGAGCAGTCGGCCAAAGCAACGGCGGCGGCCCTGCGGCAGGTTCCGGCGCAATTTACCGATATCGTCTCCGGGCTTGCGACAGGCCAGGCGCCGATGGCGGTGCTGCTCCAACAGGGCGGCCAGCTCAAGGATGCGTTTGGCGGCGTTGGCGCTGCCGCCAAGGCCATCGGCGGCTACATGCTAGGCCTACTGACGCCCACCAATCTGGCGCTCGCCGCCGTTGTCGCGCTGGGCGTGGCATTCGTCAAGGGCGCCAGCGAGGCCGGCGAGTTGCAGCGCCAACTCATCCTGTCCGGCCATGCGGCGGGAGTCAGCGCCGGCCAGATCGCGCAGATGGCCGGCCAGATCAACCGGCTGGGCCAGGGAACAACGAGCAGCGCCGTTGCGGCGCTCACGCAGCTCGCCGTGTCAGGTAATGTGGCTACGTCGGGGCTGCAGCGTTACGCCGCCGCGGCCATCCAACTCGAGCGCGTCGGCGGCCCGGCCGCTGAGGCAACCGCCAAGGCCTTCGCGGATCTGGGTCAGGAGCCGACCAGGGCCGCGCTCAAGCTCAACGAAAGCGTCAACTTTCTCACCGCCAGCACCTATCAGCAGATCCGCTCGCTCGAGGAGCAGGGGCGCACGGCGGATGCCGCGCGCGTCGCGCAGGACGCCTACGCCGCTGCGATTGAGCAGCGCGGGCCGCAGATGGTGCAGACGCTGGGAACGATTGAGCGGGCCTGGCTCGCCATCAAGACGGCATCCGGAGAAGCCCTCAATCGCATCCTGAATGTCGGGCGCGCCGCGAGCACCGCGCAACAGGTTGCCGATCTCCAGGCAAGCATCGCCGACATCGAGGCCGGAAAACTTGGGGGCCGAGCGCGCGAGGATCTGCCGGCGTTGCGCGAGCAACTGGCCGTGCTGCAGAAGGGCGCCGGCTATGAGGCGCTAAGCGCCGCATACGAAGGCGAGCGCGCCCGCCAAGTGAAGGCCGCAGTCGATTGGCAAAAGGAAGTCGAGCGCAGTCTCACCAAGCAGCAGCAGCTTGAAATTGAGATCAGGCGCATTCGCGAGTTGGGGCGCGCGAGCGGCGCGCCACAGACTGAAATCGACCGCGCCGTCGCTGCGGCGCGCGAGCGGCTGACGCCGAAGTCCGGCACGCCCGGCGATCCACTGGCCGCCGAGCGCGATGCCGCCAAGCAATGGGCCAAGTACTACCTCCAATTCAGCGAGGCGATCGATGTCGCCAACGGCAAGACAGGCCAGCTCACGCGCTCGCAGGTCGAGCTGATCCAGTTCCTGCAATCGCCGGCCTACCAACTCATGAGCGAGCCCGCGCGGCAGCTTGCGCTGCAGCAGGCCTACGCGGCGGTCGAGGCTGAAAAGCTTGCGGAGGAAACCAAGAAAGCCGCCGAGGCGGCCAAGCAACTGGAAGAGGCGCGTGCCGGCGATGCCGCGGCGCTGGAAAAGATCGTCCGCAGCAGTCGCTTGGCCGCCGAGGATGCCGGATTGAGCGACCGCGCTCGGCGCGAGAACGCGGCCGTCGAGGCACTGACGCAAGGCTTTACCGCGCGCCAATTGAGGCTGGATGCAGAGTTTCGTGCGGGGCGGCTGAAAGGCCGAGAAGCCGATTACGCGCGCGAGCTCACCCAACTCGAAAACGCCGAAGCGCAGCAGGAATCGGCGATGCGTGAAGCCTTCGCGCGCGAGCGCGCGATCGAGGCCGATTGGCGCGTGGGCAGCAGCCGCGCGCTGGCCAACTATCGCGACTCGGTCGCTGACATCGCGGGCCAGATCCAGGCCTCTCTGACGAACGCATTCCGTGGCGCGGAGGAAGCCATCGTGCGCTTCGTCGTCACCGGCAAGCTCAGCGTCGCCGATCTAGCCAACAGCATCGTCGCCGACATCACGCGCATCATCGTGCGCCAAAACATCACCGGCCCTCTTTCGGCTGCGCTGGGCGGCTCCGGTGGGGCGGCGGGCATCTTCGGCCAACTGCTGGGCTCGCTGTTCGGCGGCGGCTCGTCTGTCACAGGTGCCACTGGTGATTTTGCCCGCCTTGACCGCCTTGCGGGCGCGCGTGCCGAGGGTGGCGACGTTCACGCCCGGGGGCTATACCGCGTCAACGAGCTGGGGCCTGAGCTGCTCACCGTCGGCCGGCGCCAATACCTCCTCACGGGCCCAGAGTCCGGGGCCGTCACGCCCGCCGGCGCATTCGGCGGCATGACGGTGCACCAAACCTTCGCGCTCCCGGGGCCGGTCGATCGGCGTACCCAGCAACAGGTGGCCGCTGCTGCGGCAGACGGTCTTTTCGCCGCAATGCGCCGCAATCGGTGAGCACATGGCCTTTCTAGAGCAACGTCTGAGTCAGCGCATCGAGCGCGGCGCCGCCGGCGGCCCGGTCAACCGGGGGCGCAAGATGGTCCGTACTGATGGCGGCAAGCTCGTCCAGGTCTTCACCTGGGCCGAGCCGTTGCGCCAGTACACCGTCTCGCATGGCGTGCTAGGGCAGGCGGAGCGCGAGCAACTCCGCAACCTGTGGTATGTCGTCAACTTCACGCCCTACCAGGGCTTCCGGTTCCGCGATCTGGCCGACTACGTCGCCACGCAGGCCAACAGCCGCCTGACGCTGATCAGTGGCAGCGACTACCAGCTTCAGCTCGTCTACGCCTTCGCGGGCATCGAATTCGTTCGCAAGATCACCAAGCCGGTCGCCGGTGCGGTGATCTACCGGCTGCGCAGCGGGGTCACGACGACCGCTTCCGCCACGCTGGCAACCGCCACCGGAATCGCAACCATCTCCGGCCATGTCGCCGGCGACACCTACACATGGGCCGGGCAGTTCGACGTGCCGGTCACGTTCACCGATGACTCGTGGGTCGAGCAGCTCGAGACCATCGGCAGCGACGGAGCCATCGCCACGATGCCGGCGGTCAAGCTCGAGGAGGTGCCCTTGTGAGCCAAGTCATCCCGACCGCGCTGGCCGCCAACTTGACCAGCGCGACGCCGACTCCGGCCTATGCCCTGCGCATCACCCGCACGGACGGCCAGGTGTTCGGATTCACGAGCTCAAGCCGCTCCTGCGACATCGACGGCGTGCACTACGACGCGGGCCAGGGCCTGGACATCAGCTCCATCGTCACGGCGTCATCGCTCGAGGCGGACAACCTCGAGCTGACCACGCTCGACGACGGATCGCTCTTCACCCACGCGCAGGTAATAGGCGGCATTTGGCAAAACGCGGAATTTCTCATCTTGCAATACAACTGGGCCAACCCGAGCGGTGGCGTCAGGCCCGTGCTGGGCGGGATCGTCGGCGCCGTGCGCCTGAAACGCGGCGTCATCACGGCCGAACTGCGCGGTCTGAAGCAGTACCTCCAGCAGCCGATCGGCGACTCGACGAGCAAGACCTGCCGGGCCAGATTTGCCGACCATCCGCGGCCGAACGGCAACACGCGCTGCACGCTTCACGCAGCCGACTGGACCGACGCATGCACCGTCGGCGCTGTCACCAGCCGGCGGCAGTTCGAGATCGTGCGCGTCGGCGGTGCCGCCGACCGGTCCGACGACTGGTACGGCGAGGGTCTGGTCGCCTTCACCGACGGCGACAACGCTCCACTGTCCATGCGGGTGCTCAGCTTCGTGGGCGGGGTGGTCAGCCTCATGAGCGACCTGCCCTATCTGCCACAGACGGGAGATTCGCTCGACGCGCTGGCCGGCTGTCGCCATCGGTTGGACGAAGACTGCCATGGCAAGTTCTCCAACAGCGTCAATTTCCAAGGCGAGGCGCATCGGCCGGGAGTGGACTCGCTCACCGCCGCGCCCGACAAAGGGGCGTCCTGATGCCGATCGCGCGATCGGACGTCGTGGCCGCCGCCAGAGACGAATTGAACACGCCCTGGATGCACCAGGGGCGGATGGCCGGCCGAGCGCTCGACTGTGCCGGGCTGGTGATCATCGTGGCGCGCCGAGTGGGCAGCGTGGCGTCAAGCTTCGACATCAACGAATACGGCCGGCTTCCCGACGGCACGCTGCTCGACATCTGCGACCGTTACCTTCTGCGGATCTCGCGCATCGAGCTGGGTTGCGTGATTGTCTTCGAGCTCGAGGCGCTGCCGCAGCATATGGGCATAGTCGGTGATTACCGGCACCGGGGCTGGTCGCTGATCCACGCGGCAAGCAATGCGCGCCCGGGGCGTGTGATCGAAACGCGCCTCATGTTCAGCCGCGCGCAAAGACGCGCTGGTGTCTATCGGTTGCCTGGCGTGGAGGCATAGCGAGTGGCGCAACTTGTGCTCGCGGCCGCCGGGGCGGCAATCGGCGGCGCGGTATTGGGCCCGGGGGCGGTTGTCTTCGGGCTCACCGGCAGTCAACTCGGCTGGATGGCCGGCGCCGTCATCGGCAGCGCTTTGGCGCCGAAGCAGCGCATCGAGGGCCCGAGTCTCGCTGATCTGCGAGTCACCGGAACCGACTACGGCTCGCCAATCGCCTGGTGCGCAGGCGCGCCACGCATACCGGGCGATTTGGCCTGGGCGAGCGATCGGCGCAAGATCGTCAGTACAGAGGAGTTTGGCAAGGGCGGCGGCGGCACACAGGTGACGACCAATACCTATGAGGTTGATCTGCTGTATTTGTTGGCAGACCAGGTCGGCGCGACAGTTACCAGGGTGTTTGAAAACGGCAAGCTCGTCTGGACCAACCTCGAAAGCGCCGACGACCAATCGCGCATTGCCTCGGAGCAAACTCCGCGGTGGAGGCGAATTACCATATACCATGGTGGCGAAGGCCAACTTCCGGATCCGACATACGACGCGGCTGTAGATAATGCTCCCGCCTATCGCCGGCGGCTGACGGTGTTTATCGAGGGAATGCAGCTAGGCGCCAGCGGAGCGTTGAGCAACCTCACATTCGAGGTTGCAACTGCGTTCAGCCCGAGCGCGGAACTTTCGCGCCGCCATGCGGTCACTGACAACGTATATCTATCTGAACCTGCGATATTGGCAATGCAGCCTGCAGTGCGGGTGGGGGTAGTTGGGGGCGATTCAGTTTATTTGTTCGGGTTGGATGGGGCAGAATCCGGAATCACAACCCGTACGCTCGACGAGCCATATCCGTCACGTAAAGGTAATGACAGCCTTGGAACAACTACCAGTTTCCCAGTTGGCATCTTGAGCGGCTTGCCGGTTCGATGCGCAAACCATTTTTATTCTATCGGTACGCCATCAAAACTGCATATTTGCGTCGGCATCCAAAATGCGATTGATTGGGGCGCCGGAGGAATCGCTCCGGATTTAGCAACTGCGCTTCCATCGGGCCGATATTTAGGCGACACCATCCCGTGCTCAGACGGAACTCACCTGCTCGCGTTCACCGCCCCCACAAGCGCATATTTTGGGGGCGCGGTACTCGACAGATGGCATATCCTGAGATTAGATGATTCCATTCCTGTTTTGGTGTCCGAGGGGAGCATCGCCGTTCCCACCACGTGGCGCTGCTACGGTAATGTTGGGCAGTTTAACTATAGCTTCCGGGCCGGGATGCTAGAGGATGACCTAGAACACGTGTGGATGTGCAACGCTGCCGGTACGGGCGACGTGGACATGTTCCGCATCGATCCGACGGATGGAGTGCTGAGGCTGCGCGGAACGGCCGCGCAGGGCCTGCCCGCGCATGCGTTCAACTACCCGTCTATTTGGGCGGAGGGAGGGTATGCCGTGGCCGTCAGTGGCGCGTCTTTCGGCGCGTGGCGCCGCGGGGGCGACACGATCGAAGAGGTCCCGCTGCAAACGGTCGTCGAGTCCATCTGCGCCCGCTCAGGCATGCCGGCCAGCGCGTACGACGCGAGCGCGCTGGCCGCGATTAGCCGCCCGGTGCGGGCGCTGGCGGTCGCCGGTGGCGCCGCGCGCCAGGCGCTCGAATACCTCCAAACCTCGCACGCCTTCTCCGCATACCAGGCTGACAAGATCTATTTCGTGCCGCGCGGCGGCGCGGCGGCCGCAACCGTCTCGGCGGCGGACCTCGCGGCTGGCGAGGATGCTCCGGCGGAGGAAGCATTCCCGATCGCCGTCAACGCCGATCTTGAGATCCCGTCGCGAGTGGCGGTAGTCTATCGCGACATGAGCGCGGATCAGCAGTCCGGCACCGAGTACAGCGATCGTGGGCCGAGCGGGCAAGATAGTGTTCAGACCCTGCAGTTGCCGATCGGCATGCTGCCATCTGAGGCCAAAGGCGCTGCCGACGCGGCGGTGCGCGATGTTTTCGCGGGCAGGCTGACCAGCACGATTTCACTGCCAATCGGTTACGCGGCCATCGTGCCGACCGACGTGCTGCTCGTGCCGGATCGCGACGGCGCGCTGATTCGCATGCGAGTCAACCGGCGCACCGAGTCCGCTGGGGTGCTCGCGCTCGAGTTGGTTGGCGACGATGCGGGTGTGGCGGTGCTGGATCTTCCGACCGATGCGACAGCGCAAACGTCGACGGCGGTGCAGGCAATTGCCGACACGCGATTCGAGGTGCTCGACATGCCACTCCAGAACGACGCTGACGACGCGCCCGGCGTCTATGTGTGCGCGCGCAGCGCCGGAGGAGGGGTCTGGACGGGGTGCGCCCTGCTGCTGAGCCGTGACGGGCTTAACTTCTCGGCGGCGGGATCGATCAACGAGCCAGGGGTTATTGGTTCTGCCACCACCGTCCTTGGTGATTGGAGCGGCGGCTGGGTGATGGACGAGGTCAACACCGTCACCGTCGACGTAGGCGAAGACACGTTGTCCAGCGTGGCGCGTGGCGATTTGCTGGCTGACGCATCGCTCAACGCGCTGCTGCTCGGCGACGAGGTGATCAGATATGCGACCGCCACGCTGCTGAGCGTGGCGCCGAACATTTACCGGCTCAGTAGGCTGTTGCGCGGCCAGCGCGGCACTGAATGGGCCACTGGAACGCACGCAACAGGCGAGCGCGCGATTGTCCTGCAAGCCCGCGGGATGCGCCGGGTTTCGCTCCAAGCATCAGACATCGGGAAAGGGATTTGGCTAAAGGCGGTTACAAGCGGCAATTCAGCGGCTCGCGCGACGGCGACATTGTTTACGCTGATCGATTCTGGGCAAGTTCCTCTTGCGCCAGTAGATATTCGGCTCGCGCGCACTACAGCGGACGACATTGAAATATCATGGAAACGCCGCACCAGGCTGGAGACGCGGTTTTGCGGGCCTAGCGGAATATACGTTCCACTTGGAGAATCATCAGAATCTTACGCCGTACAGATCATGTCTGGCGACGCCGTCATGCGCACAATCACGTGCGGCGAACAGAAAGCGATATATACCCGAATTCAGGCGCGCGCTGACCATGGGGTGGTCCCCGATACGTTGACAGTCCAGGTGCGGCAGATCAGTTCCACCGTTGGCTATGGCCGAGCGGGCGGCGCGACGCTTCAGGTGCCAGCATCAATTGCGGGTGATCCGGCGTCTCCTGGAGGCCCATTGCCGGACCCGCCGACAGTGCCGTTGCGGACGGCGGTTCCGACCCATCTTGTCTGCGAGACGGCCGCCGGCGTACTCGCAATGAGGGAAGAGGCCGGCGCGCCTGTGTATTACGTGTCGTCAGGGGCGTCAATGGTGCCGCTCGGAATGGCTTCGAGCGCATTCATGAGCAAGGGAAATCGTAATAGAGTAATTGAATATGCGGGCACTGTGTGGTATTTCGCCTCAATTCCATCGAACTGGCGAGAAATATACGCAATAACCGTTCCGTCAGACTACTCAGAAGCGCCGACGCTGCAAGGTTCGGCGGTAGGCTGGCTCGTAAGCGCGGCGCATACGTCGGCGCCGATTATAATTGGGGCGGACGCGGAGCGCGTGGTGGCGTGGAATGATTCAAATGAAGTATTCGTAGCCACGACGATGCCCACGTTTACATATGTGGGAGTCGCGCAGCCAGACGCCAGCGTGGGGTGGAGCTCGCCCTACAGCTATTTTCAGGTGTTCAGTTCTCTGCGCGCGCCATTGATGCTGCGTACATCGGCCGGGTGGATACTTGCGGCGAGCGGGTATACGCAAGGCCTATGGGTGTATCGCACGACAGATGCAAATGCCCAGGCCAACTGGATAAATTGCGCCGCCGTATCGGCTCAGCCCGGAATGGATTACGAGATATATAGACAGTCCGAGTTCTACGATGCGATAGCAATAGGGAGCCGCGTTTACCTATCAGGCAAGTGGCTTGGGCTAAGCTTTCTCGCGATAAGCTCGGATAGCGGAGTTACATGGACTAAATATTCAACCGGGCTGCGTGCATATTGGCATTTAATGAAAATAGGATCCGTGGTTGTAGCAATCAGCGGCGACGGAAAGTGGTGCGCAATAAATAGCGGCCCCGGCGCCGCGTGGGCAGAGCGTGAAATGGTCGGATTTGGAGCGCCGCCCTATTTAGACATAACTAAACCACGCGGAGAGTTTTTCATCGACAGATCTGAATCGTACGATTCAGGCGGTTATTTAGCCTACGATAAGGATGTCATCATGCACACTTCTGATGGTATCGCCTGGACTTCTGTAGCATGACCACGATGCAGCAACTGGCGCAGGGCCAGGATTCTCCCGAGGAGCCTATCAACGAGAATTTTGCAGCGCTGGCTGCACTCGCGCTTTGGGCAACGCGGGCTCCTGCGACAACTGGCTTGACGTGGGCTTGGTATGGTGGTATCTACGGCGGCGTCTTGGTGGCTGACGGCTATGTCACGCTGGCTGCCAGTGCGACCAATTACGTGGTATGCCATCGCGGCACGTTGACGTTGACCGCGTCGACGAGCACGACCAATTGGAGCGACTCGGCCACCTACGGACGCGTCGCCAAGATCGCGACCGGAGCGTCGACGGTCACGACGATCGAAGACCATCGCGTCGGCCCATACGGCATCCTCGGGACGTTGTCGCCGCCTGCCTCGGCCACCGTGGCGAGCGCGGCGACGCTCACGTTGCCGCAGGGCGTTCGGGTTGTGACGGTTACTGGCAATACCGGCATCACTTCGATTGACGCGGCCGGTCACGACGGCGCGGTGGTGATGCTCGTATTCAGCGGCACGCCGACGGTCACCGATGGCAGCAACCTCAAGCTCAACGGCAGTTTCACATCGACGGCAGACGACACGCTGACGCTGGGATGCTCAGGCGGAAACTGGTACGAGGCGGCGCGCAGCGTCAACTGACGGTGAGCGAGCCGACGACAGCCGCGCAGGCCGGTCTCCTGGCGCTGGCAATCGCCCTATTCGGCCCGCTCGCCGGGCAGTACGCCGTGATCGTCATGGCGTCGCTCGCCGGATCGCTGTGGGCGCTGTCGGAGGCCCAGACGCGCGGGGCCGGGTCGGCGGCCCTGGTGCTGCGCCTCGTGCTCACGGCCGTAGTTCTGGCCGGCTCTGCCACCTGGTGGCTTGAGTCTCGCTATGACCTGCCGTCGCATCAGATCCTGTCACCGGTGGCCTTCCTGATCGGCGCGTTCGGCAACCGGTGGAGGGCCGCCATCAAGTCGCTATGGGACGCGGCAGCAAAGCGCCTCGGAGCGCAAGATGGGCGCTCATGATGCTCGCGATGTACTCGATGGCCTGCATGGTCGTTTTCGTCAGTGGTGCGTACCGGCTACATCACATGGATGCGCGATCGACGTTGTTCTCGATCCGCCTGGTTTTTTGGTCGATGACGGCCGCCGCGCCGGCGTGTTCCATCGCGGGCTACATGTGGGGCTACGTGCCCGACTGGCCGGATGTGCTGCAGGCGTGGACGTTTGCGGCAGTGCAGCTTCGCACCGCGATGATATGGCGCCGCGGAGTGCCGGCGCAGTATCTGCGGTGACTATGCACAGCGCCGCCGTCCGACGCTGATCGGCGCCGATGACCACCGCACGACGGGGGGTTGAATCACACTCCTAGGGGACGCCACATTAACCCCCGTTTGCACTGCGTAGTGCAGCTGCAAGCGGGTCGGTCGGCCGGGCTCGATCACCACCCGATCCAGTACCTCGCGCAAGGCGAGTCGCGCCTGGTCGCGCAGTTCGGCACCGGTCGCAGCGGCGGTGATCGCATTCAGTAGTTGACGCAGCAGCGCACGCACCTGATCGTCGGTGATCGAGGTGGCGCTGGCGGCCGCCGACTGTCGAGCGCTCATCTCGTCGATCTGGGCGAGCAACTCGGCGCGCTGGTGCTCGAGGGCGCTCACACGCCGCAGCACTGGAGCCGGATCGTCCAGTTGCGCGGCCAAGTCGACGGTGCGCGCGATCTGGCCGGCGAGCGTGTGCGCGCGCTTTTCCATGCCCGCGATGCGTCGGCCGTCGATCGGGTCGGCGCCGCCCGCAAGCTGATCCATCGCGTCGCGCAGCAGCGTGACCGTGTCTTCGGCCGACAGGTCTCGCTCGAGCTGCTGCATCACCGCGGCCTCGACCAGGTGCGCGGCCACCTTGCGGCCCTTTCCGATGCGGTAGGAGCCTGCACCGTCCGACCACCATCGCTCGCCGTCGACGCCGACGAGCAGCCCGGTCAGCAGCACCGGTGACGCGCGCAGGCGCCGGCCCTGCACTCCGTCTTCGAGCTGGCGCAGGATCGCCTCCGCCTGGTCGTCGTCGATCAGCGCCTCGTGCGTGCCGCGCTGGATCTGCCAATCGGACCGCGGCCGGCGCTTCTCGCCGCCTACGGCCGCGCCGCCCTGTCGCTCGGCGTGCATGCCCCACACCGTGTGGCCGGCGTAGGTCAGCGCCTGCCAATCCATGCTCTGCGTGCTGGCCGGGGGCCACGGCAGCCGCAGGCGGCGGATTGCGTCGCCTCGCGCCACGCCGCGCGCGCGCAGGCCCAGGTAGGCCTGCACGACAGGCGCAACCTCGGGATCGAGCGCGAGCCGGCTCTTGGTGACGGGTGCACCGTCGCGCACGGCGCCCGTAGCGTGGTATTCAAGCCGATACCCGCGCGGCGCGCGGCCGCCAGCGTGCCAGCCCTGGCGCACGTTCTCTGCCATGCCGGCCAGTCCCTTTGCGCGGCTGACCAGGCTGTGGTATTCATCGAAGGCCTGCAGTACGCTGCGTAGCACCATGGCGGTGGCCGGGTCGCTTTCGGGCAGGCTCTTGTAGATCAGCCGCACGCTGCGCTTGGCGCAGTCGGCCTCGAACATCATGGCGATCAGACGTCGGCGAGCGATGCGGCTCGTGTCCAGCACGAGCACGCAGTCCCAGCCGCGGCCAGGGGTCTTGAGGTCGTGGAGCAGGCGCTGGAAGGCCGGCCGGTCCTCGTCCTTGCCGCTCTCGACAGCATCAGCGAACTCGTCGACGACGCACAGGCCGCGAGCGCCGGCAAGTTCGTGCAGCGCGCGCCGCTGCACGTCGATCGACACGTCGTGTCGGTCACGTGAGCTGCGCAGGTACAGGATGGCGTTGCTGGGCATTCGTGGTCGGCTTGACGATCTGCAGCGGCTGGCGCTCTCGATGCATTTGCAGCAGCATGCGGGCAAGACCAGATATTGCCACCGGCCGCCCAGCGCTCGAAATGGAAAAACGCCGTTGGCTCAAATTGCCCTCGGGGATGCGACACGTGGGAGCGCCTTGCGCACGCCAGCGAGGATGCGCGACAAACCGGCGGTGATCCAGGGCTGGCCGTCCACCGTGGCACGATAGACATCGACTCGACGAGTGCGGTGCAGTGCGATGACGTGCCTCTGCTCGCCGTGATCGAAGCGCTCGACGGTGATGCGCATGCGCAAGTCCGGCAAGATGGCCGGGTAGGCCGGCGCCTCCCCGGTCATCCTGGTGCGGGCTCGACTCGCCTGCATGGCGCTTCGGCGCTCGGCCAAATACGGTTTGGTGCGGCGATAGGTCATTGCAAAGCTTGCATGGGTTGCCTATATCCTGTTGTACGTCACAGCAGCTCCTGCTGTTCTTGCTGCGCCGCTGGTTCAGGCGGCAGCAGCGGCAATTGCGCCTGGGCGCGGGCTATGCGCTCGCACGCGATATCGAAATACTTGCGCGCGCGCTCGATGCCGTAGAACTGCCGGCCCATCTGCGCGCAGGCCACGCCGCTTGTCCCGCTGCCCATGAAAGGGTCGCAAACCGTGCGCGCGTCGGGCACCAGGCCCAAGCACCACGTCATCAGCCGCAGCGGCTTCTGTGTCGGGTGCTCGGTGCCGCCGTCCTCTTGCAGCGCCACTCGGTTCAGCGTGTAGGCGCGCGTCGGGAAGTCGAAGCTGGTCCACGCCAGTTCGCCGTCGCTCATCGTCAGCCCGCGCTGTCCTTTGTCCCAAAACAGCCAGCCCTTCGTCGGGTGCGGCAGTTTGTCGGTAAAGTAGTTGCCCCCCCACACAATCTGGCCGGCGCTCTTGTAGCGCAGCAGTTCAAACACCAGGCGCTCTGGCGTTTCGTTGTCCCAGCCCATAAAGTCGTGTGCCTTGCGGTTGTGCTTCGGGTTGCGGTTCACTCTTTCTTTCTGCCCGTCAATGCCTATTCCGTAGGGCGGGTCTGTCAGCACCAGGTCCACGCGCGGCAGCAGTGGCAGCACCTCGCGGCAGTCACCGTGCCACAGTTCCGCGTTCCCGATCACAACTTTCTCAGCCACTTGTTGCTCCGTGCATGACGTACAACCCAGCATTCGAGCGGACGCGCTCAAAGCCGGCTCGCTTCGTCAGCATCGCTCGGCGCGCCGCTCAATGCAACGTTAGGCCACATGCGCGCAATCGGCGGCAACTCCGGCAGTTCGCCGCACATTCCGCCATCAATCCAAGCACGAACATCAACCACAACGGTTCCGTGGTAGTCGCCGTCAGTCATCGGTCTCCCGCCCCAAGCGCGCAGTCGGTACAGCGCTTCTCGCAGCCGCTCTATCTCGTCAGCGGCCAAGTCCATCAACCGATGGTCAAGGTTGTATGCAGGCTCGCCAGCAGCGGCGCGCAACTGCGTCACCAGCGGCCTAACCCGGCGGTCGAGCGGAATGCCAACGGCAGGCGCCGTTGTGCCGTCTTCGGGGGTTTGTTCGGCCGTTGTCATCCGCTCACCTCTGCGTTGGGCCTCACACGGTGGCCGGGATGATCTTCAAGCCTTCGATGCGCTTGCGGATAACTTCTTCCGGCCCCCACCAGCACTGGCAGCCCCAAATCACGCGGCCATCGTCCAGCGTGATGCGCGGGTTCTTCCATTCCCAATCGCGCGGCAGTTCGCCGCGCGCCTTCATGGCGTCAATCTCGCTCATCGGCGCACCCATCGGGCCGAACGGCGGCGCATGTTCGCCGTCGTACACGCCGAACCCGAGAAGGTGAACCTCGGTGTTGTCGCCGCACAAAATGGCACCAACGCGTGCGCCTACTGGGGTTTTGCTCATCTTTAATTCCTCTCGCTACGGCCATTGAGGCCCAACAGTGCATTCGAGCGGACGCCGGCGGCATAGGCTCGTTCCGTCATCGCCGTGCAGCGCGGCTCAATGCAA
>ERZ724522.495-NODE-495-length-25129-cov-41.172330_pt1 | contig 25129 bp, 26 predicted proteins | sample MGYA00376055_ERZ724522 | MGnify/ENA primary metagenome ERZ724522 (study PRJEB28724, sample SAMN07190884) | wastewater metagenome | isolation source: effluent of sewage treatment plant in Hong Hong | place: Hong Kong | collected 2016-03-17 ...
ATGAGCATCGGGAATGTGGTGGTGATCCCCTGGACGATCACGGGAAGCCCATCCAGCAGCGCCTGAATTACGCGCGGCATCTGCTCCACAAACATCCCCACCAGGTCAGGGATAGCCCCTGCGAGGATGGCGACAAGGCCGGGGAGGGCAGCCACCAGCGCGTCAATCACGGTCGGCAGCCCTTCCACCAGGGCACTGACCAGAACGGGCAGGGCGGCCACCAGGGCGTCTACAAAGACCACCGCTGCATCCACCAGCCCTGTGACATAGGACTGGGCAGCATTGGCCGCCACGCCGCCTGTAGGGCCCTGCATCGAGGCGGCCCCGGCCATGCCCACGGTCATCTCCCCGGGAACCTCTGCGGCTGCCTCTCCGGCCTTGCCCATCGCCTCCACCACCGCATCCATCGCCTCTCCCAGATTGAATGAGAAGCCCGTCAGTGACTCCAGACCATCGGCGAAGAAGCTGATAAAGCTCTTGGCGGCGTTGCCCATGCTCTGAAGCACGCCGATGGCCTTGTTCAGCCCATTCATAAAGCCGTCTACCGCTTTTGTAGCGGTTCCCCAGACATCAACCTGCTTTTTCTTGACCTCTTCTGCGGCTGCGGTGGTGTCCTCCACCTCTTTCGCGCGCGCTGCCGCGATCTTCTCGTCGTACAGTTCTGCGATGCGGAGTTTTTCCGCGCCATACTGATCAGAGATCCCGGCCAACGTCTCTGCTTTTTCGCGCTCCAGAAGCACGGACTCGGCCATACCGGCTTCCTCCATGCTGGACACAATGCTCTGCACCCTCGCAGCTTCGCGCTCTTTCGCCGCTGCTGCCTTCTCTGCCGCTGCCGTTTCGAGCTCGATTCGCCGTGCCGTACCGATGGCCGCCAGCGTCTCCAGGTCCGCCTGCATCTGGGCTTCGAGGCGGGCCACCTCTTCCGAATTCCCGGCAGCATCCTGCATCTGCGCGGCGTACTGCTCCCTGATTTTCTGCTCCCGCTCCTGCAGGTCCAGCTCCAGGCGCTGAAGCTCGGATGCGCCGATCCTGGCGAGCTCCATTGCAAGCCCGGCGTGCAGGTCCGCCACCCGGTCCACATACTGCTCTTCAGCCGCCAGAGCCTCGGAGGTGGAGGACACGCTCGTCTGCACCCTGGCCCGTCCCGCCTTGGCGAGCGCCTTGCCTTCGGCGTCCAGCATGTCCGTGGTGGCCTGGGTGTAGTCCGCCCGCAGCTTCTGGGCAGCAGCCCCATACTCCGGGATCTGCTGCCTCAACTGCGCGATCTTGGCTTCCGCCTGAGCAATGGTCTCCACGCCACGATCAGCCTGCTGCAGCAGCACGGCCACACGGGCAGAGGCCCCGTAGTCGCCCATGTCCACGGCCTGTGCAGCCTGAAGCTGTGTTTCCAGAGCTTTGAGTTGACGTTCGGCAGCAGAGGACTGCTGTGCAAGCTCCTTCACCCTGGCATTGAAGGCAGCCACCACCTCGGGATCCATCTCCTCTGCGATGGAGACCGCAGACCGCAGCCTTCCGTTGACCAGGACCAGCTTTCCGGCCGCCTCCATCTGCTGCGCTGTGGCCCCGGTGAGCTCCGAAAGCAGCTCCAGTTCCTGCCGGCGCGCACGGGTGAGCTGCCCGGCGGCCGCCTCCTGTTGGAGCTGCGCCTGTGCCTCCTCCCTTTGCACCCGCAGCAGCCCTTCCAGATAGGCGGCCCGGGTCTGGTCCGCAGTCACCTGCTTTGCCGTCAGGGCATCCTGAGCAGCCTTCAGGTTCCGGGCAGCCTCTTCCGCCTCGTTGTAGCGGGAGATCAGGGCCCCCATGCCCACCACCAGCACGCCCACCGCAGCCACCAGGGCATAGATCCCGCCTGTGGCGACGGTGATCTCTGCCATCAGGGCGCCCACAGAAAACTGCATGGCCGAAAGTACGCCGATGGCGGACTGAACCGCAGAGACAAACTGCGCCACCTGGACGGCCACCCATACAAGCCCCATCGCAAGGGCGATGTCATCCAGAAGTGGCAGCATCTGCTGCAGGTAGGGCAGCAGCAACCGCACCTTGGCTACCAGCTCCGCCGCACCCTGGATGAACCCGGCGATAGACGTGGCGATGAAGTCGGCATTTTCGTTGATCCAGATCGTGATTGAGCCGAGCGCGGTCTCCATAGACCCGGCGATGGCCCCCGATGCGTTCTGTACCTCCACCACCACCTTGTTTACGAGGTTGGCGGTCGCATCCAACAACTCCGCAAGCGGGCCCTTGTAGGTATCGAACAGGGTCAGCAGCATCTCTTCTGCTGCCGATTGGAGCTCTGCAAACGAGCCCATGACCGTCATGTTCATCTGGGCATACATCTCGGAAGCTGCGCCGGTGGCGTTCTCCAGAGAGGCCAGCATCTGATCATATTTCTGGGAGCCCATCGCCATCTGATCCGAGAGCGTCTTTACAACAGCTCCGGCTTCTGTTCCGAAGACCACCAGGGCGTCTGTGGTGGTGACCCCCGCCTTGCCGATGGTGGTCAGGATCTCCTGAAACGAGTGCAGTTCAGGAGAAATATCCTGCATCGTAAGGCCATACTTGGCCATAGTCTCAATATTTCTGTTGCTTGCTGTGGTGGCCCCCACCATCGCAGACCGAAGGGCAGTACCGGCCATGCTCGCATCCAGCCCGGCATCCCGGAATTGCGCGAGCGCGGCCACGGTCTGCTCCAGAGACCATCCATAGCCGGCGCCTACCGTGCCACCGTATTTCATGGCTTCATTCAGCCCTTCCACGGTGAATTGGCTGCCAGCCGTCGCCTTGGCGAAGACATCGGAGATTCGCCCCGCCTCGGAGGCGGACAGCGAAAATTGAGACATCGTGGCAGTCAAAGCAGAGGCGGCCACATCCAGAGTAGTCCCGCCCGCACCCGCAAGGGTCAGGGCATCGCCGGTGGCGGTCAGCACCTGCGACGTGTTCAGGCCTGCACCTGCAAGCAGCAGCATCGCATCGGCAGCTTCGGAAGCGGAGAAGGAGGTGGTGGCCCCGAGTTCCCTGGCCCGCTGGGAGAGCGCATCAAATTCCTCTCCGGTGGCCCCAGCAACGACGCCCACCTGCTGCATTTTCTGCTGAAACGTGGCGCCCGTGTACACGGAAGCTGCGGCCACCCCGGCCAGGGCCACCCCGAAGGCCTTGAGCGCCACCACCACCTGATCCATGATGGTGCTGCCCATGCTGGACAGGGAGTCCGTCATTCCGTCTACCGCTTCTTTTGCGGCAGCTTTCTTGATTTTCTCCAACTCCTCATTCAGCAGCGCCATGTCTTCCGCAGAAGTCGCGGCGGAGTTCCCCAGCCTCTCCAGAACATCAGCATCGGTCAGGAAGCGCCCGGCGGAGTCCCGCAGACGCCCGGAAGCATCCCGGAAGATCCCGGAAGCCTTCGCAGCCTCCTGTGCAGCCGCAGACAGTCCCGATGCCGCAGCTCCGGCGGACGCAGCCACTGCTGCGTTTGCGTCTTTGGCAGAGATCGCCAGTGCTTTCAGGAAGTTGACGGACTTCCCTATTCCATCCCGGAGGTTTCCGTCATCAAGCACAAGCTGTACTGCAAGTTGGCCTACGGTGGGCATGGGGAAGCTCCGCTCCTTCCCCGCCTATCACGCTGCCAGAATCAGTCCTCGTAGATGCGGATGCCCGCCTGTGCCGCTGCGAGGATCATCTTCTGTTCTTTTGCTTTTGCAGCCGCCATCTCTGTGGGGTTGTTCCTGTCCAGGGGCTTGGGGGTGGTTTTCCCCTTCCCTGCCCGATGCCCATCGGCTGCGGTCTTGACTGCCCCCGGGGTGTACTCCGCTCCCAGCCCCTTTGCGATGGGGCCAAGGATCATCTGGAGACGGTGTACCTCGTATATGGCGATGCACTCCGCCACCACCTGCACCTGATCCCAGGTCCACCGATCCAGAACATCCAGATCGTGACCATGCGCAAAGAGGATCCCCAGAGAAAGTTTCAGATCCTCTGCGGTCAGCTCTTGGGAGGCTTCTGCACCGCCTTCAGCGCCCCCAGAATCTTCTGCGCGGGCTTCACGACGAAAGGGAGGATGGCGGTAGCCATCTCCATGATCGAGAAGGCATCGCCGGGGGTGAAGACCTCGCCATCCTTCTCAAAGTCCGCCTCTTTGTCCTGGACTTCCGCCCAGACCTTGGGATGCACGACGCAGAAGGCCTCCTCCAGAATCCCGAGAATCCCGGAATCCTCCTGCACCGCAGAAAGCAGGATGCCCAGCAGGCCCTGCAACTGCTGCTGAGGGGCACCGGTGGGCAGGTCGGCAGCCATGCCCACGATGGGGCTGGTGTGCAGCCTGGTGAGCACCCGCAGCAGCTTCTCTTCACGCTTTGCGGAGAGGACCGCAGTGGAGGTGTACTCGTTCCCAAGCACATCGGTGATCCGGATCTCGCGATCCGGGAAAAGGGTTGAAAGGAGTTGAGAAAAATCAGTCTGTTCAGGAGAAGACATTAAAAACCTCCACCCGCATAGTAGCCGGTGGAGGTTTCCAGGTCCAAGAGCCCCGTGGTCACGGGAAGCAGCAGGCACTGCGGCGCCCGATGGCCGCTACGGCTCCCCGTGGCCAGGAGCCAAAGGGATCAGGTCTTCTGGCGGTACAGCTTGATGAGCTGGGCATCGTAGGCCAGAGAGGCCCCGGCCCAATCCGTAGTGGCCCGCTGCGCCTTCCACTTGTAGGGGAATTTGTGCTCATCATGGCCCATGCTGATCTCCAGATCCCCGTTGGAGACGGCCTGCCAGACGTAGGCGTTCATGGTGTGCCCGGACACCGCCATGTAGTGCTGAATGTGGATGGCCACCTTCTCCACCAGGGGGTCACCACCGAAGGTGAAGGTCTCCTCATTGGAGGTGTTGGTGGTGTTACCGGCCCCCACCGCGTAGGTGAAGCTGTCGGTATCCCACTCGATCCCGCTGATCTCGATCTCTACGGCCTGCTCCTGCGAGAAGGTGTAGGCCACCAGCTTGGGATTGCCCTGGTAGATGTCCTTCTTCTTGTTGATGATCGAGATCTTGCAGCCGTCTTCGGTGATACCTCCGACATCCACAGAGGGGGTGGTACCGGCCGCTCCCAGGAACAGACGGGCGGGGCCGAAGGAGAAGTTGTTGACGGTATAGGCGGGGATATTAATCGGCATAGGCGACTCCATCGCGAAACGTGGGGGTTGGAGTGCGCCTCTTGGACGTCTGGAAGCAGGGTAGCCGGGCTACCCGGCCATGTCAACGCGCGTCGGGATGTACCGTCTGCTTCAAGCGGATCTGCACCCGCCCATCCGGCGATGTGGCCACCAGGGCCTGCATCTGCTCCAGGAGGGGCCCGTCCAGAACCAGGATATCCCCGTCCACCTGGAGGACATTATCCACCCCATCGGGTGACATCGCCGGGGCGTACTCCACCACATTCAGCTCGCCGCAGTTTCGGCAGGACTGCCGCAGCCAGCCCCCCACGCCGATGTGACCCCAGAGCCCAAAGTCTTTGTAGCGGGTGCGAAGCACATCCTTTTCCCGGTCGTAGAAGCCGAGCTTGGTGCCGCATTTGCTGCAGCTCCAGATCGTGTCCACGGGGATCTTGGGGGCATCCTCCCCGGGCTCCTCCTGTCCAAGTCCGAGCCCCATAGACCCCATGATCGCGCTGGTGATCCTGGTGGTGGAGCCCAGATCCTCTTCCAGCCCATTCAGACGTTGCAGGACCGGCCGGAGAGCTTCATCCACGGCAGCTTTCAGAGCTTCAGGCAGACCGGGGGGAAGGACCACCGCACGGTGGAGGCGATTGTTGGGTTGGGGGGTATCACCCATTGGACACCCGCATTCCCATCTTCTGGCCACAGGAACAGGTGATCGTCTTCTGAGTGCCGTGCTTCCCCAACACCGGACGCTCACCGGCCGCCAGCGTACCCGCGACGCCGCCGCACTTCGTACACCGGACCTCGACCGGCTTGTCCCTTCTTTCGCCCATGTTCCTTTCCATCGAAAAACTCCTTTGATAGTGCCTATCCTGCCGTCATCACTCTCCAGGTACCACGGGCGTACCATCCCGCAACCGCCTGGTTGTAGCCCTCCTGGGGTCTTTCCATCTCCCTGGCAACGCCCCGATGCGAATTGACCGGATCTCCGCCTGCTGTGGTGGTGGCGTCATACAGCCGCTCCATGTGGAGTGCATCTACAACCAGATTGTACAGCTTGTCTGCTTCGTCCTGCGATATTCTGGAGTAGGTGTAGATGTGAATGTTCTGGGATTGCAGCCCCTTCTGCACCCGCATGTCTCCGCTCTGCGGGTCAATGATGATGCAGGGCATCGGCAGAGCTGCCTTGTCCAGCGTGTTCGGATGCGATGAATACACGGCAGCGCCTACCAGCGTCTGAATTGCAGGAGTATTCATCAGTTTATTTCTGATCATCTGCTTCGATTTAGACGTGGATACAGACATCATTGAATCCTGGTAGAAGAGACAGGTACAGCTCCGGCTCCGAAGCGGATGCCGACCTTGGAGCGGAAGACTTTGCCCAGCCTGCGGACGATGGCCACCATCATGCTTTTCTGCACCGCAGGGTCCTGAGCGGTCTGCCAGAGCGGATCTCTGGGGAGCATCACCTTGGTACCGCTCACCACCCAACGGGCTTCCGGGGCGGCATTGGTATCGAAGTACACTTCATAAACCGGCATTCCGTTGACCACAGAGAACCTGCTTTTTGTATTCTTGTACAGGTTGTCAGTCTGATTCTTGTGCTTCGGGTTCAGCGGGGAGGGCTGGCGATGGACCTGCCAGGGGGTGTCCGTATGGACCCGGATCTTTCTGTGCCTGCGGGCATAGGGATGGTCCATCATCTGCAGGTCACTCAGGGAGTGATCCCGAAGCCCGATGGTGCGGAGCGCAGCTCGCCACAGGATCTCTCCGGCCGCAAGGGTGCCCTCCTCTCCCGCTTCATGGAGCCCCATGCTGGTGTTCTGGAGGGCGCTGATCGTGAAGGTGAGCGCGCCGTTGGAAAATTTGATCCCGACCATGCCCACAGCCTACCCCAAAAGAAAAGGCCCTGCACAGCGGGGAGCTGCACAGGGCCGGTGGGGGAAGGCGCCTGCTACGGATTGGCAGGCGGCGGGAAGGGGGGAAGGGTACCGATAGCGACTGCATCTGCGGTGCCCCCACGGGCCTCCGAGGTTCCAAGCATGGCCATCTCTGGCGCCGCTTTGTCCAGCAGCTCCACAGCCTGCCCATAGAGCTCCACCTTGGGGTGGTGGCCCAGCCGTTCGATGGCCAACCCATAGTAGGCCTTGGCCAGCCGCCCGTAGAACTGAGCCATCTGCTCAAAGGGCAGGAACTCATCCTGTGCGCACATGCAGGCGCGCTCGAAGCAGACCCGCGCCGTTTCCAGCGCGTTTTCGTTCAGCCAGTACAGGCCAAGGGTGGTCCAGCAGCCCGGATCTGCGGGGTCTTCCCGAAGCTGCATCTCGCAGAGGCGCCGATAGTGGTCCAGCTTCGCCTGCATGGCTTCCGGGGGCTGTGCCAGTCCCAGATTCATCACCTGGAAGGGCGCCTTCCGCAGCACGTTTTTGGCACCCGCCTTCACCAGCGCACGGGTGCTCTTGGCAAAACCCTCATGCACCCGCCCATAGAAGCGCATGGACTTCTGCTTGTCCAGGCGCGACATGCGGACGTTCTCGGACATCGTGACCGACCCATCGGCATGCCGATTCACGAAGCTGAAGAGCCATCCGAAGGTGGACCCGGCTTCCGCCATGCGCCGGAGCATGATCGGGGCGCCGTAGGGGAGCTGCTCATCGGGGTCCATGCAGAGAGCCCAGCCCACCCCGCTCTTCCGGTAGATGTCATCGATCCAGTTGATCCCGGCGTTCCGGGCTTTCCCGAGATCATCTTTCAGCGGGTGGTGGATGCAGGTCACATTGAAGTGCTGCAACATCCGGCACATCTCCGCAGAGGGCCCGGTGAAGGGCCATTCAAACTTCAGGCCGCTCTGTTCGATGTCCACAGATCCGTAGTCGTCAGGGGCCCAATTCCCGGTCCAGACCACCACCGCGCAGTCAATAAGCCCATGCAGGTGGTCCAGGATGCGCCCGTAGTCATCAGGCTTCTCCTTCTCGTAGGCCAGCATGTGCAGGCCGATCCCGGTATCGGGGTTGTAGGGGGAGAGCACCATCCCATCATCGCGGGTGATGTGGCTGTAGTCGGCACCGCCCACAAGGTAGGGATCCGGATTCGGATCCTGCTCGTTGTAGCGGGCCTCTTTGCGCAGCCGATCCTGCGGGCGCATGTAGCCCAAATGACGGAAGCGGAAGCCGGCGGCACGCTTCGCCATCGGGTCCACAGAGGGCACGTTCCCGCAGTGCAGCCCGTGCTCTCCAGAGCCTGCCATGATCCGGCGCGGGGCCGCCTGGTTGACGCGGAAGAACCGGTGGCCGCGCATGGCCCCCTTCCAGCTTCCACCATCCCCCCAGGGCGCATCCACCCGGTACATGCGCTCGTTCTCCCAGTGGTTCACAAAGGCCACATCCCAGGACTGCACCAGCGGGTCAGGATGCAGCATCATGCGGTTCAGGTGGTCACGGGTGAGCCGGGGCTCCGGTACCTCGTCATGGTCCACCGACAGGATCCAGGTGGCGCCCATCCCTTCGGCGATGCTGAGCAGGTGGTTCCGCTCCGTCCGCTCATTCATCGGTTTCTGCGTCCACCGCTCCACCTTCAGGACCTGTTCCCCGAAAGCGGGGAAGGCGACCCGGTTTCCGGGAACCTTCTGAATCTGACTCCAGATCCAACCGGCCAGGATGTTGGAGTCTTCCGGCGATGCTGCGGAAGCCAGCAGGGCCTGCTTGTCGCTGTCCCGGATCTGGCCGGTCCGGTGCTGGTGCGCATACTCCGCCGTGTCCATCACCCTGGCCATGCGCTCCGTCAGAAGCACGGCGATCCCATCCACCAGGGTACAGACCTTCTGGAGCGATGCCCGGAACATCTCCAGGTCGTAGGGAACATCGAGGCGGACGCGGTAGACCGCGATCACATTCCGTCGGGCAGACCGGATCGAATCCCGGAACTTGTCGTAGAAGACCAGCCGGTTGCGCATCCCCCGCTCCATCTCGGGAAAGGCGGTGTCAAAGGTCTGGTGCCCGATGTGCCCGACGAAGGTGTCGGCAGCCACCACCGCACGCCAGCCATTCCGATCCGCACGGACGCAAAGATCGTTGTCTTCGTACCCGGCGATCTTGTAGCGTTCATCAAACAACCAGGAGAATTCCCGATGCTCCTGATCGCCATGCACTTCGGGGGTGTAGGCATGAAGATCCTGCATACACTCGAAGGAAATCCCCAGGCAGAAGCCGGAGAGGAAGGTGGCGGTGATCACCTCGCCGGAGTGCTTCTGCCGCCACATGGCGGCCATGCGCTCCGTACCCATCTGTCCCCACCGCTTCACGTCTTCGGCGGAGACGTTCTGGATACCGGCCGCGTTGTTGGTCACCGGGCCCACCAGCCCGATCTTGTGGCCATAGTCGGACATGGCCCGCACCGGGCGCTTTCCGGTGCGATCCGCAGGCTCCGACCAGTCCAGGACCGTCTCAGACTTCAGGGCCGCGTGCATCCCCTGAATCCAGCCCTCCGAAGCCTGAAGATCGTCGTTGTAGAAGATGGTGAGCGCCGGGATCCCCCAGCAGTGCCCTCCCAGCATCCCCAGGGCGACCTTGAGTCCGAGGTTGATCGCGCCGCCGAAGCCCGCAGGCTTGCCGTGGTTGTAGATGGAGAGCATACAGCCCGGCAACTGCTCCTTGTAGGCGGTCCAGATATTGAAGCATTCATCAATGGCTTTTGCGCCATCTTCGGGGTTGATCGGGTTGACCGACAGCACGATATGCGTCTTCGTGTTGTCCAGGTGCCGCAGCAGTTGCATGAAGGCGGGCACAAGCACAGGTGGGCTGGCCACCGTCGGGATGATGATCAGGGTTTCATGGTGACGGTCAAAAGGCAAAGGGGACATAGAGGCTCCAAGCCGAGTGGCTTGACCCCATAGTAGCCGCCGGAAGCTACACAGCCCCTTCGCGCCGGTTCACCCGCACCTTCCAGTGATCGGGCTGAAGCCCCCCGCCGGTGGTGGGCACCCCTGCCACATCGTAGGTTTCACCGGTATCCAGGGTCACCACATCCCCTTCGCGGGGCTTCCAGGTCTCGTCATAGGCCACCAGCATCACCCCGCCCACCTTCTTCTCGTTTCCGGGCGATTCCTGCCGATAAGAGTTGATCCCATAGTCGCGATAGGACACCGGCCAGCCTTCCTTCAGGGTGGTCGTGTCCACCTGCGGAGACCCGTCGGAACCCACTGCGGTGATCTCAATGGAGGTCGCCCCGGAGAGCGATGTGGTGATCCCGCTGACAGCGGTGAACGCCTTCCAGGTGACCCGGTTTGCGGCCGTGCCAGTCCAGGTCAGCACTTCGGTATCGGCCACCCCATCCACGGTACCCGAGATCGTGACGGTTCCGGTGGGGGTTCCCGAGAGCTGCACCTGCATACAGGATGCCCGTACCGGCTGCCTGGAGGCGGTGTGTGACCCGGCCGGAGTCGCCGCGTCCAGAATCAGCGCAGTGACACGGTACCAGGTGGAAAGGTGGGTAGCGATAGAAAAAATGGTGGACATGGAAGCTCCATATCCACCACTCTATCCTGCTTTCGGATCAGCCCCTACCGAGGGCACCCCAGGCCGGAAGGAGACGGTCTGAGGTCATCGTCCCCAGCCATGCGTAGCCCAGCTTTCCGGGATGGACCTGATCCAGCATCCCTTCCACGGGCAGCTCGTGAAAGGGCAGGAACAGCAGCTCATTCTCTGCCGCCACCTCCTCCACCACCCGCGCCGCCTTCGGCAGCCAGCGCCGGGAAGGACGGCCGAAGCCGAGCACCGGAGCTCCGGTGTTGAGGATCGGGGTGGGGGAGGCCAGACACAGAAGCATGGGCTCTGCCTCCTGGCACCAGGAGATCACCTGCTGCAGCAGGATGCCCATCTCCGCAGGGGGAAGACCGCCCCCACGCGCATCATGCAGCGGCATCTGCACAATGATCGTCTGGTGGCGCATCATCGGCAGCATCTCCGGAATGCGCCGAAGCACGTCCACCAGCCGATCTCCCTGGTGCCCCGCATTGTGGACCAGAGCCTTCCCCACCAGGGACTGCTGAAGATGCTCAGGCCATCCCCGCGTGGAGCGCACGCCGATGGTGGTGGACCCTCCCAGGCATAGGACCCGGCGGCTCATAGCAGCAGCCCCCGCTGAAGCAACTCATCAGAGGCGCGCCCAAGGTTCTGCATAGACAGATCCGGGTTCTGCTGCAGGAGCCACTGCACATAGGTCTGAAGCCCATCTTCCAGCTTCACTTCGGGTACCCAGCCCAGCCGGCGGAGCTTGGTGGAGTCGCCGATGCAGTGGCGGATGTCCCCCACCCGGTACGCCTGGGTGGGCACGATCTCATCCTTCATCAGCTCCTGCAACTCCGCCTGCATCTCCCCCCCCAAAGCGACGGCCACATTGGCGTAGATGAGCAGGGCCAGCCGGTAGATCGAAGTCCCCTGCCCGGTGGCGACGTTGTAGACCTCCCCGGGCTCTCCGGCGATCATGATCGTCTCCAGAGCGCGGGCCACATCCGAGACGTGGATGAAGTCCCGCGTCTGCATCCCATCCTCAAAAATCACCGGGGCAAGTCCGCCGATGGCCCTCGTGGCGAAGATCGCAGCGACCCCGGTGTAGGGGTTGGAGAGCGCCTGATCCGGGCCATAGACGTTGAAGAAGCGGGCCACCTTGACCGCCAGCCCCTCCCGCTGCCCACGGGTGCGCCACAGCAGCAGCGCAAGCTCCTCCTGCTGCGCCTTGGACCAGGCGTAGACCGAGGCGGGCCGAAGGGGAAAGCTCTCCGGAGTCGGGACCGGGGCAAGGCCGGGCGGATCCCACTGCTCACGGCTGGGGGTGAACCCTTCCGGGCGCATCAACTGGTCAGAGAGCAATTCCCGCGTAGAGGCGTCCTTCGCACGGTAGGCCCCCTCCCCGTAGCTGGACATGCTGCCCGCTACGATCACTTCCCGGATCGGGTTCCGACCCGCCATCCGATACAGCTCTTCCAGGGCAAGGGCCATCCGCTCCAGGTAGACCGCCTTCGCCTGCTCCGGAGTCTGCCCCTCTTCCGGGGTCGGAGTCGCATCCTTGATCGTCTGGATCTTCTCCGCAGCGGACTTGATCTGCGCGTTGTAGTCCAGGATCTTCTCAAAAACCCCGGCCGTCCCTGCGATGTTGTTGCTGGTGTAATCCCGGATCTGGTAGGCAGACTGACCGACCCCCACGGACGCGGCCAGATGGAAGACCACCTCGGGCGCGAAGTTGTCCAGGGCATGGGAGAAGCCGCCCGGAAGCATGTTGTTGACGCTGCAGAAATACTTCTCCAACCTGGGATGGTCTTCCTGGTAGGAGGGCCAGGAAGGGCTCTTGGGATGCACCTGCGGAAGCAGGCAGTCCAGGGCCATGACATGGTGGCCGCTTTCCAGCAAAGCTTTGCACAGGTGCGAGCCGATAAATCCGGCGCCGCCGGTCACAAGGATACGCATATTCTCTCCTGCCCGTCACCACGGGCGACACGGCTGTATGCCATGCACCCCGATAGTAGCCGGTCAGGAGGTCAGGGCTCCTCTCCGGCGATGTGTACATCTTCCGGCCCTGCGGCTTCAGAAGCTGCTTCAGGAGCAGGAGCCTCCCCCGGTGCGGTTTCCGCCGCTGCAGTCGCCCTGGCAGCCTCCAGGGCCGCTTCCAGAATCTTCCTGGCCCCCTTCCGGTTCCGGCCGTTGCACTCCACCTCCAGAGCATGGGAGAGCTCTTCCAGGCTCATGCTGCCGACGGCAGCCTCCAGGTCCGCCAGCGTTCCGCCGGCCAGCAGATCGGGCGCTTCATGCACCGCCGGGGGAGGCTCCGGCATCACCTCCCAGCCATCACGCTTCAGCTTCTGGACGGTGATCCCGCTGCTTGCCTCCACCACAGAAAAGCCTGCATACGCCCCCTCCGTCGGTCGCTGAAGACGCAGGTTCTCCCCGTTGTAGATCCCGATGTTGAGATCGGACGGCCTGAATTTTCTGAACAGCTTTGGCATAGAGCCCTCTATGAATGGTGCTTGTCTTCGTATCGTGCCAGGATCATCCTGGCTTCAGCAGGTACATCCATCGGGTCCACCTTCACAGAATACCCGTTGGCATCCCGCTCCAGAAGCCCCTGATCCTTGCTGCGGTTGAACATCGCCACCGCCAGTACGGTGGTGGCGTGCTTCAACTCATAGGGAAGAGTCCCGCTGGTGTAGCCGGCGGTGTAGTAGACCTCCACCCCGTCGCGCTTCTCCGTAAAGGTGGCTGTGGATTTCAGGCGTACAATCCCTTTTTCCAGGTCCACCCGGTAATCCGTACCAGCCACCATCAGCGTGCCATCATTGGTGATCGCCACCACAGAGCCCACCGGGCGGCGCTCCAGTACGATGCTGCCCTGCCCCGGGGAGTAGATCTCCGGGTACTCCTGAATCCCCACCGTCGCCAGAGCAGTCTGCCCAAGCGCCCCAAGGACATAGGAGTTCGCACCTGAAACAAACGCACTGATCGCCGCATCGTGAAAGGTCACGGCTGCGGGGATGCGGAGCGCAGTCTTCAGATCGGCCGTTGCAATGATGGTCATGGAAGGCTCCTATTTCTTCTCTTTCGCCGCTTCTTCCCGCTTTTGCGCACGTCCAAGCGCGGCCTCCAGAATCTTGATGGCCCCGCTGCGGGGAGAACGCTTCATCCTCTCCGCTCCCAGGGTCAGACGGATCACGATGGAGGACTCCGTTTTTACCGCCCGCTCCAGGGTCACGTTGTCGAGCTCTATCAGCTCTCTGGCACGCAGGACCTCTGGAGAGCCCCCCTGTTCTGTGGGGGCACGAACGGTCTCCGCAGAGGGTGCAGGGCCGGAAGGGGCCTCCTTCGGGGGCGGTGGAGCAGCAGGCGCCGCGGCCACCTCCTCCTGCCTGGCAGGCGCTTTCGGAGGCTCCGGATCCTTCGCGGCATGCCGACCGGGGGCCGCGGCCCTTCCAGGGGCGATCACGCCCCCCACCGGCTCCCCAAGAGGAGGAAGCTCTTTGCCGTCCGCAAGGCGCTTCCGCCGCTCCAGTCCCTGCATCCACAGCTCGGTCACGTCCACCCATCCAAGCTTCGTGATCCGGTCGAAGAGGTACCGGGTGGTCACAAAAAGCATACAGGTATCGGGCTTTTCCCTTGTGGGATGGAAGGTACTCTCCCGCCCCGGTACGCGGTCGGGAAGCGGGAAGTCGTCAGGCCATGCGATGCACAGCGACCTCCGGATCTCTGTCCCGTTCTGCTCCGTATACTCCACCTTCGGATTCCAATCCGGGCGGAAGACCACAAACTTGAAAGATTCATCTGGTGCCTGCTTTTTAGCCCACATCTCGGACCTCCTGCTGCACCATATCCCAAAAAAAAGAGAGGGGCGCCCGGTTGCCCGAACGCCCCGCACCTGCTCAACTATCTGGAGATCAGCCCGCCAGACCGCACAGCACCGCACCGCCCAGGGTGTTGTCGAGCACCAGGGTCAGGTCGTTGAACATATCCACCTCGTCATACTGGCTGGACTTCTTGGCCAGCGGCATCACCGTCATCGGAGTGAGCTCCGAATAGAAAATGTAGTTGACGTTCACCACCACAATCGCGGTGGTCGCACCGCCAGAGAAGGCCAGGGGGCGCCCGCTGGTGGTGTTGAAGGTCATGGCATCGGGGATGCCGTTGGTTTCGATGATGGGGGCGCCCTGGTAGGACTCCACCTCGAAGCCGCCTTCAATCGCGGTCATGTTCTGGAACCGCTGCTGCGCCTGGAGCGCGGAATTCAGCAGGCGGTGGCCCAACTGGGAGCAGTAGATCCGGAGGCTGGCCTTGTTGGAGCTGCCCTTGACCTTCTGGATCGTGGCGTCCAGCTTGGTCAGGTACAGCGCATCGCCGGAAGAGGAGGAGGTGTTGGCCACGGTCTGGCCGGACACCGCACCGATCAGGGTGAGCAGACCGTCAATGCTGGTGGAAGTGACCGCCGAATCCCCCTGGAAGGTCGCAGTCTCCAGGGCCTGCTGCATATCCTCCGCCTTGCCCACCATCTCCTTCGCGGCGATGTCCCCCCAGGTGCGGCCGGTGGCCTGGAGCTTGCGGGTGATCTTGATCCGACCGATCAGGGTGCGGAAGGTGAACTTCACCTGGGTCATTCCGCCCTCGGACTCCACCGGCTCGGTGGTGTCGTCGGTCCAGGCTCCCAGGGTGTTCGCAGCGGTGCGGCGCACGCTGTAGAAGCCATCCCCACTGCCGCCCTGACGGGGAAGCGTGGAGGTGGCCCCCAACTGCCGATTGGTCAGCAGTTGCAGCACCTTGGAAATGGTGGGCTGAAGCAGGACCGCGCCCGCTCCACTGACGGTGAGGGAACGCTGGAAGGCGTCGCGGGCACCCTGATCAAAGTTTTGAAAATTCAGGTCTTCCATAGAAACTCCGGAAGCAGAAGGATGTCTGAAGGATGGTCAAGAAGGATCAGGCCGCTACCGCAGCAGCCTTCCACTCACGAAGGGTGCCGTCGGCATCGGCGGCGTCGAAGATGTCCCGCAGCATGTCGGGGGCGGCATCCTTGGCTTCCGCCAACCGGGTGGCAGCCTCGCCGCCCTTGGCCCGCAGGTTGACGCTCAGGTGCCCCTGGATGCCCTGGATGCCCTGCTCCGGGTCACCGGAGATCACGCGCACCAGCATCGGGGCCTTGCCCTCTGCCTTGGCGCGCTGCACCAGACCCTCAATCCCGGCCTTGTTGAGCGCCCCGGTGGGGGCACTGCGCCCGCCGGCGGAACCGCTCCGGACCCCGGAAGCGTTGATGTGCGCCATCGCCCGCTCCAGGTTGGCGGCGCGGGTCGCTTCGGCCTGCAGCTTGGCGCGGACCTGCTCAATGGTCTCGCCAGCGGCAGCGGCAGGAGCAGGGGTGGTGGGGGCGGCAGTAGCGGGGGCAGCAGCGCGGTTCTCAAGCGCGCTCTTGACAGCCCGCTCTACAAGGTCGGCAATTTGTTCAGCGGTCATAGGAAACTCCGTGGGGGTGGAACGGGTGGCATCATCTGCCGTAGTGGTGATGGGAGCAGCTTCCTCCTCCGTAGAGGGGGCCGCATCTTCCGGGGGAGCAGGAGAGGGTGCAGAATCTTCGGACGTGATGGGAGCCTCTTCTGCAGGAGCCTCCGTAGCAGGAGTAGGGGTGGCAGGAACAGCGTCCGTAGAACGCGCTGCATATGCGGCCCGTTTGCTGCGGAAGGCATCGGCGGGAATGGACCGCAGCAGGCGAAGCCCCATGCTGTCCGGGTTGGCCGGGTTCCGCACCACAGCAAGGTGGTCAAGCTCCACCTTCTCCACGATGATTCGCTCGATCTCGTACTCGTCATCGGGCTTCATAATGTAGCGGACCTGCAGGAAGTACCCGCCGATGGACAGGCCGATCTCCTGACCACGCTCCAGGCGTCTCTTGAGCTTCTTGCAGGACTCCTCTGCCAGATCCAGATCCATGATGGTGCGCAGCAGGTAGCCGGGCTCCGTCGCATCCGCAGGGGCAGCCACCGCAGCGCGCTCAAGCTCTGCGCTGACAGTCTTCCCCATCTGATCATCCCAGCCCAGCCCCTCAATCCAGCTACCGTGCGAAGGGAAGACCCCCACGCCCCTGCCGAATTGGAGTCCAAGATCCTCCAGACACCCCTTGGACATCTCGGTACCGTACCAGTCCTGGGAGGTGGACGATGCCACCCCTTCCAGCCGCATGATGCCCTCTGCAGGGGCAGCAATCGCGCCGGCGGCCCGCGTCTCGGGAGTCTCGGTACCGGGTGCCCTGGCAGGAGCCTGCCGGTAGTGGAAGCCGAGCTGCATCCGCAGTTGACCTGAACGGCAGGAAAGAACAAAGTTCTTCCGCCCATCCACCATCTCTACAGACGCCGTGTCCATTGCCCGTTGCAGGGCCTGACGTAGCGTGTCTTCGGTCACTGGATCCATCCAGAGGCTCCTTTCATCCATAGGGTATGTGGAGCCCTTCTATGCGTCAAGCGTCGGAAGATCGGCTAACGTCCTGCCACTTACAGGAGTAAAGCCCGGCTATGTTGCGGACATGGCCGGAGGAGCCCCATCCGACCGATGCACAGGGCACCCGCACCCGGCCCGGTGGGCAGCTCCACCTGCACTCCGCACCTCTCCGGCCAGGGAGATCGCCTTCCCGGTCTTCACCTCTTCCGCCGTCCAGTACACCACCACGCATCGGCAGCGCCCCCTGCATTCGGTGTTTCCACCGGGCTGCACTGTCATCTGCGAAATGGGCCTGAAACCTTTGGTCCCCTGATTCGTACAGGTGGGGCAACGGGCTGCATCCTCCACAGATACCCATTCAAACCACCACTCCGGCGATGTGTCGGTTTCCGGGTCAGGAGCAGCCACCAACATGGATTCGCCCATGCCAGACTGGAAAATCTCGTTGGCCAACTCCACCAGACGGCCAGACCAGTTGGAGATCCGGTACTCCTCCGAATCGAAGATCCGGCGGATGGTTCCCAGGATCAGGGCCACATCCACCCCCTCCAGAACGGCCGTGGGGTCCACATCCACCGCACGCCTGGCACGGGCCATCCCAAGAATAACTTCCGTCACCTGTTGGCGGATGTCAGCAATCAGCCCCTTCGGCTGCACCAGATAGTTGGTGGCCCGCACATGGTAGGTATCCGCCCGCTGCTGCCAGTCCTCCACCACCTGGACACCGGAGAAGTGGACCGCAGCGTCCCTGCCCAGCCGCGCCACGCCCCGGTAGATGGGCTGAGTCACGTCGGACCAGTCCACCGCCAGCTTGTCCAGCGCGGTATTCACCCTTCCAAGCAGGGCCGGGAGCTCCTCATTCGTGACCTTCCCATCCTTCAAAGAAGCCCGCACATCTGCGGTGACTTCCAGCCTTGCCCGCCGATACAGCGGCGCCACCTCCCTGCCGTAGCGGGTGATCTGCTCTCCCAGAGCTGGGAGATCCAGGGTCCGCATCCCCTTGAACTTTCCAGACGGCTGCCAGTCGGAGGGCAAATCCGACCGCTGCTGGTACGCCGAAGTCGGCTCATGGTCGGAGCCCACCAGGATGGACAGCAGGCTCCACGGGCGGGCGGAGAGCAGGACGACAGGCTTTCCGGCATGCACAGGCTCCACCACCCGCTTGCGGGCCTTCCTGGCCCTGGCCACCAGAGCCTTGCGCGCGCGCGGCTTCGCGTCCGCAGGAGCCTCCTCTTCCGAGGTACCGGCTTCCGGATCCTCCACTCCTCCACCATCCTCCTCCCCATCCTCCTTCATGCCGGGCTTGCCGCCTGCGCCATCCTCCTCTTCTGCGTCCTCTGCATCCTCCCCCTCCTCTTCCGGCTCCTCCATCTCCATCTCCTCATCCTCTTCAGGGGGAATGGCCACATCCACCAGCCGCAGGTAGCCCGCACCGGACTTGATCAGAGGCACGTCTCCGCCCTCCACAGGCGCAAGCTTCCGGATCGCGCGCCGCTCGTTCACGGTCAGAATGCCGCGATCAAAGTCCGATGCGTCCTTCCTGGCATCGTCCAGCATGTCTTTGGCGCTGGACTTCAGCTCCAGGTTGAACCTGAAGCGCACCAGCGCGGCCAACGCTGGATCTCCCACCACCAGGGGCAGCGTGCGGGCGTTGATAAGTGCCTGTAGCTGCTCCAGGATAGGCGAAATCAGCCCGGAATCCTGTGCCGTCACCTGCACCTCGGCCGTCGCGCGCGGGGTCGCCTCGGTATCGCCCATGCTCACCGGCTTGACGCCGAAGACCCGCCATACCGTGCGGCGGACCTCCTTCACCACCCCCAGCATGTCCAGGTCTTTGGGGGTGTGCCGGAGCTCCACCCAATCTGCGGAAAGACCACCTGGATTATTTGTAGTCAGCACCCGCAGTTTATGATCCTGACCCTTCATGTTCCGGATCGACTCCACGGCCCGGTCAGCGGCCACCCCCGCGATCCCGGCCAGTACCAGGATGCCGGGCGGAACCTCGTCCGAGTCCATCGCCAGCATCAGGTGCCTGCTCTGATTCAGCAGCGTCATCGTCTCGTAGATGAGGCTTTCAATCAGCGGAAGCCCGCCCGGAGCCGTCGTGTTGGGGAACAGATTCATGTACAGAATCTGCTGCGGGTCGAAATACACGGCGCCACCGATGGCGTTCTGCTGCCGGTACCCAAGCAGCCGCTGGTACTGGTCAATGTCCTGCAACACATCGCAGCCGCGAAGCGCCACAATCTCCACCAGCTTGCCTTTCCGGTCCAGGACATGCTCTGCGGCCATCGAATCATAGACCAGCAGGTCCCTGCACATCTTTGATATCAGAACTTCCCAGGGCTCTCCGTCTTTATTCGGGCCCTTCAGAAAGGTCTGCGCATCGGCAGCGATAGTCATCGCCCGCTCGTAGCGGGGATCCTTCGGGTCCACAGCCGACTCCACGCACCAATCCCAGGTGGAGATCTCCCGCACAATAGCGTCCACACATGCGCGGATTTCTCCGCATGTCCGGTAGGCCGCCCACAATTCCTGATTCGACAGGAGCCGCTGCTGCTCTGCGTAGCGGATGGGTACCGCGCCCGTCGCCAGTACGGAAAACGAGGCTTTGCCCTGACGTTCCCGCACATGGACGGAACTCCCTGCTTCCGTCAGAACCCCGCTACGTCCCTTGTACCGATGCGCGTCCACATAGAGTACCGGTGGACCGGCCTGAAGCGTTTGACTCACAGCAACTCCCGTCTACGGGTATGAGCCTATCCCGGAAAATTGGGGTATGGGAAGGCAGAGCTTCTGGAGGGACCGTGGCAGATGAAGGCCTGCGATTGATCGAAGTCGAAAGGCAACTGCGCGATCTGACCGAAGAAACCATCCGAACCGGAGAGCGGGCTATCGCAGTCGCCACCGTGGTCGCTGCCGACCGCGCCGAAAATCAGCGGCATCGTGCGGATACGCAGAATGCTTTGGCTGTCTGCACCACAAAGCTGGCTACACTTCTGTCCGAAGTGCAGGAGCTTCGGGCACAGCAGTCCCGCCTCATCGCCGCGCATGAAGCTGCCAAAAACGAGACGCTGCTGTCCCGCGTGGAGCGGATCTCAGGCTCGATCACATGGCCGGGAGTGGTCCTGATCCTTGGGCCTGTGTCCATCCTCATCATCATCTTTGATAATCAGATAAAAACCTTCATTATTTCCATTGCGCAGGTGGTATATGGTCATTGAGATCTCCTCTCCTCCATCGTCGCCTACCGCTGCCAGGCTGTCCGCAGATGGCGACCCCTGGACCCGGCTCATCACCCTCGCTGCCGACCCGCAGGCGTCCACGTCGGAGCTCAGGGCGGCGCGCGAGCGCGCTGAGCGTCCGTCTCCGCTCACATCTTTCCCCGGAAGTACCCATGCTTGAATTTGAAGGCGATACCGACATCAACATCCTGCCAGCATTCCACCTGTGCGCCGGTCCAGGTGGCCCCGGTCAGGGCCATGTGCTCCGCCTGCACCAGATCAACCCCAAGGTGGACACCCAATCGCAGCCGGTCCCGTGGAGTGTCTGGCGCCAGCTCGTGATTGCAGCTCGGGAGAGCCAGCCCGCCTTTGCTGCGCTGGCCCTCGCCACCTGGGGAGCATGGTGGACGCAGGAGATCGTGGGCAGGAATCTGGAGGAGGTCTCCCGCCTCGCAGTCCAGAAGTACATCCCCCTGGGAGTGCCCGTCCCCTAAAGCCGACCGAAGCACAGCACCTGGATGGCGACCACGATCCGTCGCCACCAGGGGAGCTTCATCGGAGGTGGTGTAGGATGTGCAGGGGGTGCAGCAGGGCCACCGGCCACATCCCGCCTCGACTCCACCACCAGCCCGCTGCGCACCGCTTCCGCCAGCATGGAGAGCACCGCGGCGAGCTGCCGCTCGTGCTGTGCCTGGATGGCACAGAGCTCCTGTGGAGAGGCTTTCCCCACCGCATCTGCGCGCTCTAAAGCCTGCCTGGAGACATACAAAAGATAGGTGACAAAGCCTGTTTTTGTCATGCGTTCTGATACAGGTGGGGTATCGATACGTCCAGATTCAGGCATCGTAGAACCCGCCCATTCTATCGTGCATTTCCTGTGCCACGCGCTCGTATGCGTCCGCATGGCGGAAGTGGTCGGGATCGTTGCCCTCTGACCAGATGATCCGCCCCCCGGAAGCGTCCAGCATCCGGGTGGGGGCCCGCATCTGCTCCACAAAGCCGAGTACGGTCCCCACATCGGAGGGGAAGGTGCGGTACCCGGCGTTGATTTCATCCAGGGTACAATCCAGCAATTGGGTACGGTCCACCGTGACCACGCGATCATCGTAGCTGATGGTCAGCCCGAAAGCCTCCACCCCCACACGGGGAGAGGGATGGTATTGCACCAGCCAGACCTCGCAGCCCCCTTTGTTGATGAAGTGATCGCGTAGCTCCTGGCACTTCCTGGTTTCCGGCCTCGCATCAATGGCGATCACCTCCACGTTGTACTGCCGTTGGAGCTCGATCAGGTCCTCAAAGGCGGCCACGGTGCAGATGCGCCTGCCAATGCGACGGTACCCGGAAGGCGTGTCCGCTTTTTCCAACACAGAAATACAGACATTCAGCAGAGAGCCCACATCAACGCCCATGATCACGGTCTGCTTCTTGTATTCCTCCCCACCCGTCCAGTCCGTGGGAGGCGCGGTGGATGCTTTTTCCAGCATCGCAGCGGTGACTTTGGCGCCCGCATCGTCCCTGGGTAGGCCAAGCACACCGGCCCAGAAGGCTCCCAGGCGCGTGGGGGAGCCCTGTGCCTTCACCCATTCTGCGTAGAATTTGCGAAGGGGTTGGAGCTCCTTCGCAGAGGGGAGCACATCCAGACGCGAGATCAAAAACGAGGGGGTCTCCCCGGGGGCTTCAGCTATCCAGGCGGCTCCATCCGCAGACCGATCAAAGACCCGCTTGCAGCGTCGGCAGACAGGTCGGAGATCTCCCAGGCCGGGATCCATCGCGCGCTCTGCGTCTCTGGGGATCCAGTGCCCGGCGTCGGACCTTTTTACGATGTTGATCTCCCAGTCTAAAGGCTGCCGCTCGTTGCAATGTCCGCACTTCACATTCCATTTTGCGCGGCTGCCCTCCTTCCAGAGCTGGTGGATCCCCTCGCCGGGGGAGGATGGATTCGAGACGGTGAAAATCTGAGGGTGTGGAGACTCGCGCACCCGGTCTCTGGCCTTGGCCACGTTCTTCAGATCGCATTCATCGTATTCGTCAATCACGATGGTATCTGCGGAGAACTCCAGGAAGTCTGAAGCTGTATTGGAGCCAAGAAAGAGGATCGACCCGGTAGGTCCAAACCGCTTCTGCTTCAGGTTGCCCTTGCTCTGGATCTTCGCGCCCTCCGCCGCCCCTGGAGCCTTTGCCCGGTAGGCGGGAACCTCCTGGATCAGCGGGTCGATTCGTCCTGAAACAAAGCGTTCGGATGTTTTGTACTGCGGAAGTACATACCCGCAGATTCTTCCTCTCCATCCAGAATCGTAGAGCACCTTCTGAATCAGCAGCTCTGAAATCCCGGTCTGGGGTGCCTTGCAGAAGCTCGCCTCCTTCAACTGGTCCAAGAAGGCGTAGAGCGGAATGAGGTACGGCTTGTCCGCAAAAGACATCGCCTCGCGCCTGACATTCTGATGCAGCGCCCTTGCGACTCCGAGCAAAGGGAAATGTGTGTGCATGTAGACGCACATTCCAGCATGGAGCTCAAGAGCGCGCTGTTGTTCTGCTTCAGTCAGCATGGGGGCAACATATCAGATCGCAGCGGAAAGCAGCCCGGCGACTCCCAGGCCGGAGGAGGCACGGCGGGCCATCCGATGCGCCCCCTCCTTCCGCACCAGGGCCTGCAGGGCCTGCACATCTTCCGGCCTGGCCACCACCACCTGCACCTGCATCCCTTTGGCGCATAAACCCGCCGCATGTGCGGCAAGATGCCGGACCTCTTCCGGCCACACCTGCGGAGTGGACAGCAGGCGCTTCATGCCCGCAAGGTCAGCAGAGATCCTGGGAGACAGGATCACATAGGAGGCAGGGTACTCCCGCCCCGTGGCGCCCTCGTAGGCCCGAAGCGCCTCCAACATGGCCAGAAGCCACTGCACCCGCGCTGCCCACAGTCCAGGCCAGCCGAACGCCAGCCCATGCAGGGGGCCACAGTCGCCGGGGATGCTCCCGTCCACAGGCTCTGTCCCCCAATAGCAGGCCCAGCTTTCGGAGATGCAGTGGATCACCAGGGGATTCTGCGGGTCCACCTTCATGCCTCCCCCACAAGCTCAGGGACATGGAAAAGCTGGCAGTCCATCGGAAACGGTGCGCTCCCGCACTCTTTCTGCCACGCCGGGAAGACCTCGCAGGCGGTATTCAGCAGGACCGGCACCGCAGCGCCGATATTTTCGGCGTACTCCTCGATCATTTCGGCCACTCTGTCAGGATTGCGGCAGGGAGGCTTGCGCATCTGCCAGATCACGACGAACGGACAGAAACGCTCCTGCGTCGGATTCTCAAAAACATGAATCCAGACCCGCTCTTTCTCTGCCAGGAAGTTTTTCGCGGCAGAGTTGACCGAGTGGGTCGGTCCCAGGAAGATCTCAGCGGGCAGCACATCGCAGCAGAGGGACAGCCCCGTATGCGTGCGCATGACAGCATACCCATCGGAGTGTTCCTCATTGCAGAGGAAGAAAATCGTACCCACCTGGAGGCTTTGGACAAAAAGGGTGGGGCTCACGACATGAACCCCATCAAAGACTGTTCCGCCTTCAGCTCTCCGGCCACCAGTTTCACCACCTCGTAGCGGTGGCCGCTCTCCACATGCTCTACGAGCTGCACCCGCACCCCCACCTGATGCAGAACCAGGCGCTTGGTGGGAGAGGCCTTCGCCACCTCCATCATTTTTTCCAGCTCTTCCACGGACAGCACCATGCGCCGATCCGTGGCGTCCCCACCATACTGGTGGTCTGCCAGGATGCGGAGATCGGCACGGGTGGTGATTCCGGGCATGGGCTTTTTGCGCCAGCCCAGAGCGGCCAGGGGAAGGATTTTATCGGGAGTGGGAATGGACATGGGTGCTACCTCTCAACGCTCTCATAGTAGCTCTCAGGGGCAGCCACAGGGCCGGAAATGGCCCTGCCGCAGCCGGAACGGATGCAGATTCCGGGGGGCTGCCGGGGGCAGCATCCTAAATAAGACCCCCACACCTATAGGGGGTTCTTTTGCGACATACCCATATCGGCCTCAAACGTGAACTATACCTGAACCGCTCCGCAGCCGAAAAATCGGAGCGACCATAAGCCTCGCGGCTACTATATGCGCATGGCACCTCATACGAGATTCCCCGCAGTCGCTTCCCAGCCCCCCGATCCACCCGGCCCGGCCCTGTTCCGGCCACCGGTGCAGATCACCCCGAAGACGCTCTACGACCTGCCCCTGACGATGGAGGCACGGGCGATCATCGATTCGGTGACCGACTGGAAGATCCTTCAGGAGACCCTGCGGATGGAGCTGCAGCGGCCACTCCAGAAAGAGCGGCGCATTGCCCACCTGCGGCGCCGGGTGGACATTCTGAAGGCGATGATGGAGGGGCAGATGCCCACCAGCCAGCAGGGCCTGCCTGTGGCCCCGCAGGTGGTGCAGGAGCAGCCGCAGCCGACCTGTGCCACCAGACCCATCCCTGTGGCCCTGCCCGCCTCCATAGAGCCCCTGAACCTGGACGGGCTGCTGCCGATGGTGGGGCTGGACGACTGCACCTCCACGGTACCGGACATGGGGGAGGCGGCGTATGCCCGGCTGGTGGTGCAGGCGATGCGGAGTGGGAATGCGCGGGTGCTTGCGGCGCTGATCCGCACCGGTCGGGTACGCGACTACGACGCGGAACGGGTAGCATCTGGGATTATTTCTGCATGTAAGGATGGAGAATCCTGGGAGATCGCGCAGCAGGTGGCGCTGTTTGGGGGTGGAAGTTGAATCGGTTCCCCCTGCATGATGTCTTTGACCCCATCGTGCTTATGGA
>ERZ724522.497-NODE-497-length-25065-cov-4.467213_pt1 | contig 25065 bp, 45 predicted proteins | sample MGYA00376055_ERZ724522 | MGnify/ENA primary metagenome ERZ724522 (study PRJEB28724, sample SAMN07190884) | wastewater metagenome | isolation source: effluent of sewage treatment plant in Hong Hong | place: Hong Kong | collected 2016-03-17 ...
AGAGCGACATGTTGTTCACGCCCCCTTCCTGCTTGAACTTCCGGAGAACGATCCCCGGATGGCATGACACGTAGTTCAGCCCATCATTGAAGTCGCACTTCACGTCACGGACCTCATCGATATACATGCCGAATGCGAACTCCTTATTGCGGGCGATGCCTTCATAGACCTTGAACATCAATTCTTGGTCCATGGTGGAGAAATTCCAGAAACCACCCTTCATGAACGATAGGGCTGGCTCACCATAACGGGTGATCTCCGCGCCGTAAATGGTCCCAAAGGAAAAGTGGTCTTGAGAGCCGTGTGGAATGTTCCCGTCAATGAGATTGAGGAACCCGTTCTTGGTCCCTTCGAAAACCTCGTTGAACTTCACAAGATGGCGGGCAGGACTGAGAAGTGCTTTGATTCGGTACATGATTTTACGGTTGGTTTGCAATTGTGGAGGCTTATACGCGTGAGGCGGCAAAAATGTTTCAATTGCCTTGAAATTTGTTTGTCCTTACATTTGTGGCATGGACATGGCAAAACACATTCAACTGCTGAGCATGCTCAAAGAAGGCTCTCAGCTTCTTAAGCGTATGGACCTTCAGGTCCAGAAAAAGGACTATGAAGGATTATCGAAGACACTGAGCCGTTCAAGGGAGGTCAGGCGTCGGATGGAGGTCATCACCAAAAAGGCCTAAGACCCTTTCTTCCTCAGAAGGTCTCTGATCTTGGCGCATTGTTCATAGTCTTCGACAGCAAGGGCCTTTTCTAGGTCCTTCATCAATTCTGGAACACTCCTCTTTGATAGGGGAGTGGACTTGGGCTTAAGTGCCTGCTGCGCCTTTTTTCTTGCTGCACGCTCTTTCTTGATCATTGCCTTAATCGTCTCGTTGTCCAGCGTATACGGTGAGGATTTGTCCAAAAGGTGCCCTACGCCCGCGCAGGTAACGCAAGTTACTTGGGGACATGTATTGCCATCCTTGTCGCAATAGCCGATCATCTTCCCGATGTATTCGGGGTCGTTCATGGTCTTCTTGCCATGACATTTTGGACAGACGATTTTCAGGCTCATGGTTCAATAGATCGGGTCGTGTATGCTATGACGCCTTGGCGTGAGGTCACGCAAAGTAATGAAGAACTCCTCATATTTTTTGATGCGCTCGCGCAGTTGTTCGATTTCGTCTTCTTGCGTCTCTATGAACTCGTAGGCTCTTTTGCTGGCGCTGGAACTCTTGTCGTCTTGTGCAGCTTTGGTTAGAAGCTCTTTTTTCAGTTCATCATAGGCCTCCCTCCTCTCTTTGTTGGCTCTTGCTTCCTCGTGGTCTAGGTACATGCTTGCAGTTTGTTTTAGTACGAAACAGGGAATGGTATCACGCCATGTACCTTCTCTGCATCCGTAAGATACATAAGAAGACGTTCAAAGCCAAGTCCAAAGCCGGAGTGAGGAATGGATCCCCAACGTCTTGTGTTGAGATACCACTGCATTTTTTCCATGTCCATGCCAGTTTCCATCATGGACTTTTTCAATTTGTCATGTCTGTATTCACGGCTTGACCCTCCGATAAGCTCTCCTACTTTGGGCATGATGAGATCAAAGCATATCGCATGCCTATCGTCTTTGAGCATGTAGAATGGCTTCATCTCCTTCGGATAATGCGTGATGAACGTGGGGCCGTATTTGTCTGTTATGGCCTTCTCCAATTCAGAGTTGATATCATCGCCCCATTTCAGCCAGAACTCTTCACATACACGATCATAAGACAAGCGCATCCAAGGTTTATCCTGCCAGTGACTTCCGCTTTTCTCCAGAATGAACGCAGCAGGGTCTGAATCCAAGCTGGAAACTTGTAGAATGACATGTTTGATCAAGTCTTCGCCGAACTGCATCATTTGATGCAGTCCTGCTGTCATGAAGTAGCTTTCCACCTCAAGCATCCAGAACTCGGCCAGATGCTTCTTAGTAGCTGATTTCTCAGCACGAAAACAGGGAGAGAATGTATACACATTTCCCAAGCTCATCATACCCGCTTCAAGATGAAGTTGTCCTGAAACGGTCAGTGATTCCTTCAACCAATCGGATGATACTTCGAAAGTCTCTCCAGCGCCTTCGCAATCCGCTTGCGTGATGATCGGTGTGAAGTATTGATGATAGCCCTTCCGCTCCATGAAATGATGGATAGCCCGAGATGCGATGCTTCTGACCTTCCATCGCTTGGCGTACTTCAATGAGCGGCCACGCAATTCTGGTATAGTCCTCAGAAAGTCGTCCGTATGTTCCTTGGGTTGGATAGGAAAATCATCATCAGATGGTCCGATAACATTGATGCTTATGACCTCAAATTCATACAGCCCTTTCGGGGTCTTTGAATGCCACCCATACACATGCAGGCATGCGCCCACTTTCAGTTCGCCTTGGATCTCGACATCACTCTTGATCGTGACTTGGAATTCATCCAAACCATCTGTGCAGCCACAGAAAGCAATGTTCTTGCTCTGACGTATAGATCGTATCCAAGCGTACCGCGAAATAGCTTCAGGCGATGATTCCATCTTCCAATGATGTGTGGACCACTTCTACGAGGTCTGAACGAAAATGTTTCACAGTCTCCTTCCCGAATTCGGAAAGCCCGTTCTCGTCCCAATTATTGTCCTCATCATGCAATATCTCAAGGAGCATGAGATCGCTGATGGTTGCATCTGTGATATGCAGCAACTCACGTATGGCATCGTTCTCCGTAAGGGTGCGTCCTGATACGAAGGTCATCTTCTGATAGGCGTGTACGGCAGCTTCTATGTTGCTGTTGTGAAGTCTATCCATCTCTTGGAAGAAACCCTCCTTTTCCGGGCGGATATACCTTCCGATGGCGCAACGACGTCCATCCTCGTGCATGAAGAAGCAGAGGGAACGCCTGCTGGTGTCATCACCGTAGTAACGGATCGTGTCCACCAAGGCTTCTTTGAATGATACGTCGTTTCTCATTTTGGTGTTGTTTTGAATAACAAACCTATACACCATTTCTTGATATCCAAATCTTTTTGTTAACAGGTTATCGACACACCCCTGTTAACGAAGAAGGGCGCCCCTAAAAGAGCGCCCTTCTTCGGGGGAGAGTTGTTCAATATCGCCAGCGTCCGCTTTTCCGCCAGCCATCTTCGCTGTGTTCATTACCGACCACCCATGCGGATATGCCAACGTTGACAAGGATGACGAACAGGTAGGTGGTCACAATGGCCCAAAGAGGAGGCTCTACCGTAAGGTAGTTGAACTCCTTGAAATCCCTTCGCTTGAAGCTTTCCTGCACCATTGGATACACTTGGTCAACAATGGAGCACAGATTGAGCTTGTCTTGTTGGTTCAGGAGATTGGTCACGTCGATCTTAAGTTTCTCATTGGTGGTCCAAGAAATGACCTTTCCCCATTGAACTTCACGATCATCGTTGATGCCCACGCAAATGACGAACTCATTCATATTAGCACCCTTCCAATAAGCCTCTTGTTTGAACCCAGCTTCCAAAGGTTGGTTCTTGAACACCAAGAGAAGCACACACACCTCTTTCTTGTGACCTAAAGCTCCGTTAATGTACTTGAGCTTTGTGTTCGCTCGTGTAGCGTCAGAACTTGAGTCTCCCAATACCGCGTCCATCTTATAGTGGTCTTTGATGGGCGGGTAATCTTTGAGGCCATAGCGTACAACGTCTTCTTGGTCTAGGTCATCGAAATGGAACACGCTCGCATCGGAAGCCTTTACACGATTCTCATAGGTGTGCAGTGTCGTGACTGGCACGGCACGCAAAGAATCGCGGTCCCATACGGACAAGTACATATCGCCATCAATGCGATAGTAATCCCGGTTCATGTCAACGAACTTGTTATTGCCAAGCTTGTTCTTCAGCCGTTCGTATTCATTTTTTGAAATGGAGATCCTTTCACCGATCGTGTTGACCAATACCCATTCGGCAGGGTGGTCACGACGATAAGAGCAGTCATATGTTTCCGTACTGCAATTCTGGCCCTTTGAATCACAACAGCATTCACGCGTACAGGTCTGGTCGATCCACTCATCCCACTCCTCATAATACTCAACACGATCGAGGAAAAGCTCCCTTGACTTCAATTCATTTTCCTTGCTCGTCGGGTCATAGACGATATCGTGGAAAAGGCCAGCAAGAACACGTCGTCCGATCTCCAAGCGTCACCAAGCAGGCGCTTTAGCTCAAACAGATGATCGATGGAGTGCCAGAAGCGGTGCTTTTCCTTCCAGCGGTTCATCCATGACTCGACAAGAGTTTCAGATGCGCCAGTCACATGCTGGAGCCTCATGGCTATTGCATGCAGTTCTATTTGAGCGGTATTCATGTTATGGCTTATACGTTGTGCAATCTTTGAATGTTGCTCAATAAAACAGAATTTGAATCGACTTCCCAGCCTGCTTGTCAATGAAGGACATTTGAACGTAGCTGTCGGAATTGTGCCAGATCAAGGAGCGCGATACATATTGGGCTCTGGCGTTATAGTTGGCCAATGCTGCATCCATATCAGCATGTCCGTTGTATATCCAGTTGAATCTGTTGATGATGCTTTCCGCGTCCCTTCTTAGGCTATCTTCTTCATTATAGGACATGGTCACCTCCAATCTGACACATCTTTCATCGGTGAATGAAAAAAGAACCGTGACAAAACAGCATCCAGTATCGCTATCCATGTATACAACCTCATTCATTCCACGAGCGAACACGCTGTAACCGCACATCATGTTCATGACAACATCCTTGTCCTTGCCTTTCACAAGGCTGGATATTTCCAGCGCTTTACACATGGACGGAAAGCGGTCCTGTATATGCCTTGAAAGCTCTACACCCTGCCCGTTGCTGGTTGACGCAATGAGCATACATGCCACTATGAGGCTTTTCATGATGGTGGGCTTTGTTCGTGAGTTGGGAATGGACTGCTAATGTAAGAAAGTTTGTATTCACTGACAATTGCGTATATTTACAACCGTCAACTGCTCAGTGAGCTTGCAACGCCCCAACTTTCGTCAAGGGCTTACATGCGTTCGGGCGGCTGACGACGCCCTGCCCATCGAGCATGTTTCCATGCGAGACGGGGAGTTTGCTCCGTAGAGCGATATTGATGGCCGCATTCAGGTCGGCATCATAGACCTTTCCGTTTTTGGCATAAAAGCGACATCCCTTTCTTTCTCCTTCTCGTTTTCCTGTTCGAGAATCCGTTTGAGAAGTATAAGCGGGAGAAACCAAACGAACGCTCTTTCCTGCGTTCATGGCCTTGTAGGTCAAAATCCTCCTCAAGTCGAACAATGGGACTTGGGATATGCGATTCTTGTTTTGGAATTTATGTCTCTTTGCCTTGATGCCTGATAGGTTCTCCAAAGCGATGCAATCGGCATTTGTTTGAAGAATAATGTTGGCAATAAGATGAGTTTGATTCTTATTTTTGTTGCGCTCTTTGCGGCGGAGTTTTTGCAAGTGCTTACGTGCCGACTTCGTACCTTTCGATTGAAGACAACGCTTCAGATAACGAAGCTTTCGTTTTTGTTTGTTGAACTCGCGATCGATGATAAGCCTGCCATCCGAACATGCAGCAGCACGGCGGATGCCCAAATCAATGCCCAAGCAAATAGTTGATTCTTGTTGCGGCTTGGAAACATCGAATGTGAGAGAAATCATGAGTTGCCCATTGCGAACAAAAACAAGAGGGTCTTGGAATTCGTATCTGTTCATCAACTCCTTTAGACGTGGATAAAGTAAGATATCGAACTCCTTTCTTTTCTCTGTTGTAATAATATTGATGCGGGCTGGATTCTTTGTGCGTGAAGAAATGCGTTTGTCCAAGCGAAGAGAAAGGCTTTTCTTCTCAAATGGCTTCTTTGCTGGCAGTCTGTTTGTATTCATCGCCTTATATCTGGCAATGGATTCTTGTTCTGATTTGATGACAACTTGTGATGGAACATCAGAAAATTGCTCTCTTGCTTGATAATAGAATTCCTTGTGCAACTCTGGTAGCGACTTCAACTTCTTTTCGAACTGCATCTTCGATGCTTCATTAACGACATCACGTTGCTGTTCCAACAAAGCAATTAAGAGCTTTTCATCTCCTTTCTTGACGGATTTGATGCGTGCGTTATAGGTCAACATCGAAGGTAAATAGAGAAATTTCTTCTTTTGGAGAAAAGTTTCTAAATTTGAGCGCACTTCTATTTATGAAGCCATGAACACGTTTGTCAATACTCGACTAGGGCATCTGTTGGTTGAACGCGAAGCGCTCCAGCACTGTCTTTGACCTGCCCGAGATACAGGAGCGCTTGGACGCTCTGGACAAACGTTTGCTTGACCCTCATTTCTGGTCCAGCCCCAAAGAAGCGGAAGCCCAAATAAAGGAAGGCCAAGAATTGCGAAAATCGTTGGAAGGGTACCTCCGTTTTTCTCGATCCGTTGATGATGCTCAGGTTCTTGTCGAACTCGACGGGGATGGTGAGGAGGTGGAGGAGTCCCTTGTCTTGGCGGAGTCTCAACTCACATCTTTGCAGAACGAGTTAATGTTCTCGGATGGAGATGAATTGCCAGCCATGCTGGAGATCAACAGCGGGGCTGGCGGATTGGAAAGCGAGGACTTTGCCTATATGTTGTTCAGGATGTACAACATGTGGGGTGTCGATAACGGAATGGATGTCGAGTTGATGGATGTCCAGTATGGCGCGGATAAGGGGATCAAGTCCTGCACCCTGAGCTTTTGTGGGGACAAAGCCTATGGACGCCTACGCTCTGAGGTGGGGGTACATCGTTTGGTAAGGGTATCACCCTTCGATAAGCGCTCAAGAACCCACACCTCTTTTGCTTCGGTAATGGTTACTCCCATTGTCGATGACAGCATTCAAATAGACATAAAGCCCTCCGATCTGGAATGGGACTTCTTCCGTAGCAGTGGAGCGGGCGGACAAGCCGTCAACAAGGTGGAGACCGCTGTTCGCGTTGTACACCGACCAAGCGGACTGGTCATTGCTTGCCAACAAGCAAGAGAGCAGCGGGAAAACAGGGATATCGCACTGAAAATGCTGAGATCCAAGCTGTATGACATTGAAATCCAGAAAAGGAGGAAGGCCGCTGAGGAGGTTAGGGCCAATTCAAATGAAGTGTCGTTCGGAAGCCAGATAAGAAGCTACCTATTGAGCGGAAACCGGATGGTGAAGGACCATCGAACAACATTGACCACGACCAACGTTGAGTCAGTGTTGAATGGGGATCTGAATCAGTTCATGAAAAGCTTCCTAACCTCTCTGAAAGCCAAGCCAGTGTTAAGAAAAGAGTAATGCAAGATTCTTTTTGAAACAAGCGGTTTCTCTGCCGACCTGTTGTATTTATTGTAAACAACAGGATCATGTTCCAAGAATCCGCGAAAAATCCAAGCGTTCTTTTCTTGCTTAAGCAAAGGAGTACGTACGGTGGAGGCTACTCTCAGAGTATGTCTTCTGGTCTTTTCAATTCAGCAACAATGGTGTCCAACATGCTGCTGGCCAATGGTGTTTTTTCCAAGGTGGTTGAGGTAGTGGATAATAACGGTATTGATCGCGAGGTGAGAAAGTATAAGCCCACCCACGTGATCATTGAGGCTTTGTGGGTTGTTCCTTCAAAGTTCGAAGTGTTGCAGCAGATCTATCCCAATGTCAAGTGGATAGTTCGCGTTCATTCGGAGGTTCCCTTCTTGGCGAATGAGGGAATAGCAATGGAGTGGTTGTCAGAATACGTGAAGTACAAGAACGTCTACATCTCATTCAATAGCAAGAGGACGAACAATGAGATGGCTGAATACATCACCAACAAGTTCGGTCCTTTCTTGGCCGAGAAGGTGGTGTACCTACCCAACTATTATGACCTTGAAGGAAACAAGAACCATGAGTGTCATCCAGAGAGACACTATACGGGATGCCCTTGTGGTAATCCGGACTGCGCTTTGAGGGACCAGTGGCCTGACTTCGGCCTGCACATTGGCTGCTTTGGTGCCATAAGGCCCATGAAGAATCATCTGCTTCAGGCGGTGGCTGCAATGCGCATCGGAGATCTCCTAGGCAAGAAGACCTACTTCCACATCAATACGAAGCGCATGGAGAACAGGGGAGAACCAGTGCTCAAGAACTTGAGGAACCTTTTCAAGGGTACCGACCATGTTCTGGTGGAACACGGATGGATGGAGAGGGACAACTTCCTTGCTGTTGCTCGTCGCATGGACCTTGGTATGCAGGTATCTTTCTCGGAGACCTTCAACATTGTTGCGGCTGACATGATCTCGCAGGACGTTCCGGTAGTGGTGTCCAATGAGATCGAGTTCGTAGCGCCTTTCTTCAAGGCGGATAAGACAAGCTCAATGTCAATGATGCTCAAGATGCTGTTCACCCTTACTGCATCAAAACTGAAGCTGCACAGGTTGAATGAACTGCTTCTCAAGCTATCAGGCGTTTTTGCCAAGAAGGTTTGGCTGGACGTTCTGTATTGCTTGTAATAACTGACCAACAAAGAGAAGAGGCCCGAAAGGGCCTCTTCTGCTTTCAGTAGCTTGGTTGATACTGAACTTCTTCCATCCTACCGCGACCACAGAAAGATCTTATCAATCTCTTGTAGTTATGCGGATCGGAATTGACGAATTCGATGAACTGTTCCTTGCTTTTTATCTGAAGGTCGAGTTCATCGGTCACATTGGACCACATGGCGCCATCATCTAAGCCTCGCAATAGCTTCCACATGGCTTCCAAGTTGTGTGGATCTGCGACAACAAAGTGTCCATCGCTGTCCATGGCAGCGAATACCACTATCGGCTCTGCTTCGTTTTCTTTCATGGCTTATTGTATTGGTAGTACTATCTCTTTTTTTGTCTTCTCCTTGACCGCCATTTTCAATGTTTCTGACGGGTTGAAAACTGGCTGGTCATGGGCTGGTATCAACACGATCTGTTTCTTGTTGATGTTCCTGCCCATCTTTTGGGCGCGGTGCTTTGTTGTAAAAGTTCCAAAGCCGCGCATGTGTACACTTTCGCCGCCAAGCAATTGCTTGGCGACTTCATCCGCGAAGGTGTCAACGATCGTTCTTACGATGAAGGCATCGATGCCAGTTCTTCTTGAGAGCACATCTATCAATTCGTTCTTTGTCATGCTATTCTTGTTGCGAGGTCAGCGTTTTGTTTTTCTCCTCAACCATGATTCCACTATCTGAGTTATCGGCCTTGCGCTAACCCATATGCAAGCGACTCCCAACGCTGTCACTATGAAATTGATGATGACCTGACCCCATTCACTGGACAGAATGTAATGAACCACATAGAAAGCGCCGATCCCGGTGATTCCTGTGCCAATGAAAAGTATGGAAAGAAATGCGAAGAATATGCTTAGCTCCATGTTTGTTCGTTCAAGCAGGCGTTTTGCCAAGAGGCATGCCAGCACGATCATGGCCCAGAAAATCAGGAGTGGGTTCATGGCAACAGTATCAGAAGGGTGAATATACGAACATTCCTGTCTAGTCCGTAGTCATCTGTCCATTGTTCTTGTCCCCCTATAGTATGCGAAGGTCTTTTCCCTTGCCTTGTTATTGGTCCAGAAGTACAGTGAGTTGTACTTCTTGGATGTATACTTGAGCAGCCTCTTTTGACAGCCGATCTTTCTATACTTGTTCTTTGTATAAGCATGGAGTATCCTGTGATATTCATGCCTATACTTCATGATGAGATTATGGGCCATGACCTCGCTGCCATTCATGAGTAATATGGCTTTGGCGTGGGAGAAATCCGTCTGCTTATCAGTTTTACGTCTCTTTTGATGCCTCAGCTTCTTGAGCATGGTTCTTGCCGCATGCGTATAGTAAGGAGAGGAATCCATGGTCATTTTTATGAGCGTGTCCCAGAGTGGATCTTTTGGATCCAACTTCATGAGATCGACACTTTTTATGCGAGCCATGGTCTTTGATACGTAGTGACGTGGATCACTTGTTCGAGGGTCTCAAGCCTTTCAGCGTCACTACTCCAATAAATATGGCAAGACTAAGGATGGGCCACAGCCAGATCAACTTTTTTCCCCACCCCAGCACCTCCAATGCGCCTAAGGCAATGACCATCAGCATGAAGGCTACCCAAGAAAGGATGGAGACCCAGAAAATGGCGTTCAAAAACCTGCTCATATCGCTGACAACAAGGGTTTGTTCTTGTCATTAGCGAATATAGTGAATATTAGAAAACCAATGCATAGATCCACGCATTGATTTTCAGCCAATTAAGCAGCCAGTTCGCTTAGTTATCCTTTTTGTTCAGATACCATTTTGCGAAGCCAAGGGCTACCATAACGCATGCGAAGCAAATAGCAAAGGTTACCATCTTGGTATTAAGACGGCATTTCCTTGTACAAGTTGCCTTATACCATTACTCCCTTGCGTACCAGCTTCAGGATGCGCTTGGCTATGGCAGCCATATCCTCACATTCAGCTTCGCCCGGAGGTTTGGGTTCCAAGCCGTTCTTTTCTCGAACGTCCTTGTTGATCTGGACCCAGTTGGCAAGGTCTTCCAAGCCTCCTAGGACTTCATTGTAGTCCTCTACAGGGAGATGCACCATGCGAGGCTCTGATCGGTCTTCGTATTCCTCGAATTCACCCTCGTTAAGGCCCACAAGAAGGTCTTGATTGCTTCTGTATTTGCCCAGACCGATGGTGTCAAAATTGTCCAGACCATCATCCGGACTCACACCCAGCATGCTGAGAGCAGCGTTGATGGCTCCTTCTTGCGTACGATCATGAAAGTGGGTTATCCTACCGATGTCATCGAAGTACGCAGCCTCTTGTTCCCCTGAGCCTCCAAAGTAGTCGGTCATCAACTGGACCCGCCTCATGCTCAGGTCCACTTTATGCTTTAGGGCAACAGTTGGGGAGATGATCGAAAAGCCATCCTTTTTCAGCTTGATGAAACACCCCGTGTCGGACGGCTTGATGTCCTCACTACGAACTACGATGGCGTATAGGTTGTGGCTCATGGCAATGTCTGTGTTTCTGCCGATGCAACCAAGGGAGACTCCCACTCCTTAAACCTGTCAATGGCTTGCTGGGCGTGTCGATGCGTTGGGCATGTGTTGCCATCAGAATCCGTGCAACGGTGAGCGCCCATGAATTGCTGAAGCGCAACGGACAGGCCGTTGGCCATGGAGTACATGGCTCGTTGGCCGTCCATGTGTCCAAGCAGATACTTGCCGCTTTCATTCAAAGCAAAGCAGCCTTTGCGGAGCATGCGATGCTTTGCGTGGGAGACCAGCACGAGATCCAACTCCTTCTCTGACATTGGGTCTTGCTGGACATCGTGAACATGCGTATTTGAGGCTGAAAGTAGCTCAATACATTGTTTGAGAACTTCGTCCGTATGGGCTGTGCTTGACTTGAAAACACCCTTGCGTTCTTGGGAGATCGCTCTCCCAAGTTCCATCAACTTATCCTTCAGTTCATTCATGACCGCTGTCGTTGCTTCTTGTACGCTCAAGAGACTGCATTTGTTTCCTGTGCAGCCAGTTGACTCTCAACGTAGTCCGCCAGCATGATGACCGAGTCGTCATCTATCCAGTTGTGCCAATGGCCATTGATGCACACGGAAAAGTCTCCATCGCTATGGTCAAGGACCATTTCGCTCACGACGGACACAGGATTGTGCCGTTTCGAGTAGTAGTCATGGAGGTCGAAAAAAGAGTTCTCTGACCTTTCCTGCTGACTTTCATCATAGTTGAAATACTCTGTCCTATCACCTGTATTGTCAACTATGAAAACGCTCAGTTGGGTCCAATCCTTGACGTTCTTCCAGTTCTTTTCAAGGTAGACCTTCGCTGACTGAGCAATGCTTTGCTTGGCTCCATGATGGTGTTCATAGGCTTTTCTAAACCCCGAATCAACATGGTGGATGAATTCCTTGGTGCGCTCTTCATATTCCTCGGCGTTGGGCGAACTGACGCGGAACATGTGGCCATAAATGGAATTCTGAGGGAGAGGCCGTCGACTCAATGATTCCAAGAGTTCCTTTGCGTCCTGCTCCCACTTTTTCAAGTGAGCCACGGCCACGTTCGCTCGGCCCTTGTGAACACGCCCCCATTCCTTATCGCCCTTATCATCGCCATTAAGGGCCATGCCGACCGTTGCCTCCAAATGCGGAGCCATGTCACGCAAAGAGGTTAGAAGGGATTCGAGTTTTTCGTTCATCTTTATCCTTATTGGGGCCAAGCGGCGTTAACGGCGTCATTGATCTCCTTGGTCATGCGCAGCAGAAACTCCTCATCCGAAATGTCTTCGCTGTTCATTTTGTCCTGCACAGCGCGAAGCTTCTTGCGCACTTCATTGTAACCATCACGGCGCTTCATGGACTCAAGGTACTTGAATGCCGCTTGCTGCATGAACTGAGCGAAGGTCAGCTTGTGCTTCACGATCTGCCACTCCGCCTCGCTGTAGAAGGTCACCTTGCCTTCGCCCAGAGTGTAGTACATGATCTCCGAAGGGTCTTTTGTGTTGCGGTTCTTGCCGCCCCAAGAGATTACCCGTTCGCGCAGCTTCGGGTAGAAGGTCATCTGCATGTGGGCATCGGCCAGTTGCAGAATGCTCTGAGGACCATTGAAGGTGCCATCCTTGTTCATCTGACCGATGAAGATGACAACAGCATTGTGATCATCGGCATACTTGCGCATGACATCGATGATATGCTTAATGGCCTTTGCTTCGCCCATCTCTTCCTCGAAGTCCTTGGCGATCTCCTGAAGGCTGTCCATGATGACAACATCGGGACGGTTGCGCTCCAGCATGGCGATGAAGCCATGAAAGGTCGGGCAGGATTCGCTGTCAGCGATGAAGGCGTTGCCATGCTTCACATTGTATTGACCGCACTGACGCTCCACCGCACGGGCGGTCATTTCACGCGAGTACAGCACGGTCTTTACGTGGGACAGCAGCGATTGAAGGAACACGCTCAGCGTGGTCTTACCAGCACCGCTCGTACCAGTCAGGAACATGCTGGTCCCACGGATCAGCCCGCCCCACATGGATACGAAATCGTCGAAGTGCTTGTCGCCAGTCTTGATGACGGCCACCTTCGCGTTGGAATCGGGCACCGAGCCATATGCGTGCATACGCTGGGGACCCGTCCGCTTGAAGCCTACATTGCTTTGGCTCATAGTAATATACTACGAGAAAGCGGTCCAAAATGTTTCAAATCGTGTCCCTCTTTGTCAACTCCACCCTTTTGGAGGTTGTATCCAGAACAAGGCTATCGCTCAACAACTTGAAATCAATGACCGCAGCCTTGATATCATCTTGTACAAGTTGCTTGTTCTGATAATACCTGTAACGCAGGGTGTATGTTCCATTTGATGTTGATTCAACCGAGAATTTTGCAACCTTCGGCAAAATCACCGACATCGTATCCCAAGACCCATCAACAAGCTTGTACGCCAGCTTGAATTTGGTATCCTTCAAAAGCGGAGGAGGGTCGCTACAGTTGCAGCAGGATGACAAGAGCATGATCAAACCTGCTATGGTGGAGAGGATGTAGTGTTGGGTCTTCATTTCAATGTATCTGGTATGATGAGTTCGATCTTCGTCTTTGTGGTGTCGTACAAAAAGGTCTTTTTCACGACTCTGAAGTCCACCACTGCATTCCTTAACCTTACGGGCAGATGATACCCTGAACATTCAGAGGTGTAGCCCAAATAGTAGGCGCCGTTGTTGTCAAAAACGGAGATATGGGCGTCATGTGGCAGGTCCCAATACAAGGGACCTTCCCAAGAGCCATCGATGGTCTTGTATTTGATGCCGAACTCGGTGTCCTTGGAACATGGTTCACCGCATGAAGCCAAGACGAGAAAAAGAAGTAAGGTTATAAAGTTCTTCATGCTTTGCGCAGATAAGCCTTGTGGCGCTTGATCAAAGAGATGGCGTCATCCCCTTGTTGTTCCAACGTTTCATTCACAGCATTGCCCAAGAACTGGATCTTATGCGCGTGTGGGAACTTCTTTTTCAGCATGTCCTCAAGCGAGCGTTTCGCACTTTGCTCATCCACCTGATTCTTGCACCTCATCTGTCCAGACTTGAGGACAACACGGTTGCGGTCGATTACCTTATAGGTTAACAGAAAGGTGTATTTCGGTAACTCTTGGATCATCGTTTCGCTGTCTTGTATCGTTCTTCGCTTTGAGGATACCGCCATGGCCGCACTGTATAGTTGTCGGACACCAACCCGCCTTCATCGCTGCCAAAAGCGTTCATGACGACCTCAAAGTCCTCAACACCTTTAAGGTATGTGCGTTGCCTAACTTGGCTCTCAACAAAATTAAGGCACACGAAAGGGTCTGTTAGGTCAAGTTCGACCTCACTGTCATCTTCGCCGAACGTGATGGTCTCACGGGCGTACTCTCCGCCAAAGAATCCGAGCACCTTTGCTTTGAAAGCGCGACGAATTTTCATTGCTGTGCGTCTTCGATGAAGAACAGGTCGCTCGGTTCGGGGTGGTGGGATCCGTTCTCACCGATGAAAATGTACCGATGTGGGTCGATCTTGGACGCCCATCGTGCTGGCTGTTTTCCGCTTTCGATGCGAAAAGTGGCGTTGATGCCAAGCTCCTCGAATTTGACCTGTTTCATTTCCATACTCCTTTTACGTGGGCAGCGCACAAAATGTTACGAATACTTGATGGACCTTACCACCCGAAGCTTCATACCCATTTCGCTCCCCACCTCAAAGGAGTCTTTTTTGCATAGTCCCAAACAGTAGGGCAGGAAACACTTGAACATGCGCTTCATGTCCATGGTGGATAGCAAGATCAGGAAGCAGTCCCATTTGCACCATTGCAAAGAGAACCAATCCTCGCCTTCCATGGTGATGATGCCCCTGAAACCATCTGTTTCTTCATCGGCGGTGGCCACCACTTCCAGTTGCATCCCATCGACCGGGAACTTTCGTTCTTTCAGCAGGGCGACGAACTGTGGAACGTTGTGTTGCTGCATGGGCGATCAGTTTGATCGGCAAGTTCATGAACTTTGTCATTGCTACGCACCCAAGAGCGATTTTGTTCCTGTCAAATTATCAACACCACCATGTTAGCCTTAATCATTAAAGTACTCTTTTTCCAGCCGATCGCGCATGGTCTCTCCGAGAGTGATCGACCGAGCATCGCCCCCACTTATTGCATTGCCTATCTCACGGCATGCCTCTGCCAATTCTCCTTCAATGAAGTGCAGGCGATTGTTGTCCCGCTTTTGCGCTTCCTCCTGCATTTTATGCTGCTTCATCAAGCTATAGGCGATGTTCATGGCCCTTTGCCTCTCCTTTTCCAGAAGCTCAAGGACCATTGACATATCCCTTGTCAATGAAGAGGCCCAACAATGAGTGAATCGAACCTGACCACGATCAACCTCGTAGGCAATTTGATAGTCCCCTTCTGAAGGCGACGTATGCTCTCCTAGTACAACTGCCGGATAACAATTCTCATCCAGAGCTTTGTACCTCACTCTCGCTCCAAATTCTAACTTCATGGCATGGACACGATCTTGGGGACGGGGTGTTCCGCGCTCACTCGCAACATCTTGTCCACGAGTGCTAGGCGTGTAGGTATCTGAGGTTCGAACTTGTGCTTTCCCCACAAAGTCTGGAATTTCAGCTTCTCAAGGAATGGGCGCTGAAGCTTTAGCATGTCCAAGTATGACATGTCCAATTCTTGTCCAAGCCCATACAGGGTGCTGTGTATCCATACAGGAGAGAAGGTCTGCGATTGATCGGCATCACGCAGGATCAATTCGGTTTGGTTGAACTCCTCTCCATCCCTGTACGGGAACCGTGTGGCGCGAATGAACCGCTCGATCTTGTCCAGATGTGGTCGGTCCTCTGCCAACGCATACTCGTATAGAGCGTGCAAAGCGCGTTCGATGTTAACGTCATCATCGTTGCGCTTGCACGTATGGTCAAAGTCGTGCATGAACCCGGCGATAAGCGCCCAGCGGAGTTCATCCTTACCAACGCCCATGTGGATACAGCCATCATAAGTTTCCCAAGGGACATGGAACATGTGCCTTGCGTTGTGATATGGACCATACGCATTTGGCGCGTTCATCACCAGATTGTAGTAATAGAACAAGTTGCCATTGTAACGTTGGTGGACGTTCTCAACGATGGGGATCAGGTCGATCATGTTCGTGTTTCTTGGCGTTTATGATACGTTTTGAACAGGCGCTTTGTTGCTCACTGAACGGTCTTTTTCACCGCACTGGCATCAAGTTGTTCTTGCTGCTTTTTCTTTTCCATGATCGGCTGAACCTGATGGGATATGATAAGCAACGATGCGGTCAGCACAAGTGCAAGCAGAAGGTAGTAAGAAAGCCAAGCAAAGGCCCTTTTTCTAGGTTGTGGAGGACGAACCTCCTCCTCCTCACCCTCCATGTGCGTGTCTATAAACCATGTCACGACGGCAAGTATTAAGCCAAGGATCAGATGTATGACCTTGATCGTAATATGCGTGTAGATGCCATAGTCAACAGCATAGCCGATCAGCATGAGCGTCCAAATAAACGCCGTTATGTACTTGCGATGTCTGATCTTAAAGTCAGACATCACGACTATCCATATGAAAAGCCAGCCCACATCATTCAAAAAAATGGTGATGACCAGCAATATGGAAAGGCCCACCCATCGTATCCATGTTCCCACCGACTGCAATATGCGCCCACCATCAAGCGGAGATATGGGCATCAGGTTGAACAAGTTCAGGAAGACCCCGAAATACGCGCCCATTAAAAGAACTTCAGGATGCGAGGGGATCATCGCCCAAAGGCCCCATGTTAAAATAGAGGCCAAGGAACCTAGTAGCGGCCCTCCGTAGCCTATGTATGACTCGTTTTCCCTGCTCATGTCCCGAGGGGCGAATATCAAGGCTCCTATGAACGGTATGAACAAAGGGGCCTTCACTTTGTAGCCTTTATGCCAGCACGCTATGACGTGCCCCATTTCATGCACCAGCAGGAGCAAGACAAAGGCAATGGCCAATGGCACTCCAAGAGAGTAGCTGTATGCCCAGATGGAAAGCGTCATGGTGCCAAGAGTTAAAAGCGGCCCGAAGGCTTTGACCGCCTTTAACGCTGTGGTCAGGCTTTTGAAGATCTTGGTCAACTTGGTCATCAATACGAATAGCGACCAGCCTTTGCTCAGCTTGCTCTTTGACATCAGGTACGCACTTATACTTCAGCCATTTCCAAGGCTTCTTCCTGCCAGATGCCCTTTGAGATGTTGAAGGCATGAGCTATGCCTCTTGGAGTCAGGCCGTGATCGTTCCAGTTTTCGTCGGTATCGTGGAGTTTTTGCACCTGCTGCACGATATCCAAACCTCTCTCTGCTTGAAGAAGGGGGCGCCAATGAGGAATGAACACATCAATGCCCAATACTTCCAAGACGACTTTAACGTCGTTGTTCGCGTTCTTGCCGCATTCGAAGACCTTGTTGATGCCGTCTTCTGTCATCATGCGCCCTACAGCACAGCGTCTTTCATCTTGCATCTTATAGACAGGGCCAGCATCTCTATCACATGCTCGATTCTTGGAGTTGTAATGGACGGCGGTTTGTACCAGCAGTTCGTATGCAAGATTCTGTTCGGTTGTGTTCATGAGAAACTGGTTTTGGTTTATTCTCCACAGAATGCGCGTGCCACGTTCAAGGCGTCCATCACATCGCCTGTGTTCAGGTTGTAACGACTGCAAATGTCGAGCACGTGTTTTCTTCCAATGCTGCTCATTCCACAATTGGTCCAATTGCTGGCATCATTATGAAGTTTCTCGACGTCTGAAAGGAACAGGGGACCATCGTAATTATAGAACAGACGATATTGCGGTTCAAGAGCGAAAGGTCCATATTGAGCCAGCACCTCATGTGCTGGCATGCTTCTGTATACGGTAATGGAATCCGGCTGCTTTATGGAGTCTGGCAAAGTCGGGTCCGGCTTGTTTGGGATCGTAATGAGCAAGGAATCAAATGCTTCATTGGAAAATACATTGTACATGGGATGAACAACCGTTCTTTTCCCGTCTTTATCAATGTAATATTCCGGCCTACCATCGGTCCCAACGCTTCTGTTCTTTAGGTTGTAATTTGTACACACGTTGATCAAGAGCCTTGTTTCCTGATTGCGAAGATTGGCTTTGCTCAATTCCACATCCTTTTCACTCATTTCCGGGCGCTCATGGTCACAGAAGCACTCGTCAAGCTTGGCATTACGTTCAGCCATGGCCGTAACAACCTCGCTTGAGTAAGTAAAAGCGAACTGCTTTACTTGTGGATCATAGCGTTTTGCGTTCGAGTTTGTGATGGCAGCGTCATATGCTTTCCAAGCTTCCCTTTGCTTATCAACATCACAAGTGTCCCTACACCCGGTAAAAAGACTAAGGAGAACGAGCAGTGTCAAGGTTAGGTTGTTTTTCATGGATCGCTCTTTGAGTGTTCGTAGTACGGGGCGGCGGGTCATTTTGTTTCATCATCCATGAGGCTCAAGGCTTTGAGGATGATCTCTGCGTTATTCTTGCCGAAATCCGTGTATCCGCATGAGGCAAAGAAAACACTTCCGTTCGATCCCTCAGCGTAATAGCGCACTTCCCATGCTGGGCCAAAGCGCTCGTCAATGTCAAGGACCGACTCCTGTATGAAGTATTTCCTCCCCTTTTCCATGTGGCCTTATACGGGGGTCAAAGAAAAATGTTGCAATAACACTTGCAACATTCAAATTTTTATATTAGTGGCCATGTCTCAAGGTGAGACTTGACGCTTCATAGACTTCGCTGATGCGAGCGTCTCTACGTCCTTTGTGGCGATGGCCTCGCCTGATTTTTGACCTATGAGATTCTGTTGTTGCAGACCGAACATTTTTATGTTGTTGGCAGCCAACAAATCCCTGTCGTGCTTTGAACCGCAGGATGGGCACGTCCATGTTCTATCGCTCAGCTTCAATTCTCTATTGACTAAGCCGCAAGTACACATGCGTGATGAGGGCTCGAATCTGCCTATACGTATGAGATTCTTTCCATTCCACTCACATTTGTACTGAAGCTGCCTGAAGAATTCCGACCAAGCTGCGTTTTTTATGTGCTTGGCGAGAAGATGACTTTTCAGCATTCCTTCTACATTCAAATCCTCTATCACAATTGAGTCGTGGCTCTTGACCAGTTGTGATGTGAGTTTGTGAAGGAAATCATTGCGTTGGCAAGCAATCTTATAGTGCTGTTTGGCTACGGCTAGTTTGGCCTTTTGCCTACGCTTGCTTCCTTTTTGTTTTCGTGCCAATCTACGCTGAAGAATTGCAAGCCGCTTCTCGTTGCTTTGATAATGGCGTGGATTGTATATGCGCTCACCATTGCTGAGGACAGCAAAATGTTTGAGGCCGACATCTATGCCGATGGTTGTTGATTCTTTTATATTTGTTTTTATTGGAGTTGATTGAGGTGTATCAACAAGAATGGAAATAAAGTATTTGCCTGCTGCATTCATGGATACGGTCACTGTACCCATTTTACCTTCAAATGGGCGCGTAACGAATGCTCTCACCCATCCAAGTTTTGGCAATTTCACTTTTCCTGATTCAAAATCAACTTCAACGTAGTTGATAAACTGTATTCTTTGACTGCCATGCTTAGAACGAAACTTAGGAAAACCATTCTTTTCTCTGAAAAACCTTGTAAAAGCAGTATCCATATTGCGAATAGCTTGCTGAAGACAAACAACAGGAGTATTATTTAACCACAGCTTGTCTTTGTCTTTCTTTAGATTGGTCAGCATTTTGCACAAATCATATGCGGTCAAACGCTTTTTTTCTTGCTCATATGCTTTTATGCGTTGAGTTAAACCCCAATTGTAAGTGTATCGTGCATTACCAAACGCTTGAGCAAGCCAACTTTTTTGAGATGGTGTGGGGTCAAGCTGATATTTGTATGCCCTTAACACACAAATAAATACGACAAGAAAGTAAAATTTGTATGTTTTACTAAGTAATTTTCTATATTTGTATCAGGTAGGTAGGTTCATGGTCCACAGGTTTTTCCTGCCCATGGGTTAGGCAGGTTTTAGTGGACGGGTAAAGGGCGGAGACCCCTCGCTATTGCGGGGGGTTTTCGTTTTCTACCACCCTGAAGTTCTGAGGGTTCTGTACCGGGAACGGATTCACATAGCCATCACTCCATTCCCAAGTGAGCATCGGAGGTATCCAGATCAGCTTGGCACGAAAGTGTTTATACTTCTTCTGTGAATAAAAGCCTCGTACAGGCGCACAGATGTCACCCACCTTGATCTCCCGACCATCAATATCGAATACGCCAGTATGCTCCATTCATCCGACAATGATATGCAATAGAGCGCCGAATAACAGCGCGAAAAGTGCGAACCCCATTCTGGAGAAAAATGCCACTACGTTGCCTGCAATTGGATGAAGCTGGAAGAGTAGCTGGAACCATCGATGTCATAATTGAAGCCGTATCCGTGGATGTCGCTCCAATGTGAGACCACAACATTTGACACTCCGTGCTGCTTGAGGCCTTCCACGAGAAAGTTGAATGTGTAAATGTCCATGGTCGCACCATGGCGACCGAACTCACATCGGAACAGGTTGCTCATGTCAGTATTTGTGCTTGATCCTTTTGTCAACAAAGATGGTATCATGTATGATCAATGTATCACAATGATATGTGTTGTGAATTCTGTTCGTGCAACTTCCAATATGCGTGATGGAGTTGTCAGCCCTTGATATCAAGTACTGGCATCCGTCGTATATGGCTATGGTGTATCTGCTGCCATCTATGGCGATGATATAGCTTCCGCTCGTGATCTTTTCGTCACTTTCGGGTCGAAGTATCCCTCTGATGCTCCCATTGTTGTTCGGATTGTCCCTGCATGATGGGAACAGCAGAAACAGCGCTATTGCATAAACATACTTCATGTTCAAAACCAGAACTTTTTGAGCTTGAAAAATCTGTTCGAGTAGTCGATTGTCACTGGAGCATGTTCATCAAGAATGTCCAGAGCTTTCAGAAGCTTTTCAGCCCTAACACGCTCCAAGTGCGACCAACCAGTCTTTTTGACAACAGCCCCCTCCACCTTTACGGGAGGCCCTTCGTTGCAAGCAATTAACAGGTCATCATCATTGAAGATGAATCGAGGAGAACTACTGGAACCTTTCATGGAGGTTCTGAGGGCATTTCTTAGTTCTCCCGCCCTTACGTCTGCTTTCATGGTCAATACTTGTTCTTTTCAGCTACACGCCTTGTGGACTCATTGATCACACTTTGGGCGATGTCCATGTAATTGTGGATCAAAGCAGTCGGGTCAACTCCATTTCCTCTCGTAACAGGAATCATGCCTGACATAAGCGTTGCTGTTACATTGGCCAAAACAATGGCCTCATCCCGATGTGCATCGATCATGCTTGCCAGTTTCACATTTTCCATTGACCTTATGGTTTATCAGTTGAGTCCATCGATGAAGTCACGCGCTTCCGAGGAAAGGCGATCTACAGCCTCCTCATCCGTTTCATCATCATCTTTCGAGAAGTCCATGCTCTCAAGGTCATCGGCGACCTGATTGCAGTTATCAGCACGTTCTTGGAGGAGTTCGCCCGTTGGTGCCTGCTGAAGCTGGTCGGGCATGTTGCTCAGCTTGTCCTCCTGCTCTTGTGCAAGGTCGCGGATGTCCGAAGCGATGGATTCAACCGTGCTTTGCAGGTCTTCCAGTTCCATGAACGCGCTCAGTTGTTCCGAGGCGCTTTCTTGGATCTCGCAGATGCGTTGCACATATTCGCTTTGCGTGAGTTGGGACGGCTTGGGATACGGTCTTGCTAATGCAGCGACCAGAGTAGCGGAACTTCCACCAGTAATAGGTATCGCCCTTGGCGATGCCGAACTGTGGATAGTCCTTTCTGGCTTTCTGTACGTGTACCCTTGGCATTGTGACCGCTTTTAATCATATGGTACGTTGAAAGCCGTCCGAATGTTTCACTTCTGTTCAAGCCTAGCCCTGCGTTCGCGTTCGTAGGCTTCATGCATTTCATTGGCCTTTCCAAGAAGCCACAAGATGGCGGCACGCTCTCTTTTGTTGAGCCCCTCACCACATGCCAGAAGCACATCCTGCATCTGGAAGTAAGGACCAGAGCGCCCGCCTCGCGTCATGAGGGGTTCATACTCCTTGTTTTCCTCCTCCCTATTGCGCATCTCTTCATCCACCGTGATGAATCGCAGCTTGGGCACCTTTCCGATCTTCAGCATGATCTCCACCATTTCCTCAACGGTGCCACGGAACTCTCCGTTGAGCAATTTTCTCACTTGAGAGTTGGATGCGCCGATGAGAGAAGCGAGTTCATCCATGCTGAGACCATTGGATCGCATGTAGGAGTCCAGTTCTCTGAAGATGTCATTTTGGATGGTCTCCATCCAATAGATCTTGCTGCTTAGTAGTTCTTCCAGTGTCAACATGGTTTTTTACTTTTTGTACCAGCAAGACAGCTAGGAGATCCTTGCTGCCATTTGCCGTTCACCAAATACTCGTCTATGAATTGGCCGAATTTCTTTGTGTTCGCTTTTCTGTGACGCTTCAGGCCACAGCGCAAACATACGTCGTCGACGATATCCCACTTGTGTTTTATCCAACCCTTTTCTTCTTGCTTACGCCTGCTATATTCCAGCATGTAAGCTCTTTGCTTTTCATTGTATCTTGCCATGGTCGTAAGGTTTTACAGTTCACGAAATAGAACTCCAGCCATGCAGACAGCGAAGAACAGGACCACGCTGCAAGCCAATGCACGAATGGCATAAGCGCAGTCAACGAATGCCAAAATCGCCCCAAGTGCAGCGGCCACCGCAAGAATGACATAGAAACGATTAAGGTGATGAAAGAATTCCAGCGTTGGCATGAATGCGAACATATAGAACGCATAGCAGCACAAGGCGATGATGGCAAGAAAGAAGATGAACCCCATTTGAACGTGTCTTATTTTTCTATGATCTCCACTTTTACAGGCTTGGCGTTCCTGACGTTGAAATCGTAGGAAAGCTTTCTTATATGGCCGTTGAACGCGGAGGTGTCGAACGGAATGAAGTTGGCATATGCATCGTAACTGTATAGCTCGCCGAATCCGGACCTTGATGCGTACCATGCCAGCAGTTCAAGGACATTTTCTTTTCTACCCTTGTCCTTGAAAGTGGTATCTGCGCATATTGTCACATATGCGTTCGATAAGGCCAGCATACAAATGGGGTCCAAGTCTTTTGCGAACACTTGCTGCCTATCCACATAGGATGGAGACTCAAGCGGGCAATCACAATCCACTGTCTGAATATCGCGTGACATGATGTAGATGTAATACCGGGCTTGAAGTTCCTCCTTGGAGCACTTTCCCTTCTGGTACAACTCTGTTTGTTTTTGCGCTAATTTCCTGTAGTCATTCCATAACCGAATGCGCAGGTCCTCATCGCAACCGCACGAGGATAGCAGCAGTAATGAAAGAGCAAGGACAAGGGGTTTCATGTTGATGTACTATGCTTTCTGTGTCTGAATGAATTCTTCTGAGGTCATCCATCGCATGTGTTCCATGGAATAAACCTCATGGACAGATTCCATGAGAACAATGCTGTGAGTCGCAATGAACAACTGTGCGCCCCTTTTCTCCGATTCCATGATGGCTGAAGCCAACTTGTATTGACTTCGTATGGATAGCCCACTTTCAGGTTCGTCAATGAATATGATACCATTGAACGACCTCAGTTGGCTCATCAGGATAGGCAGCATGGCCTCGCCGTGAGATGACCACCTCAAAGCAAGATTCGTTCTGAATTCTTCCGCCGTAGCATCATGAGGAAGCGCATTCACGATACGGGGGTTCATTTTTTCCGTATCAAAGTATACGGTCTTTGTTGAATTGATGCGTGTGTATGGATGAAGATCGACGTCCAGATCACCATGCTGCTTGTTCATCATGTCAAGCAGGGTTGTCTTCCCACAACCTTGATCGCCGACAAGCAGGTTGATGCCCTGTCGAAAGATGATCTCTGTCCCTTGCTTAAAGCAGCGGTGGTCCGATGAGAAACGGACTGATTTGACGCCGATCATGGGCCTATCCTTGGCTTTTCTCACTTGCCTTCAAAGGGTTCAAGGTCCTCTTCGAGAACGTTGATGTTATATCGTTGCTTGGACACCTTGCCATTGCTCGTGAGAAAGGTCACGTTGTAAATGACCGCATACCCGTTCTCTTCCAAGATACCGATTGGCGGTATGGCTATGCGGACGCGCATTGGCTTGATCTCGCTGCGCACGTTCATCATCCCATGTACGCTTGCTTTGGCGATGCACTCATCCCCCACCTTGTATTTGGCGACCTCCTTCAAAAAACCAGCGGTCCAAGCCTCTTCTTGCCTTTCAAACTGCTCCTTGAGGTTACGAGCAGCCAAGGCTTCCTTGGCGATGTCCGCTCCTTTTTTGTATCGATTGAGCTTCATGGGTTCACCATTCGATGTAAACGAAATTTGCTGGCTGCTTGGGGGTGCCAAAGCCTGCCTCCACGCTGTCATTGCTGACCTCATAGCCCAACAATTCAAGCAGGCGAACGTCTTCCTTGAGCCCGTAATAGTTGGACCTCTTAACTCCCATCACATTGATGGCAACACACTGCTTGTCGTTGGCAACAGCATGTTCTATCAAATGGCGCGTATCCTCGCTCACTTGCGACCAAAGCTGCTTTTCGATCGAACGCATCGACCTCTGCCTTGCTTCTTTGGCATTCATGGTGGACTCGCTTTATTGGTTATCGTGTTCGGACCAAAGAGATCTCCTTGGCGATGGAAGGAAAGAACATGCGGTTCACGCGAACGCCCCAGACCCGATACGGGCGCTTGTCCCAGCGTTCAAGCTGGAAGTAGAGGCTTTCAAATCCGTGCATCTTGTACTTCTTTCCTTCCTTGATAGCGTCTTTCTGCCGCTTCAACACGGCTGGACCACGCCGAAATCCCTCCCTGACAGTATGCCGGAACCCGATGAAAGGAAATTCATAGCAGATCCAGCCGC
>ERZ724522.499-NODE-499-length-25033-cov-8.816639_pt1 | contig 25033 bp, 36 predicted proteins | sample MGYA00376055_ERZ724522 | MGnify/ENA primary metagenome ERZ724522 (study PRJEB28724, sample SAMN07190884) | wastewater metagenome | isolation source: effluent of sewage treatment plant in Hong Hong | place: Hong Kong | collected 2016-03-17 ...
TTAAAGAACATATATATGTATATAGAACATTAAAGAACATATATATGTATATAGAACATTAAAGAACATATATATGTATATAGACCTATATAGTCTATATAGTTCTATCTCTCATATCCTGTTCTTTACTCAATGAGGTAACAAATTGATTCGTTGTATACACTGTGGTGAACAAATGGGTGGAGCAAAGCATTTGAACCTTTGTCCTTATAACCCAGTTAACATAAAGAAGATAGTGCTGCTGGTCGCAGATAATTTAAGGAAACGTTCAAAGTTCAACAAACACTTTGTTCCGTTCCCTCACAAGCGACTACTCGATGAGTTCTGTAAACGAGAGCACATCTTAAGATTAAAGACCGTGCGCAAGCACTACATCTCAAAAGAATTCACGTACGAGGACTGGCTCATTGAACTAATTGACATTGCTGTAAGGAACGGTATTGTCACAGAGGAACAGTTCCCGTTGCACTACCAGTACATTTATGACGCTTGGGTGTTTAAGAACGATGATGAGTGGAAGTTGCTATACGCACAAGCGATGGAATTTGAGGACAGTGAATTCTCTGAGTTTGGGATTTGACACATCAGCACATTGATGTTACACTGCTATTTGAACAGTTATCTATTGTAAGAGGGGAGCGTTAGTGCCTAAAATGGAGATGGGAAAGTTCGCAAAGGAACGTGGGTTGAGCAGCGAGACCGAGCACGTCATCAAGATGTTGACGGTCATGGAAAAGGACCGTGGCCTGCGCAAGCGACCGTACGCTAGTACAATAGCGTATTGTCCTAGAGAGGCGTGGATGCACGCCAACGTGTTGCAGGGCGACAAGGTGCTGCCGCCCACGTTGTCATTGTATCAGGGCATCGGGAACGGGGTCGAAGAGCGCATCGTGGACAGCTTCGAGGCGCACGGTAACCTGTTGGGGAAGCAGGTGCGCATGCCGAACCCGCCCGGTACCTTCAAAATTGAGAGCGGCGGTTACATCGACATGGTCGCTCTGAACGGGAACGGCAAGGTCGCAGCGTACGAAATTAAGACCGCAAGTTCATTACCGTCATCTCCCAAGGGGAGACACTTGGCGCAGGCAATGGCGTACGGCTGCTTGGGTGGCTTCGACCACGTGTACGTGTTGTACGTGGAGCGCAAGGTCCAGAACTGGCCGAATCCTACCCCCTTGGTCAAAGCAATTGAACTGGACGTGCAGGCGTTGCTACCGGAGTACATGACCACCATCGTCTTGACGGGCATGGCGATGCACAGCCACGAAGCGCCCATGCGTCCCGCACATTTTCGCCAGTCGAACGAGTGCTCTTATTGCCCGTTCGTGGACGCCTGCTGGAACCAAGAGTTCCGCACACGCACCCCGCAGGCATCGTTGCAGGACCGGCACGCAGCGGAGCGCATTGCCGAAGAGTTGATTGCCATGCGTCCGCAGTTCTACAAGGACTCGCTGACCAACGCCCTACCGACGTGTCCCACCAACGTGCGCTACAAGTTGGAAGCGGAGTTGAAGCGAGTATCAGCGTAGCGTTGTAGCACGATTGCACAACAGCACAGGTTGCAACAGCGGGGCAGTGCACATTGCTGCTCCGCTTTATTGTCGGAACAATTCATAGACCGTAACAGGAGAAACACACAGTGACCCCATCAGAGACAATGCAAGAGATTCAGTTCCTTAAGACGTACGCTCGCAAGGTGGAGAGCGGAGAGCGCCGAGAGACGTGGCGAGAGACCGTAGAACGTGTCACCGATTTCCTGATGGAAGTGGGTGGCCCTGCGGTGCACGGTGAGCGAGAGCGCATCTTCAACGCCATCCTGCGACGTGAGGTTAGTCCGAGCATGCGCCTGCTCCCCACCGCTGGACAGGCTGCTCGTGACAATGGCATCGGTGTGTACAATTGCAGCTATCTGCCCCTGGATTGCAGCGAGAGCTTCAACGATTTGACCATGCTGCTCGGTCACGGTACCGGGGTGGGCTTCAGCGTTGAGGGATACTTCGTTGACATGTGGCCCAGTGTGCCACAGCGCAACGGGCAAGTGCAGCACCTATCGATTCCTGATACCATTGAGGGTTGGGCGCACTCCATCAAGTTCCTAGTGGACTGTGCGCTAGAAGGAGTCTCCGTCGAGTTTGATTACTCGTACATTCGACCGGCAGGTACGCCCCTAAAGCGACGTGGTGGACACGCTAGTGGGCCTGACCCGTTGCGTGAAGCGCACGAACGCATCGATGCGCTGCTCCGCTCACGTGCAGGCGCACACTTGCGCAGTGCGGACCTGCTCGACGTTGCCTGCCACATTGCCAGCGCTATTGTCTCCGGTGGCGTGCGTCGTTCTGCCATGATTGCAATTTTCGATGGCAACGACACCTTGATGTTGAACGCCAAGCACGGTGAGTGGTGGAAGGAGAACGGGCAACGAGCGCTCGCTAACATCAGCACCGTCATCAATGAGAGCATGACACTACAGGAGTGGCGAGCGTATCTGGCGCACATGGACGCATCGCACAGCGGGGAACCCGGCATTTGGAGCCGCTACGCTATCCGCAATCAGTTGCCTGACCGTCGCTCGTATCATGCGCACATGGGTCCCAACCCCTGCGTCGAACAGATACTACGGCCACGACAATTGTGCAACTTGTCGCAGGCTATTGCCCGTTACGATGACACGTATCGCTCTTTGGAACAGAAGGTGCGCACCGCTGCCTTGATTGGTACCATCCAGAGCATGATTACGAACTTTGATGGCGTCAGCCACGAGTTCGCTGAGAATTGCGAAGACGAGCGTTTACTCGGTGTCTCTATTAGCGGCATCATGGATTGCCCGGTCATCAGCAACGGTCACGAGGAGCGCTTGCAGGCGTTGCGCAAGGCTGTCATCAGCGAGAACGTGAAGTGGGCCAAGCGCTTAGGCATCAAACCGTCAACGAGCACCACGTGCGTGAAGCCGGACGGGAACACCAGTGTGCTGTACGACACCGCACCGGGGGTGCATGGTCGGTACGCACCGTATTACATTCGGCGCATGCGCATGCAGGACAACACGCCGGTGGCGAATTTCATTAAGTACGTTGGCATCCCTTGGGAGCTTGACGTGACGAACGAGCGCAGCATCGTGGCATCGTTCCCCATTGCATCGCCCAAGGGCGCTGTTATCCAGTTGGAGCGTTCAGCCGTCGAGCAGTTGGAGAACTGGCGCAAGTTCAAGGAGTCGTACACGGAGACGAACCCAAGCGTGACCATCACGTATCGTCCCGAAGAGCTAGACGACATTGCAGCGTGGCTACACGCACACGAGCACTTGGTGGTGGGCCTGAGCTTCTTGCCAGCGAACGATGTAGTGTACGCTCAGACACCCTACGAGGCCATCACAGAGGAACAGTACCGGGCAATGGTGCAAGCGTTCCCTGATGTGGACATGAACGTGTTCTGGCTATTCGAGAACCCCGACGACGCCGTTGGTGCTTCGCAGGTGATGGCGTGTGTGGGTGGTGCGTGCGAGGTGTAAATGCGACAGAAAATTTAAGGTAAATTCGTGGAATTGGGGGCTTGACAACACGCTCGGTGTCTGCTATACTCGGTCTATAAGTAAATGACTGAGCGACGGAGACATCGAGCGTGCCTATTTCACCGGTAATTCAATGCCTGGGCCAAATTGCAGGCAGCGACACAGTGCGTGTGATTTGTGCCACCAAAGAGTCCTACGTGCTTTCAGTGGTCACATTGAAGCGCTACGGGGTTACGGTGCCTGCTACACTGTCAGTCGGCAGCGTAGTGGACATGACATCTAAGGGCAAAGTTGCAGTTGGTGACTGGGTGGTGTTCGACTTGGTCCGTGGCCTTGGTCGCATGTTGACGGTAACAAACATCCGAAAATTTGAACAGGGAGACATCATGTCCGGTCAATTCTACATCCACGTCAAGTCTGTGCGCAACGATACCCCGAAGGTGTTCGATAGCGCCAACGCTGCTCCTGGCACGACTGTGCTGCTCATCACCTTCGCAGGTGTGCGTCGCACCAGTCGCCCTGAGATGGTGGCGGTCCCCTTCGACAAGGACACTGCGGTCGCTATTGCCAAGGGCATCGAACCTGCGGATGCGTGGGTACAGGTGCGCAGTGCTGCTGACGAGCTTGTTTTCGACAATGGCGGCGAGACGTTCGGCAAGACGGTAGCCCCCAAGGTGTCGGGTGGCAACACGCTGACGTCGGATGGGTTCTACTTTGAGCCTGCGCTGCGTGACGTGTTCGGCACTGCGGCCAACTTGATTAAGGGCGGGACGCCGCACGTCAACATCATGCTCACCGGCCCGTCCGGTTACGGCAAGACCGAGGCGTCGGAGCGTTTCGCTAGTCGCTTGGGCTTCAAGTTCTATCGCCTGAACTGCTCGTTGCAGACGGACCCCGCTGCCACCTTCGGTGCGGTGCGTGCGTCTGAAGGCTCAACGTACACAGTGCTCTCATTGTTCACGCAGATTATGCGTGAGGGTAACGTCGTCATCGTGCTGGACGAGATTAACCGCATGCCGCCGACAGTCGCCAACTTCGTGCTGCAATTGCTGGATGGTGGTCGCTTCGTTGAGGTCGAGAACGAGATTGTGCACATCGGCAAGAACGTTATCTTCGTTGCCACACGCAACGAGGGTGCGGGTTTCGTCGGTACGTATCCGCTCGACTTGGCAGTAAAGAATCGCTTTGCGCTCATGGCCGAGGTTGGCAACATCCCGGCGACAGTCGAAGCGAATGTCCTGGTGGTGCGACACAAGATTACGCAGGCCGAAGCGACGCAGATTGTCAACATCGCTTCCATGCTGCGCACCACGTTGGCCGAAGAGAATTGTTCCATGCGCACCACGCTGGACGTTGCCGAGGCCCTGAAGGGTGGCTGCGACATGCGCAGCGCTTGGCAGTACGGTTTCGTTAACGGCATCACGCACCAGGACAACAAGGACGCTGCGACGTTGCAGTTGAACCGGGAACTGGGTGCCTTCGCTGAAGGTCACGTTGTCTCCGATATCTCCTGGGCAGATTAGCACGAGCATCACCCCCCAGTTTCAAAATTCGTGAAATTGGGGGGTTGACATTGCGCAGAGAGTGTGCTACAATCGTTGCTAGGAAACAAACCCATTCAGCATCAGGAGATGAACAATGTTTAAGGACTGGTTCTCTGGCTTACGACGCTCTCCCACGTGGAACAACGCACGCAGCTTCGTCAACGCATCGGTGTGGATGATGTACCACGCTCTGCCGGATGTGCGTGTGGTGTGGTCCAGTGCAACACGCACGGCCTTCGCTGACCAGGACAATGGCACCATCGTGATTTCTTCCAAGGTGCTCTCGTACCGCAAGGAAGAGCGCACGAACCCTGACGCCGAACCGACGTCGGCCATTACGTTCTTGCTCGGTTGCATCGCACACGAAGCGAGCCACTTCCTGTTCTCTCCGAAGTATCGCAACGACTTGTGCAAGGCTGCGGGTATCCCGCACACCGAAGCAACCGGACACATGGTGAACGTCCTCGAAGATTTGTTCATTGAGGACGCCATCATGCAGCGCTATCCTTGGACACGCTGGATGATTACGGGCGTTTGGGAGTACCTGTTCCCTGCTGACAAGACGGATGCGCTCAGAGCGAAATGGGACGGAGAAGCCCCAACGATGGACAACATCGGTGATGTGCTGAACGTCATCACCGGTTGGAAGAACCGCTCCATGACGCCAAAGTTCCAGACCAAGTACGAAGAGGAACTGTACCTTGCGTGCATGTCGGTCATCGGTGAGTACGACTTGGAGCGACGTGGTCTCGTGTTCCGCAAGGTGTACGAGGTGCTCTTCAGCGAAGAGATGCGCAGCCTGATGGAAATGGACGAACAGGCGCTCTCTGATTTGCTCGAAGAGTTGAAGAAACTGTTCGAGCGCCTTACCGGTGAAGGTCCTGAGATTACCGGGACCGACATGGAGGGCAACGAGGTTCCGAACATTAAGGGCATCATCGCCGGAACATCAACGAGCGACAAGATTAAGCACCGTGACGGACACAACACGGTCGCTGTTGAGAGCGCCGGTAAGACGGTGGTGCAAGTGTGGGACGCACCGCAGAACAACGGCAAAGTGAACATCGACGCACGCTTCACTCGCTTGGGTGATTCGCTCTTGGGTCGTGGCACAGTGCGCACGATGCGCAGTGAGGCGAAGGCTTCAGGCCCGAAGCTAACGCACATCCACAATTTGTTCACGAGGGGTGCGCAGGCTGGCAAGATATTCTCTGGAACCGACGTCATGTCGCTGCACGGTCGCAGTGGCGACGCTCGCCCGAACGTGATGATTCTGGTGGACAGTTCGGGGAGCATGATGGGCGAAGAGTACGAGGCTGCAATTTCGGCTGCTGCCGGGGCCATTAAGAGCTTGACCACTGCTCGTGTTCCGGTCGCTTGCTACGGTTTCACTACTGCGGATGAGTTGCTGCAAGGCGAAGAGCACGTGCGCATGATTCGCATCAAGGACTTTGCAGATAGCTACGATGTGGCACTGCAACGCTTGAACAATTGCGCTGGTGGTGTGCCAATGAACAATAACCCCGACGCTGAGGCGTTGCTGTGGGCAGGTAAGCGCTTCCGACGTGATGGTAGCGATAACATCGTGATTGTTATCAGCGATGGTCGCCCGGTGTGTCACTGGTACGGGCGTGATGGTAACGACAGCGGCATCGCACAGACGCAGCGTGCTGCGAAAGAGGTGCGTGCTTCAGGTGTGCGCCTGCTCTCGATTGCGATTAACGATTACGCTTACGAGTCTTGCAAGGCCATCTACGGCGAAGATGCAACGGTCCGCAACGATGACCCGAACATCATCAGCGAGATTCTTGACCGCATCCTGTTCTGAGTTAAATGGTGCGAGCGTTAGGCTTACATCGGGTGCAATGCCCGACGCACCACTTTGTTAGGCGTCCTGCCTGCAAACCTAGTTGTAACAAGGAGACATAAATATGGCAGTAGCAAATGGTTTGAGTTTCGGCACCGTCCCCACTGACAGCATCAAGTACGACCAGTTCCGTTGGCAGCGTGCCAAGTTCCCGAAGAAAGATAATGTGTTCTTCCTTCTGGACAAGGTGGAAGAGGTCGCTGGTGCGATGTGGGTTGGGGCTTTTAAGGCGAGCGGCTACCCGGTCGATGCGTCTTGGCTCCTGCATGGTGAAGACGACCCGGCGTTCGAGCTTGGCATTAAGCCTGCTTCGACGGCGTGGATTTGGGTGGCGGTCCCTGAGAATGGCGACCTGTCCCCGAAGATTCTTCAGATTTCCAAGGGTCAGTACGACATGATTTATGAGGGCTTGGCGAACTACTACACGCTGGATGGCCTCTGCATCGTGTCGGACCAGCCACAAGCGAAGGGCCGTTGGGACATGAAGGCGATTCCTGTGCCGAAAGCCCTGAGCGCATTTGGTACCGGGAACAACCTGAACCCCGACGTGTTGGAACGCCTGCGTGATGGGCGTTACTCGGCTGACCTGACCGAGCGCCAGGAGTTCATGGTGAAGATGATGGGTCCTGCGGACAATGAGGGCGTCAAGGAGATGCTGATGAAGCGCTTGGACGTCGGGACTTGGGCCGAGGTGCTCACCAAGTTTGGAAAGGGGGCTGGAACACTTGAAAGACTCTAGTGCGGGGCTGTTCCTGGCACTAGACGTTGCGAAGCGCATGGGCGTTGCCGTCAAGACAAAGACCGGAGTGCACACAATGGTCCTTGACGGCGACCCCGTCCAGCAATTCGAGATGCTGCAAGACATCTTTGAGGATTCGCTGCGTGGCGCTACAGTGTACATTGAGGAACTGAACTACCAGCGCAACATGCGCACGGTACGCTCGCTCAGTGAACGCATCGGGTACCTGCGCAATTCTTTGCAGCGTTTAGGGGCTACGGTTACGATGGTGTCTGCGACGGCTGCTCGCAAGGCACTGGGCGTGAAGTCGAAGGATGACGTGCAGGTGCTATTTGGCACCAACACCAACGACGAGTCAGATGCAATTGCCGTGTTGCACCTGGGCATGCGCAACGACGGTATCGGGTTCGATGTTCATGGTATCAACATTACGGGAGGGTCCTATGAACCCGTTGTATTTCCCGATTGAAGCGCCGAAGATTGACAAGGTGCGTGGCGTTACGGACCTGGGGATTCTGCTCGAAGCACAAGCGAAGTTGATGCGTGCCACCGGCTGCGAGAAGGTCCCGCCCGACCTGTTGCTGCTCCTGACCTTGGTGAACATCATCGGTGAGGCGCAAGAGGCGCTGGCGTTCTGGACCAACGTCACGAAGCCCTGGAAGGACCCAGGCGAGATTGACATCGAGCACGTCAAAGAGGAACTGATTGATGTGCTGCACTTCTTGCTGCAAGCGTTTGTCGAACTTGACATGACCGACAACGAAGTGGTAGACTTGTACTTGCAAAAGAACGAGCGCAACTTCGAGCGCATCAAGGAAAAGATGTCACAGAGGAAATGAGGAACAGATGATTGCACAATGCGAGTACTGCACGTCAAAGGGAACGCTGATTAAGCGACTACCCTTCGGAGCACCGCTGGAACAAGCGGACACGCTCGTGATTCTACCGGCGAACATGAACCTGATGGCACCGGAGAAACAGGGTCCTGCGATGAAGGTGTATCCGACAGCGCACTTCGTCAATCGTTACGCCTGCATGGGCGTGGACGATGTAGAGAAGGCGTTGGTGGGTTGCGGGACAATGATTCGCTGGATGGTACCCGCAATGCGCATCATCATACTCCCGAAGTCAATGACCGACGAGTTCTTGGGACTGGCGCAATGGGGCATCGGGTTGAAGGTGCTGCCGAGTGGACAACACGCATTAGCGTACGACGATAACCCGTTCGCCACCGAGATTGTAAACGAATACGAACGGTTGCAACGGTCCTTCACTGCGGCCTGAGCAATTGAGCGACACGATGTGAGGCACTGGCAACGGTGCCTTGCATCATCTCAAGGAGACACACATGCAAGGGTACGTCCCTTTACACAACCACACATGTTTTTCAGCAGATGGAGCCGGGACCATTGCGGACCTGATGGACCACGCTGCGCACTTGGGTTTCGAGAGCATTGCCATCACGGACCACGGCACGTTGGGTGGTGCGGTGCAATTCTGGAAAGCTGCTAAAGAGCGTGGCATCAAGCCCATCTTTGGAGTAGAAGCGTACATCGGATGGGAGAGCAAGCGTGGACACTTGACGGTGCTATCGAGCGGTGAGCGTGGCTTCCGCAACTTGGTTGCCTTGAACAACGCCGCACACGAGAACGTGCAGCGTGGCTTCCCGATTGTCACAATGGACATGCTGTCGCAGTACAACGATGGCCTGATTGTTCTCTCCGGTTGCTCAGCTTCGCCACTGTACTTTGGCGATGAAGCTGACGGCCTATCGTTTGGTGGTGCGTTGTACGATATCTTCGGTGACCGTCTGTACGCAGAGGTCATGGGCGTGATTGACGAGGACAATTACACACGTCCTCGTCTCTTGGCTAAGCGCTTGGGCATCAAGTTGGTGGTCACCACCGACACGCACTTTGCCAAGGCCGATTACGCCGACGCACATCTGGTGGTGGTGCAATGTCGCAAGGGCTACGATTACAGCAGCGCAAACTTGTGGCTGAAGAGCGAAATGGAACTGCGCAACACGGCGTTGCTGCGACGCTTCGCTGACGACCACCAAATTGACGAGATGATGCTGAACACGCTGGAACTGGCACGCAGCATCGAGGCGCACGACCTTGGTGCACGTCCGCAGATTCCACACACGGACAGTGCCATCAACATCTTCACGGAGTCTCGTGCGAGCGGCGTAGCGAAGACGGTAGAGGAACACGAGCGCTTGGAGCGTGAGATTGCGGTTATTCAAGAGCTTGGCTTACAGGATTACTTTACGGTCCTGTACGACATTGTCTCGTACTGCAAGGCTAACGGCATCGCCGTTGGTCCCGGTCGTGGCAGCGGTGGTGGTTCGTATTTCTTGTACACGTTGGGCGTTACCGGCATCGACCCGTTGCAGCACGGATTATTGTTTGAGCGTTTCTTGTCGTTGCAGCGCAAGGACATGGCTGACTTCGATTTGGACATTGACGCATCACGGCGTGATGAAGTGATTGCGTACGCCAAGCAGCGGTGGGGAGCGTGGCCCATTGCGAACTACGCAACGTACAGCCGACCAAGTTTGGTGCGAGACATCGGGCGAGTGTTCAAGGTCCCGATGGAGATTGTCGAAGAGGCTGCGGAGAGCGAGAACGAAGAGACACTAGAGAAGCTGTTCACGTATTGTAAACCGGGCGCTGGCACAGTGGCTCCGCACCTAGGTTATCACGCAGCACGCAGTGCGTACGAGGTGGAGCTAGGCGCAGTGCGTCACAAGGGCAAACACGCTGCCGGTGTGGTCATGACGGGCGACATTCCAGTGCCAATTGAGGGCGGCACAGTGGCGTGGACAGAAGGCTCAGCGAGCCGGGAACTGTCAGAGGTTGGTCTCGTTAAGCTGGACATCTTGGGCCTGATTACGCTGGCGCAACTGGCAGAGATGCGAGAGCGCAGCGGCGTTGCTCCTGGTGACCCTTGGGATGCGGACAGTGGCCCGGTGTTCGACTTGTTCAAACGTGGCGACCTTGCCGGTGTGTTCCAGTTTGCAGGGAGCGAGGGCATCATCCGTCTCACGATGGAGGTATCGCCCGATACCCTGGACGATTTGAGCGCAGTTAATGCCCTGTATCGTCCCGGTCCGCTCGACGCCAAGATGCCACCTGAGTTCGTGCGTGCGAAGCACAGTGGGAACGTGCGCAAGTTGCACCCGAAGCTGGATGCGTTACTCGCAGAGACGTACGGCGTCATTGTGTATCAGGAACAAGTCATGGCCCTGGTAGCAGCGATTACGGGCGGCAACTTAGAAGATGCTGACGATGCACGCAAGATTATCAGCAAGGGCAAGGTGGGTGACCCGAAGTGGCAAGCGAAGATGCGAGAATTAGAGGCGCACTTCAAGACAGAGGGATACAAGCACTTTGACAATCGGCTAGTGGACACGTTGTGGGGCGAGATAGTGACCTTCGGTCGCTACGGCTTCAATAAGTCGCACAGCACAGCGTATTCGTTGCTCTCGTATCGCATGGCGTGGTACAAGGTGCATCACCCAGGAGCGTTCTACACGGCGCTCTTGAACCACGACAGCGGTAACGCTGAGTCTTGGGTGTACGATGCAGCGATGCACGACATCATGGTGCAATCGCCACACATCAATTACTCGACAACGCAGTGGCACTGGGACCCGACGACGCACATTATCTACGCTCCGCTCTCGGCCATCAACCACTTCGGTGAGAATGGTGCGAAGGCTGTGATGGACAATCGTTTGTTGCACGGTCAATTCGTTAGCTTCGAGGACATTGCCAAGCGCATCCCGAAGAAGACGCTGAACGCACGTGCGAAGAAGTTGATGTACTACGCTGGTGCGTTGCGTGGTTTGACAGGGGACATTACAACATTGATTCCAGATTTCAAGGACCTACCGGTCTTGACTGAGGGCGCTGCACAGCGAGAGTCAATGGGTTTTGTATTGCCCACTAACACCATCTTGGACTTCATGCACAAGGAGCAGAAGAACGGGCGCACGGTGGGCGTTGTCAAAGAGATAGAGCGTCGTGATAAAGGTAAGGGTGTGTACGTGGTGTTCCGACTATCTCCCAAGGGCCAGTTCTGGACAAAGGACCTGATTGTGGCCGAGAAGATACGTGAGGGCGATTTAATCTCTGCGTCCGTAAACAGCTACGGAGCAGGTAGCGACATAGCGAGGTTGCGACAATGAGGGAACTGGTGACCGAGTCTCTGCGGAGGCGTGACATTGTGAATTTGCTCTCGGTGACAGAGCAATTGCTGCAAGGGCAGCAGGTGCAGTGGGTCAAATTCGTATCGGCGTACACGACCAAATACGGGTCTCCCCCTTCCCTGAATCGCTTTGAAGCGGAGTTCCCTTCGTTTGTTGCGGTACCGTGCGAGGACCCGTTGGATGATATCTTCGACGTGACCATGCGCAAGTTGCGCAACGAGTTCGCCCGTCGCTTCATCATGGAGCGCCAAGCGGTGCTGCGTGACGGCGACCCGTTGGAGCCAATCAACGAGCTACACGCCATCTTGTCGGCTGACCCGAAGGGTTGTGTGACAACGGCGACGTTCGACAAGTCGGCGTATTTCCGACACGTGACGAGCATCCCGTTTGGGCTTCCCACCATTGACAATGCGGTGGGTGGCGTGTGCGAGGGAGACCTTGTGTACTTCGTGGGGAGACCAGGAGACGGTAAGACGACGCTGCTCTTGAACACTGCGGCTAACTGGTACTTGCGTGGCAAGAAAATCCTGTTGGTCTCCAACGAGATTCCCTGGGACGACATGCTGTGGAAAATCGATGCGATGCTGGCAGGTTTCCCTTGGGCAGAGAAGCGCTTAGGTACGTTCTCAGAGGACACCACCCGCAAGGTGAATTTCCTGAAGTACATTAGCACGCAGATGGGTGGCACGCTGATTACCCCACGTGGCCCAGTGATGACGCCCGGTGAGGTTGGTGGGTTGGTCACCACGTATCGACCGGATGCGGTGCTGATTGACGGCGTGTACCTGATGAGTCTCACTGGTAAGCCGGTGACGGACTGGCAAGATTCGGCAGCGGTGAGCCGTGAGTTGAAGCAGATTGCCACGAAGAACAACGTGCGTGTGGTGGGTGTGGTGCAGGCTAACCGGAAGGCTGAAGAGATGGGGAGCAACATCACCGGAGCAGGTATCGCCGGGACCGATGCGTACAATCAGGACTGTGACACGGCCCTGGGCATTCGTAGTGTACGCAACGACGGGCGCTATCGGCACCTGACGGTCAACACCACGAAGAATCGCAACGGTGCGCCTGCGGTGGCAAATGTGGTAATCGATTACGCATCTGTGCGGATATTCGAGGAACCTGCGAAATGAACAACTACGGTGGTCTGAAGGTGGTCAGGAGCACGCCACGATACTTTACGTGCAAGTGCCCCTTCCACAACGACAGCCACGCTAGTGCGATGGTGTACACCGACACAATGTTCTTTATTTGTTTCGTGTGCAACATCCGCAAACCGCTGGAACAAGTGCTGAAGGACATCGATGCCGAGGACTTTGATGTGCATCGTGAGATTCCCTTCGAGCCTGATTTGGTCACGGAGACTGTCCGTTTCATTCCCCCGACGCCACGAGCTATTGCGTACATGCAATCACGTGGTGTGGACACGGACAGGCTCCCCGACTACATCACGTCAGTGCCAGAGGATACCGGCGTTGGCTTCAAATTCGTGGATGGCAGGGGTAAAGCTATCGGTGCACAATTGCGCATCTACCCGGAGCACCAGGGCAGCTTCAGTCGCTTCGTGCTAGTGGGCGAGCGCACCCCGGTGTTCGGCCCACTGCGAGAGTTCCTGTTGGGCAAGTACGAGCGTGTGGTACTGTTCGAGAAGGCGTTTGGCTGCTTGAAAGCGCAGCAAGCGTGCGACGCACATGGGCTGAGCGTGGCGTGCGTCTCTTCGGCAGGGTCAGCGGTCCAGCACGGTATCGCTGAATTGTTCCCGTTTGGGACGGTGGCCTTCTACGATAACGACAAGGCAGGAAGGAGAGCAGGCGAGAAATTGAAAACACTAGGCTTCGACGTCTTCATATCACACATCCCCGTAGACGAGATGCCGAGCGATGAACTGGCACACACAGTGCAGGAGGCGTTACAGTGGAACCATTCGTGCACGGTTGGTACGTAGGGACAAACGGCAATGGGACCTGTCCGGTGGTGGTGGTGGGCGAGGTCCCCGAAGGTTGGGTGGTGTGGAAGTTGATTTGCGGTATCGTGATAGAGCGTGTGGTGAGAAAGGACAAGGTGCATGTCACAAGTAATTGAAGCGCACGGCGATTCCCCTGAATTGTTAAAGGGGCAACAAGAGGTGTTCGAGCGTTCAAGGGAAACGTTCAATGAGGTGTTCGACCGTCAAATTGAAAAGGGCTACAACAAGTACGGCGTGCACCTGCACACCTTCAACAAACGAGACCCAGGCAACGACGCAATGGAAGAGGCTGTTGACCTGCTGAATTATCTTACGCAATTGCGCATGGAACACAAGGTGTTTGCGCAACTGCTGTACGGCGTGTACATGACCAGTTCGGCCCTGAACCACGTCCCTGCGTCGGTCATTCGCACTATACGAACAATAGCGAGCGGGACAGACTGGGAGCACATGTTTGAAGAGTGGAGCGACGACGAAGATGCCGAGTAAACCAGCGGAGTACGTGCGTCCAGCGAGCACGCCATTCGTAGCGCCCCTGCTTGGACACGTGAACGTGGCGCTCTCTGATACCACGTCACCGGAGCTACACGCTTACCTGAAGGCCAGTGCGCAGCACGGTGTGGAGCGAGCGCTGATTGAGTTCGCCGCTCGTGTGTGCTACCGCAGCACCGGGAAGATGCTCACTGCCCCGAACTTTGTGTCGAACGTGTTGTCGAGTGGTCACTTGTCGGTCGCTGAGCATCCAGGCATTATGTTTAGTAAACGAGCGCTGATGGGGTACCGTTGGGAGAGCGGTATGCGCTACAAGACCCTGAGTGCAATGTACGAGATTAACCGTTTCTTCGTGGAGACACGCAACCACGTAGCAGGGAACTTGCGCAGTTGGCTAGAGGTGGTGGGCGAGTTGCGCTACAACCCATCATTTGAAACGTTCCTGGCGGTGCTCCCCGAAGCGTTTGACGCCGAGAGTTTATTGAGCACCATCGATGTGCACAAGGCGGGAGTGAGCGTTCCCGTCTACGTGCCATCGTACGAGGGCGACAGCGAAGAGCGACACACGAGTCACCTGCTGTACGCACACACCGGGAACCTGTACCATCGCAACAACGGGCGCAACACACGCAAACACAACTTGTGGCTGCGCTACACGTTCCTGGTGGATGGTGTCAGTCGCAACTTGACGCATCAGTTGGCGAGGCATCGTGGAGCGAGCATCAGCCAAGAATCGCAGCGCTACGTGGACGCATCCAGCGCTCGCTTTGTGTTACCGCCCAACGTGAACGATGCACAACGGCAGCGCATGGAGCGAGCGTATCAAGATAGTGTGGCAGCGTACATTGAACTACGTGCCTCCGGCCTACGCAAAGAGGACGCACGCTTCGTACTGCCAGGAGCAGCACGCACACGCTTGGTGGTGAGCTTCGACCACCGTGAGTTGGTGCACTTCCTGAAGCTGCGTTGCGCTAAAGATGCGCAGTGGGAGATACGGAGACTGGCGAGGACAATGGCGCAACAGGCGCTTATGGTATCGCCCACTCCTGAGTTGACGCAACTTGTCAAGGAGCACGAGATAGATGGATTCGACAGCTAAAGGGAAGTTGGCCCTGCTCGACGCTAAAGCGTTCAATGCGGTGATGTTGCGCTACAGCGTAGATGCAGTGGTCCCGGTGGGGTCACCTAAGGCAATGCGAGAGCACTGCAAGGTGTTCCCTGCCGGTGGTTGCTTCTATCACGTCAAAGTGATGGGGAGCACGAAGTTCAACGACGTGATGCGCTTGGAGCGAGAGGTCAAGGCCGAGATAGCCGCCGAGCGCAAGCGTCAAGGACTATACGAACGCACCATGAGCGTGCGCTTCAATTCTGAACCGTTCTTGGTGCTCGAAGTGGACCCACCGCCCGGTTTCGATTTGCTATACGAACCGCTCCCGTTGCAGCCATTGCAAGCTGCGGTGGGGATGACGTTCGGGATAGACGGAGCGTTCCCGATGCTGTACGATTTGAACGTGCACCATCAAACGTTGGTGGCTGCGGTATCGGGACACGGCAAGAGTCGTCTGCTGCGCAATTGTGTCAGCGGCATCGCTCGCACGACAGGACCGGACAAGGTCAAGTTGTCACTAATCGACTTCAAGAACGATGACCTGAGCAAATTCCAGTACCTTCCTCACACCATCAGTTACGCTTGGAGAACAGAGGAAGCTAATAGCACTATATATGCTATCAGGGACGAAGTAGAAAAAAGAATTGCACAGAACGGTAAGCGCAAGAAGAACAAGAGCTTCCCTGATAAACACCTACTGGTAATTGACGAGGGTGCGGAACTTGACAAAGAACTAGACGATACCTTGGCGAGCATCATGAAACTTGGACGTTCGCTTGGGGTGCACGTGCTGCTCGCTACACAGTATCCCACCAGTGCACAAATTGGGCAGAAGGTCAGTCAGGCGTTTACGCATCGCATGGTGGGGCGTGTCAGTTCAGCGAGCAGCGCAGCGTGGGCAACGGGCATGGGCGAGAGTGGTGCAGAGTTGCTGCGCAAACAGGGTTCGTTCTTGTACGTGTTTGGAGGGGAAATTACACGCTTCCAGACGTTCAATTTGACAGAGGCGCAGGAGGACAATGGAGAATAAATTCACAGTAACGCAGCTTGGCGTGCTGGTGGTGTTCGCTATCACTATCGGCGCTGCCATCCTCTTCGGTGCCAATTGGCTGAATTCCAACTTCGGGTCACCAGTGGCAATTACAGCAGTGGTGGCAGTGGGATTCATCATGTACGGCTTTGCGCAGCAGTTCTTCACGGCAAAGATTGTGCAGAACGCTCTTGGCATGGTGGTCGCTTACGAACGAGAGCAAGTCAAGGTCAAGCACGAGAACGTAAAGGTGCAAGTTGAGCAGGCCAAGATGATGAAAGAGGCTATGCGCATTGAGGGACGCTCGGCTGCGGAAACGCAAAGACAACTTGAAGAGCACCTGCGCAAACTGGCACCCATGTACGCTCGCTCCGAGATTGAGACACTGCGCAGGCAGATGATGTTGGCGAGTGGTGGAGCGGATGGGGCGCAGTACGAAGAGGAAGAGTTCAAGTTGGAGTAGAGACAGTTGCGTAGCAGCCCCACAGCGGCCCGTAGAGGGGCCTAGGAGACGTCGTAGATTCATTTAGGTATAAAATGACCTGCGTGCGTTTCTAGGCCCCTTAAATCGAGTATTTTCAATAACCAAAATGTCAAGTTGATGTCGCACAACGAGTTTTCAAATTCGTGAAACTGGGGGGTTGACACCACGACGCACGTGTGCTACAATGTCTCTAGGTCGAGGAAATGGTAGCGAATGGAGAACACGATGTACAAGGTAATGTACGGATACATGCAGTGGTTGTACAGCAACATGGAATCTGAGCTTGTGATGACTGACCCACAATTCATCAAGACGTTTGAGACCTTGCCCGAAGCTATTGCTGCCATCTCTCAACACACCGCTGAGCTAGTCGCACAGAAGGCGTGGATGGGCGACATGGCCTTCGAGTTGTACCGCTTGGACGCTCCTGATGGGTTGGTGGTTGAAAGTGCGCTGGTGTGGGCGACCGGGGCCATCAACAAGGGCGAGATGTTCGAGATGCTCATGAGCACGTACGGCATGTGTGGATATCCGACCGAGCCGGTACTGTTCACTGGACTTGTTGCGCTATCAAACGAGTACAAGCGAGGTCGCTGATGCTGTATCAGTATCGCTACGGCCCATTGAAACTTGTGCGCAGCACGTTGCGCATGTCCATCGAATTAGACACGGTGCTGTGGTTGGACACAGAGATGCACTCATTGGCACAATGTGTGGAACGCATCATGAAGCATCGGGCGAACGTGCGTGCACAGACGACAGCAACCCACAACGTTGGTTACCTGTTGTTCCGCATCGGCAGAGATGCGCCGTTGTCGTCAGAGGGTGCGTTGGTGTGGGCGCACGAGGCCAACACAATTGCGTCGATACTGACAGCGTGCGCCGGTACGTACTGGTACGCGTCTCCGTCCACTGATGAACCACACATGAAGAACGAGTTGCTGTTCTTATTGGGTACGCACAAGCTACTTGTGCTACAGGAGCAATGACGCATGGGTACAGGGAAAATAATGTTCGGAGCGTTCGTTGCGTTCTGTGTGCTGATGGCTGGCATTGCGGCTACTAATGGCGCTTCAAATGTGCAGAGTGATTTTGTGACTGTTACAAACGAGCACGCTAGTGTAACGGACGTGTGGGTGCGTGAAGCCGAAGAGCGCACGAAACAAGAGCAACTGCGGCAGCAGGCTAACGTTGACATTGCAGTAGCGGAGGCGAAGGCACAGGCCGAAGAACAAGTGCAGCGCACGAAGCGTGAGATTGAGCAGAGCCGCATCTTTTGGGAGAACTTTCCGTTGGTCGCCTTGATTGTCGCTATTGCGGTAACGGTCATTACGCTGTGCATTGTGATAATCGTGTACATCAGGACTTGGAGCAATCGCAGGGTCGTGGTACACTACTTGCCGGGTCCCACACAGCGCACTGCGCTAACGGGGAACGGTGACGTGCGTGTATTACCCCCTGCACAGGGTAATTCTAAAGCGTTGGTGCGAAGGAACAACTGAGTTACAATATAGTAAAGGTGCGTGCGATGGACGAGCGAGAACTTTGGGCAGAGATTGTGAAGGACCAACTAGAAGAATCTGAGTACGCTTACGAGCGCATACGACGAGATTACGACGAGCGCTACGACGAAATTGAGGACCTGCGCTACGAGCGTCGTGAAGAAGAGCGCATGCGCCGAGAGGCAGAGGACGACTTGGCGCTGGCTAGAGATGAAATCGCTGCGCTTAGAGAGCAGAACATGAACCTCATCAGCGAGAACAAAGAGGCCGCTAAGGACATTGAGGAAATTACTCGCACCAACAGTGTGTTGTCTGGCAATGTGAGTAAATTGGAGCAATTGAACAACAGGTTGCGAAAGGAAGTGGGTGAACTGATTGTTGAGCTTGAAAGACTCCGACGTGAGTGCAGATAACCGACTGGTGATTGGCTTAGGAGCGCAGGCGCTGTACTTGCAGCGCCTTGAAGAACGAGTGCGAGCTTTGGAACTTCGTGTGTCACGAGTGGAAGTTGGCGTTGACGAAGCTGTACAACTGGCCCAGGACGCTACAGATGCAGCGAGGAACTTGACATGACCGATGAAGAGCGCAGTGAATTGGGCAAAGCGGTGCAAGCGGTAATTGCCGAGTTGGACAAAGAGCACGCAGCGGTGCTGCTGCTCGGCTTTCGTGAAGCGGCTGTCTTACTGTCGGAGTCTCGTGCTGAGAACGTGGCGTTGCACAAAGAGAACTTGGACCTATCGCAACGCTTGTCCGTCTTCACGAAAGATTGTGTGTACTGGGAACAGCGTGCGAACGAGTACTGGCTAGAGCTTAACGGGGTCATTGCCGACTACGATAGCGCTGTTGCGCTGCTATCACGCCCGAAGCCGAGGAAGTGGTGGCAACGTGCGCTAGGAGCTTGACATGTGTCAAGATGTGTGGTACGATGTGTTGGTGGTAGCGTTCCTAACCGCAGCAGTGTTGTGGGCGTTGGTGTGGGGCGTAGTGATTGTAACCGATGTGTTCAAACCGTGTAAGGGGAAACAAAATGGGAAATCTGACGAACGTTAAGGAACTGGCGACTGACATTATGCAGACGATGTTGTCGCTGCTGTTCGCAGTTGCACCTGAGAAGGTGTTTCGTGGCCTGTGCGAAGCAGTGGTGACGCTGGCAATGGAGAACAACAGCCTAGAAGCGCAGAACGCTGCGCTGCGTGGGCGTGTCGCTGCACTCGAAGAGGAACTGAACGAGAGCGACGAGTACGTCAACACCTTGGAGACGCAGGTGTCGGTCCTGCAAGCAGCTATCGCTGAAGCGGCACGACCGGAGACACTGTGCGTTGAGCCTGGACCCTTTGACACCGAGTTTGCCTTCTCGGTCGATGAGGACTCCACGACGGTCCACGAGGGTGCGCTTGGCGATGCGCAACAAGCAACACAGGACGAGGTTGAGGCCCTGATTGCTTCAATTCGCAGCACATTTGCGGAGTTCTACGGACCCGAAGATGCGAGCGAACTGCGCATTGTCTTTGTCTAGGCAAAGGCCCCTGAGCCGTGACTTCGACTACGTGTACAGGCTGATTGGTCCGATGGACGTAGACAGCAATGTAGCGTTGCTACTAGAACGTAGCGAAGTCACGGAAGAGGGACAACAGTATCAAGCACGTCTCCTATGCGCACTTGAAGCGAAGCAACTGTACCTGCAACAAATGGGCATTCGCACGTGGGCGCAAAGGGTGCCAACAACTTAACAGCAACTAAGCCCCCCTCACCGGGGGCATTTTATTTGGAGGTGCACGCACATGTATCGAATTTGCAACACGCTCGCACGTGTCACACGTCGTGGGGTGGCGTCTCGCTCGAAGCTGTGGCGACCTGGGCAAACGCTGCGCATCAGTTTCGCAAATGGCTCAGAATTGCTCCAAGAACGAGTGCGCAATGCTGCCGATGGCTGGAAGCAATGCGGCGCTAACATCGACTGGGAGTGGAGCGATTTGCCGAAGACTGAGGTGCGCATCGGGTTCTTGCGCAACGGCCAGAGTTGGAGTTTCGTTGGGACCGATGCCCTGACCACCGACGGCATCACCATGAACCTGGGGTGGCTATACGAACGCACCGAAGAGCAGGAGCTACAGCGTGTGGTCCTGCACGAGTTCGGACACGCCCTCGGCCTGCTCCACGAACATCAGCACCCTGAAGCCCCGTTCGAGTGGAACGTTCCGCTAATTTACGATTACTACCAAAAGACGCAAGGTTGGGACAAAGAAACAGTCGATTGGAACTTGTTCGAGAAACACGACACGAACGAAGCGCTCACCACAAAATTTTGCCGCAGAAGTGTTATGGAGTACTCGTTTCCAGCCGACTTTACAATAAATGGCGAAAAAGTGGAGTGGGAAAATTTCGAGATTGCGGAGTGCGACGCTGAGACGTTGCGCCTGATGTATCCTTGGTGACGGCGCAGCCGGATAGTAAAGTAGCAAAACACGAAGTAAAATTGGTCCGCAAAACACTTGACATGGCCCGACAAGTCTGCTATACTCGTGTGTGTAAGCGAACGACACACGGACACGATAGATACAGGAGCGCATCATGAAGGCTACACAAAAGGCGATGGTCGAGTTCCTCAAGGCACAGGCGAGCACGAACGACAACGTGGCAGTGGGCATGTTGCTCTCGGTGTACAGCCGACAGACGGCAATGGAGCAGAGCATGCACGCTGTTGTCGAGTACAATGGTGTTGGGTTCTCTGGCAACGATGGCGAGATTCTGACGTCGTTTGCGCAGCGCATCGTTAACAAGTACCTGCCGCTCTCCCCGAAGCAGATGGCCCTGTTGCACCGGAAGATTGGTCGCTACGCCGTGCAGGTGTTGAAGAACGACGCTCAGTTTGCGCAGTGGGTCGCAGGGCAATTGACCGGTGACGAGAGCATCACGCTCCCCACCTTCGCCCCCGCCACCGTTGTTGCACCTGCGCCTGCGACAGTGGCAGCGCCGGAACCGATGGCAGTGCAGATGATGCACAAGCGCATCGACGAGACGACGTTCTTTGCGTACATTGTCCTGGCGATTGCGGTGCAGTCGGGCGTCGTTTCTAAGCGAGACCAGGACTTTGCGAGTTCGCTGGTGCGCTCGCACAACAAGTACGGGTCCTGGACCGTTGGGCAGACGCCACACGCCGTGCGACTGGCGCACACGTACGCCGGTGCTGCGCACGATGCACACGCTGTGCTGCGCATGTACGCCGAAGATATGCGTCTAGACGAAGATGGCAACATCGAGTTCGCTACCATGAGCAAGTACGACGCCCCTGAGGTATAAACGAGTTTGGGAATTCCCCCGAATTCCCTATTGACACGGTGCGCAGGGTGTGCTACAATGTCTGTAGTTGAGCGGACACATTCACAGGAGAACACAAATGGCGAGCGGAATGTCACATCTGCGGGTAACATACAAGTGTCGCAACGCCATCGGCAAGAAGGTGCGACAGCACACGGTGGACTGGTACGGCAAGAAGAGCAACTTCTCGGAACCGACCTTCATCGCAGAGCTAGAGAAGCAGGGCTTCTCGGACGTCGAGGTCAAGGACGTGTTCTTGGCACCAAAGAAACGGGGAGCACGCAAGTCATGAGCACGATGTGGGCAGCGCTCTTCTTCTGGATATCGATGGTCCTGGCGTCCGGTTACCTGTTCACGCAGGCAACGGACCCCTGGAAATTCTTGGGTGGTGTGATAGTGCTGATTGCGGTGTCGCTAGGCTTCATTTGGGCAATCGAAGCAGCGTGAATTTGACATCCATTTGGGACTGTGCTACATTTAAGGCATCAAGCGAAGCGGTTAAGCACAGGTTCAGCCTGGGGGGGGCTGGAAACATGCAGCTAAAATTTTGGGAGGAAGGTCCAGACGGCGAGCAATACGAGGTGGACGCCACGAAGCTGACAGCGCCACAATTGCTCGTGTATCTGCAAATGACAGCGAACGCATGCGACACGGAGCGCAAGGAACACGCCACCGAGGTCGCTCGTCTGCAAGGTCGCTTGCAGCAACTTGGTTCGTTGGTGTACTTCCTGTCACTGGCGCTCGGTGCGTTGGTGTGCTGGCTGATTCTATGTGTATTGATGAAAGGATGAACATGAAACTATTCGCACTGCTCGTGCTCGTGGCGCTCCTGGTACCCGGTACCGCAAGCGCTAATGTTCCGTATCCCCCGAACTGGCCCCTGACACTGGACGTGCAGGTGACCGATTGCGACGGGGCTGGCCTGCCCGACACGTTCCTGTTGGAGTACAACAACGGGAGCACTGTGCACTTGCACACGGATGCGCAGGGACGCTTCAACGAGGTGCTCGCAGCGCCACACGCAGCGTCTAGCTTCCGGTTGGTGGTGCGCAGCCTCACGACGGACTGGTACACGACCACGCTCCACAGTGAGACGTTCCGTCTGTGCTACGCTCATTTGCCCTGGATAGTAAAAGAGCAAAACACGAAGTAAAATTGGTCGCCAAAGGTATTGACACCATCCCCCGATGGTGCTATACTGATGACATAGGAACGAACGAGCACACAGACACAGGAGACCGAGCCATGAACGTAACGAGTGAAATGCGACGCAACGGCTACACCAATGACGAGCAGAAGTTCGTGCGCAACTTCAAGCGTGTTGAGGTCATCGACTTCGACGGCACGTCGTTCGTGGCGATTGACGCAGAAGTCAAGTACGACGGAGCGTTCGTGTGCATCAGCGGCTTCAAGCCGCAGCGCATCATGGAAGTTGCGAGCAAGGCCGTGTACATGCCGCAGACACGTTCCATCATCTTCACCCCGTACGAGTTCGAGATGATGCACGCTTAACAGCACAACGGGGGATGGTGCAATGGGCAGCACGCCGGGTAAGGGAACCGGAACTGCGGGTTCGAGTCCCGCTCCCCCGACTGTCTGGTTGGTCAATCGTAGTTGGTTCAAGGAGATTAGCATGAACGTTCTGATTGTGAATTGCATCGAAGAGGGGCGCAGTTGGACGTCTACAGATGCACCTGTGCCGAACATGGGCGACGTCATTGAGCGAGACGGTGCGGAGTACGACGTGTACGCTCGTGTCGATGTGCCGAACGTGTCGGTGGTCCTGGTGCAACGCCTGTACGCCGACAATGAACCGGTAGATGGGGCCGAGGAATTTGGCTTCCGTCCCTGGGACGAGTTTGAGCCTGACTGGTCAGAAGCGGACCCTGAGCACGAGTGGCACACGGTGGACGAAGATGGCCACGGTCGCTTTTGGGACTACATGCCAGATGGCATCATCAAGGGGGATGGGGAGTACGGCGTATGGGTGTGCTCGGACTACGGGAACTTGTTCGCCACCAGCCGCACCTTCGACTTCTTCGGTGACTGGCGCAATTCTCTTCGACATCGGCCAAACGAGGCGTAAGGAGACGCACAATGGGACGCATCTACATCGGACACGTGGTGAGCTACGGACGAGACGTGTGGGACAAGGACTACGAGGACATTGTCTTCGTTGGGACCAGCTACGACGACTGTGTGACTAACACCATCATTGCGGCCCAAGAAGAGTTCGACTCCTGCAAAGCGAACGAGGACAATTGCACCGGGTCGGTCACCGCCACCGTGCACACTTACGAGGATGGCGAGAGCGAGCACTGCGCATTCGAGACCCTGCGCTCCTGGGACGTTCCTTACTGGGGCGAAGACGAAGACGACGAAGAGGGCGAGGACCAGGATGGCGAAGACGAAGACTGGTAGCAACACACACGCCGGGGTGGTCATCACGCACACACGCAACGACAAGGGCCAGGGCGTGCACTACATGGTCACCGCTGGCAACAAATTTGAAGACGTCGTGAAGGCCACCAACGCCAAAGCGAAGGAACTGGCAGAAGCGTACAATGGGAGCAAGCGCCCCAAGATGCTCGTCATCGTTGCCGTCGTGCACAGTTACAACGCCAAGGGCGAAGAGGTTATGTACTCTACGCACGATATGTTCAACTTCCGCATGGATGGCTCTCTCATTGTCGAGGAACCAACGCCGGAACAATTACCGCTGTTTACGAACTATTAAGGAGAGGTCATGAGCAAGGGCAGCAAGGGCGTCTTGGTGCGCATCACGAAGTTCAAGGCCGGTGGGCAATTCGACAGCGACGAAGAGAGCTTCGGGAACATCACCGGGGCAGAGCGACGTGTGCGTGAATTGAAGCCGTCACCCTTGGAGTGGTACGAGTGGGAAATTGAGGTTGACGGCTACACGTACGACAGTGGCACCGTCACATCGTAACGCAACTGTATAGCAGCACAGAGGCTCGGAGTGTAATGCTCGGAGCCTCATTCTTTTTGTACTGCACATGTAGCCGCACCTGCGCACTTTCGCTATACGAACAGCACGACGCAGGACGATGCTCACCGCATCAACTTGACATTTTGGTTATTGAAAATACTCGATTTAAGGCCCCTCAAATTCGACACAGGTACAAAATGACCTGCGAGGCGCTATCGTCGCTCTGCGGCCTTCCTAGGCCCCTCTACGTGGCTGCTACGCAACTGCGCTACCCGCACAATGTGCTGCGCACGTGTGGCGCTGGCGCTG
>ERZ724522.500-NODE-500-length-25016-cov-13.530708_pt1 | contig 25016 bp, 24 predicted proteins | sample MGYA00376055_ERZ724522 | MGnify/ENA primary metagenome ERZ724522 (study PRJEB28724, sample SAMN07190884) | wastewater metagenome | isolation source: effluent of sewage treatment plant in Hong Hong | place: Hong Kong | collected 2016-03-17 ...
CACGTGTTCCATCGTTTGGCATCATCACAGTTGATGTGGTTGACGATGTGACAGTTACTACCACAGTACTTGAAGTAGTACTTGTAGTGGTAGACGCACTGACACTTGTTTCAGTAGCCAGTACTGGTGCAGAGAGTAACAATGCCCCAACAACCGCTACTGTTCCAAACATGAATTTTGAATTCATAGACAATATAGATGTTAAAAATAACTATCCACAGTATACAACCAACACCAAAACTTGGCAACCACTACTTTGACACAAGCAACTGCGTTATCTCATTTACTTTTTCTTTAGTCAACTCAAGTTGAGCTGTCTCTAAATTCAAGCGCAATACTGGTTCGGTATTACTTTTACGCAAACTTACCCATCCCCATTCACAACGAAACCATGCTCCATCAAGTGTATTTTCTTCAAGAATTTGATTACGAAAATGAGATATAATACGATCAATCGCACCATCTTTATCTTCTATATGAAAATTTATCTCACCCGAATGTGCATACTGCATGTACGGTGCCACAAGCGTAGACAGTGGTACTATTTGACGAGAAAGTAACGAAGCAATTAACACACAAGAAAAATCACTCGACTCTACCCCATAGAGATCACCATAGTATAGATGTAGTGAAAGTTCACTAGCAAAAATTGCACCTGTGTCACGAACCTGTTTTTTTATATGTGCATGCCCCACACGGCACATTTGTGTCGTCGCGCCAGCAGCCTCCCACGCTTCCTTTATTGCGGTACTTGAACGTAAATCATACAGCATATGACCCACATTATTATGCAAACGCAATACCTCAAGACCAAGCAAGATACCCACTTGTGACGGAGGGACAATCTCTCCTCGCTCATCTACAAGCCCAATCCTATCTGCGTCTCCATCTAGGGCAAACCCAAAATCAGCACCCGTTTCTATCACTTTTTTTTGTAAATCACGTAACGTGTCTACACGCAATGGATTTGCTTCATGGTTGGGAAATGTTCCATCTGGTGTATCATACAACGACACAACTTCTAGCGGTAATCGTGATAATATATTTGGTAATATAACAGATCCCATTCCGTTACCATAATCCACAACAACTTTCTTGGGTGTAATACTAGATATATCCACCAAAGACATAATCTGTTCTACATACGAAAGAGTTGGATCTCTAAAAATCTCACTTCCTTTTCTTTGTGCTAGACCAAACTGATTTTGTATCGTCAAATCACGCACCATCTCCATACCACTACCCATACCCACAGGGAGCCCGTTTCCTCGTGTGATCTTAAACCCATTATACTCAGCGGGATTATGACTTGCTGTCACCATTACACCTGCAAGATACTGCTCTTCTCGTGCGACAGTGATATTAAACAATGGTGTTGATACCAAACCAATATGAGCCACATCCACTCCCTGATCAGTAATCCCTCGCACCAACTCACGTGTATATTCCACACTCGTCGTACGCATATCATACCCAACAGCAAATAGCCCTCGCTCAAAAGAAACACCCTCTTGTTCAAAAAAAACGACTAATGCTCGTCCCAACTGATATGCAAGCGTTCCGGATAACTCTGACGCTACTAGCCCACGAATATCATACGACTTAAAAATAGACGGAGAAATCATACAAAACAAATTGAATAACTACACAATATAGAGTATACTATCAATACATACATCTCTTTGCAATATGGAACCAAAACAACTTCTGGATAACCTCTCAACTCACCTCAAAAACAGTCTCGCTCGTGCTATTGCTATCGCAAGTGCACTACATCACGAACATGTCTCTCTATTACATCTTATGTTTGGTGTTTTTGAAGAACCTGGCGCAATCGGAGCGGAACTACTCAAGAAAGCTGGCCTCACCAAAGATACACTCGAAACAGCATTAGCTCGTTTGGAGAAAATGCGTCTCAATCCAACACAAACACCAACCCTCACAGTTCCAGAACTTGATGCAGATGCAAAACATATACTCGAACGAGCCATGCTTCTCGCCTACGAACGATCACAGACATACATCGGAACAGAACATCTCCTATACGGTATGTTTTTTACCGATCAACATTACAAGACTCTCGAATCGCTAGGCTTACGCGTTGCAGATATGCAGGGACAAATTTTGATGATCCTCGACAGCAGTCAACATTTTCCAAATATAAATGACGTCGAAGGTGTTATGGAAGATCTCCAATCACTTGCTAAAGAACTTTCCGAACAATCTCACGATGAGCATGATCTTGATGAGGATCTACCTCTGTCACCAAAAAAACCACCACACCAATCACACACTTCCTCCAAACAAGAACAAAATAAAAAACGCCCACGTGCTATTGATGTATTTACCGTAGAACTTACCAACAAAGAACACCAAAAAAACCTCGACCCTGTCGTCGGACGCGAAGCGGAGATTGAGAGACTCATTCACATCGTCTGTCGACGCAATAAAAATAACCCTGTCCTCGTCGGTGAACCTGGTGTCGGAAAAACCGCAATCGTAGAAGGACTTGCCAAACGCATCGTACAGCGATCTGTCCCAGAAGTACTCCAACGCAAAAAAATCTATGCAGTTGATCTGCCGCTTCTTATTTCTGGCACCATCTACCGCGGTGAATTTGAAGCACGTCTCAAACAGCTTATAGATGAATGCAGCGCTGATCCAAATGCTATCCTCTTTATCGATGAAATCCACAACATCATCGGTGCAGGTAGTAACAGTGGCACAATGGACGCAGCCAATATTTTAAAACCAGCACTCGCTCGTGGACTCTTGCACTGTATTGGTGCCACCACCATTGATGAATTCAAAAAACATATCATGAACGACCCTGCACTCGAACGTCGTTTCCAACAAATCGAAGTGGAAGAACCAAGCGAAACAGATGCAACGCAGATGCTCATGGGCATTAAAAAATATTACGAACAATTTCACAATGTCAACATTACCAATGAAGCAGTGCATGCGGCAGTGCGTCTGAGTACACAATATGTTCATGGACAATTTCTTCCTGACAAAGCAATTGATCTCTTGGACGAAAGTGCCGCTGCAGTTCGTGTCAACAAAAAACCCACGGCCCAAGAAAAAAAGATTCGTGAACTCGAACAAACACGAGATGACGCATACATACAAAAAGAAATTGCTATCAAAGAAGAAAAACTTGAGGAGGCAATGACTATCAAAACACGTATTGGGAAAATCGAATCAACCTTGTCAAAACTCAAAAAAACACTAGACAAAGGCAAGAAAAAACCAACAGCGTCTGTGGATGAAATAACGATCGCAACACTTCTTGGGAAACGATTACACATTGATCCAAAACTGCTTTTACAAAATGAATTTGATCGTCTCACCACACTAGCATCTAACCTCAAAAAAGAAATTATTGGACAAGACACTGTCATTGACAATGTCGTCAAAACACTCCAACAATCCTACCTCAACACCACTATAAACCGAAAAGGTCCACGAACATCGTTGCTCTTTGCAGGACCAAGTGGTGTAGGCAAAACTAAACTCGCACAAGTGCTTGCCAAAACACTCTTTTTTGACGACGCAGCGCTGTTGCGCATGGATATGAGTGAGTTCTCAGAAGCACATGGTGTCAGCAAACTCCTCGGTTCCCCTGCAGGATATATCGGCTACAAAGAACGTAACCGATTCCTCGACGCACTCAGCAAACGTCCTCAATGCGTCGTCCTCTTTGACGAATTCGATAAGGCGCATGGAGACGTCAAAAAACTTCTCTATCAAATTCTAGATGACGGATTTTTGACAGATAGCAGTGGTAAAAAATATTCATTCAAACACACGATTGTTATCCTCACCACCAATATTGGTGCCGAACTCTACAGTAATAGTGGCGTTGGATTTACTGAAAACACCAAAGCACAGACACAAACTCAGCAACGCGTACAAGCAAAACTCAAAGAAGAGCTTGGTAGTGCCTTTTTGGGACGCCTTGGAAACACCTGTTTGTTTGCCCCGCTAAGCCAGGAGCACATTACGGCAATTATTGAAAAACAACTCTCTCATCTCAATACAGTACTCAGTACCACACAAAGTATTTCCCTGAAACTTGATACCGCTGCAATAGAAAAACTAATCTCTTCTGCCCCAATATCTGAAACAGGTGCTCGTGTTATCGAACGCAGTGTCGAACAATTGTTCTTTGAACAAGCAACCAACATCCTTGCTACAGCCAAAACAAAAAAGAAAAAACAATGGATTGTTACTCACACAGATGGACACTATGCCGCTCGATGAGCAAACAACACAAGAAAAATGGAGTGCCCTCCTCCAAAAAGAACGACTGCAACACCAAAACACGGTGCGTGTTCCGATTGCGACGAGACGCAAACAGATTGATGAACAGATTGCATATTACAAAGGTACTCTCCAGCGCAATCTTCTTGCTGGTATGACAGATAACAATGAAACATTAGTAAAAAAATTGATCCAACTCCGTGCAACACAGACAATTTATATCCTACTCGGAAAAGAAGAGGAACGTGGATATCTCGATGAACAAACAACACGATACGAAGTGGAACAATATACTCGAGACTGTCTTTTGCTTGCCAAATCTATTGGCCTGTCATAATACTATGTCAGATGAACAACAGCCACAAACAACCACACCAGATACACTCCGAGAAACACCACTTGCGAGTACCATTTCTGATTCCCTCAGTACTGCGATTGCTGCCCAAACTGGCACATCCGCACAAAACATAGCCAACCAAATACAACAAGCAGTACCATTCAAGGAAATAATAGAACAGCTCAAAAATGAAATTGACCAAAGTGGTACGCAGCTACAGAATGAAATAGCACAACAAGCACTTATTCAACAAGCAATTGCCAATTTTGGTTCACCTACATTTCAGACAACTACCACACGTCGTACAACCAATACCGACACACCAAATACAAAAAAAACACAAATGTCCACAGAGCCACAGCAGCCAAAAGAAATAGGTATTAAGGAAGTTACACCAGAAAATGAACCGTCCGCACCATCCGAAGAAACACCCTCTAATCCTCAAGAAAGTGTGGCAAATCAAAATAAACCAGATAAGCAAACAGAGCCAGATACACAAGATGATGCACCTGCAGACAAGGTAAGTAAACCAAGCGTGGATGATGAGACAGACACTCAAAACAACGAACCACAAAGAGAAAAAATAAACACTACAACCAGTACTACACAGGAGACTGAGATTGCACACCCAATATCTGGAGAAATAAAAAAAGGTGGGTTCATGGAAAAACAGGCACAACGTTTAGGAGATATTATCGGACAGCAGATAGCAAAAGACCTAAAAGAATGCAAATTTAGAGGGTTTATCGCTGCATTATTTATTGCCATGCTTTCTGATGTACTTGATACAGTAGATACAGCTACGCTCAGTCTATTTGTCATTTTTGTAACATTACTTAAGTTTTTTACATTTGGTGCAATATGGGCAATACTACTACAACAAGGTAATTTTGTCTCAAGATTTCTCCGTAGAATGGTATCAAAAAAAATAGCAAAATGGGTAATGGGTTTTTCTATTATACTAGACTTCTTACCATTCACTAAATTACTTCCGTCTGCTACCATACTTGTTATGTGGACAGCACATGTGATATCCAAAGAAGCAAAAAAGTTGAGGAAAGACAAAAAGAATTGGGAAAAAGTAACCAAAAAAAGCGGCAAACACGCACACCTACTCAATAAAAGAAATAAAATACGATGGGACACTATTAGAAAAACCCTAGCCAACAAAGAACAAAATGCGGTATAATACACACACTTATTGTATATGGACAAAAAACGCATCTTTTTCATCATTCTCTTCATTCTAACCACGATTGGTTTTGGGATTGCTCTGTACCTCGTTTTTTTTGCGCCAGACAAACCAACAGATAATGGAAGTACAGGTACAGAAACAGGCACAAATACAAACCAACCATTCCCCCAAGCACCAACTGCAGGTGACCGCACACCAATATCTACAGATCGTCCAACAACTCCAACTGCCGGTGATCGAAATGGCACCACCCCAGGAGGCGCATCTGACGATACCACAGATACCGCAATTACCCGTGCACCAGTTCTGGGTATTTCCGTTGGTAGCGGAGGCGACCTTCGTTTTTACAACAAACAAGATGGAAAGTTTTATGAAAAACAAGCTGATGGTACACTCAAGACAATGTCAGACAACACATTTTATAACGCAGAGTCTGTCACTTGGGCAAAGACAAGTGATAAAGCAGTAATAGAATATCCAGACGGCAGTAATATCATCTATGATTTCGCTACCAAAAAACAGGTTTCACTCCCCAAACACTGGGAAGAATTTAGCTTTAGTCCACTAGAAGATACGATTGTTGCCAAAAGCATCACCATCGCTCCAGAAAACAGATATCTGGTAACAGCTGATACGAGTGGAAAAAATATCAACTATATCGCTGCACTTGGAGAAAACGCACACAAAGTGATCGTCGATTGGTCACCAAACAAACAGGTAGTCGCTTTTTCAAAAACAGGAGAAGCGCTTGGTGCTGACCGACAAGAAATACTTCTCGTAGGGACAAATAAAGAAAATCTTCCGTCTCTCACAGTTGAAGGACGTGGTTTTACATCCCAATGGTCTCCAACTGGTGAAAAAATACTCTACAGTGTGTATAACAAACAAAATGAATACAAACCAGAACTATGGATTGTAAACGGAGACGGTGATACGATTGGCACAGAACGTAAAGCTCTTCGTATCAATACTTGGCCAAATAAATGTGTATTTGAAGACGATCGATTTGTCTACTGTGGTGTACCAAACTCACTCCCAACTGGGGCTGGATACGCACCTCAAATTGCTGATTCTATTGATGATACGATTTACCGTATTGATACAACCACCGGAGCGCGAACAGAAATTCAAACACCAGACACATATACCGTAGAGCACATGACCCTCTCAGACGATGGTCGTACCCTTTATATTACTGACACACAGACAAATGGTCTCTTTAGCATTCCACTATAGACACACTATGGTTCGCAATAAACATCTCTACACCATCTTTATCCCAGCTATATTATTGGTATTGGCTATTTTTTCTTTTCGATTATTTCAATATATAACCATTTTTGTTTCTCCATTTGATAACTCAGATGATACATCGACAGATCTCTTTGTCATCCCCATCTCAACTCAAGATCAAATTATTGGAAATAAAAAAGCTCCAAAAACAATCGTCGCGTTTGAAGATGTACAATGCGCACACTGCGCAACACTTCATACACTATTCAAAGAATTTGAATTGACTCATCCAAATACACTCAAAATTATCTGGAAACCAGCTTCTGTCATCACAATCCCATATTCCAGCGAACTTGCTCATACCTATCTTTGGTGTGCCAAAGAACAAAATGCTTTTCTCCCCTATTTAGAACAATTATTTGCCAACCAAACAGAGCTCTCAAAAGAAACCTTAGAACTTCTTGGTAACAATACACGTCTTGATATGAACGAAGTACATGAATGTCTCAAAAAAGACAGTGTTGTCACATATCTCAATGACACAAAACAACTCGCAAAATTTCTTCAAATTCAATCTGTTCCTGCCCTCTTTCTTGATAACAAACAAATCCCTGTTCCAAGTACACTCAGCGATCTAGAAATCTTGCTCGGTATTCCAAAAAGTTTATGATGCTCACCACATCATATTACAAACTAATCCACTATACACAATACTCCACTGTATTGTTCTTTTTCTTTTTTATTCTATTTTTTCTTTTTACACCACTCACAGCTCATGCACAAGATGGATGCACACAGGCATCTATCGGCACAGGTGTACTAAGCACACTATGGGCAGCCGGAGCACAAGGAAACAACCCTGTGGCCGCACAAACACAAACCGCAGCCGCTATCCAAACAACGATCTGCCAACCGGTTCCTCGTATCAAAATCCCTGGTCTTGAGTTTACTTCAGCAGAGACACTTGCACAAAACACCTATACAGATCCTGAAGATGGTTCTACATACCTATTTATTCCATTTTTAGGTGAATATATTGCCGCAATCTACCGATATGGCATCGCACTTGCTGGTGTCGTAATTGTACTTATCATTATTATCTCTGGCATCCAGTGGATACTCGGCGGTGCAAGTCCAGACAATATCGACGCAGCCAAAGAACGAATAAAAAATGCGCTCACTGGACTTTTTATCATCACCACCACATATACGTTTTTATATATTATCAATCCTGAGTTAACCTCATTTCAAAGTTTAAAGATAAAGCTAGCAGGATCCACCCCTTTTCAATCTGATCACGATGAAATACCACCTGGTGGTGCTGGATATTTACCTGACGGAAGTCATCCTATGCGTCCAGGACTTCCACCAAACGGCCCACCTACAGAGATGGATGCTAAAGATAGATGTATCTACGATACTTTTTTTGCTGGTAGTAACCTAGGAGACGAGATAGAAACTGAAGAAATTAAAAATGCATTTGGTATCTCTGGATTAGACGCACGTGTCAATAAAGCATCAGCACAAGTATGGCGAGATGCAATGACTGAAGTACAAAATAGCAATGATCCAAAGGTGCAAGGTTTTTTAGCGTGGATGCGTGATTTTCACAATGAATCAGTACCTGATTTATCTGGAGAAACAGACGGACAAGGTGCGATCTCATCAAACGCTGGACGTATTGGTTACAACAAAGACAATGAACCGCTCCGACACTTTACCTATTCTATGCATAGCACAGGACTTGCGCTCGATTTTATGACACGTAGCAACTGGGATGTTCATATTGATAGTTACCAAACAACAAAAGGTACATCGGCCAGACGACACTGTAGTAGACTCAAACAAATATACGAAGACAATACTGAAGTAGCGGAATTATTTAATATACCAACATATCAACTCAGTGATATACCAGCCAAAATAGACGCGTGTATCAATGAACAACTCCCTTGGTCTAGTATCCCTGATGGTTTTGTGCAAATTTTTGAATCACGTGGTTTTATTTGGGGTGGTCATGGCTGGGGAAATAAGGGAAAACGTTCTGACTCTATGCACTTTGAATATTTAGGACCATGCAAAGAACTATAAAACAACACACTAAAATCTACACAACTTTTCTATACATGAGTATTTTTTTGTATCTTTTTTTATTTCCCTATACTACTTACGCAAACACCACACCGCCCGAATGTGAAAACATAGAAACAACACTCAGCCTCAGTGGTGCCGCATCAGGAGCTGCAGATGCAGCGATGGGAAACAGTCCTGTATCTGCCAACGAATCAGTCCTCTGTGCTCCAGTACCACGGATCAAAATTCCTGGTCTTTCATTTACCTCTACCACAGATTACGAATCGCTCGTAGAACGTGATGGTGAAGGAGAAATTATTGCATATTATATACCATTTTTAGGTCAATATCTCTCTGCTATTTATCGCTACACCATTGCGCTCGCTGGTGTTGTTTGTATTTTCCTTTTAATATTTTCTGGTATTCAGTGGACACTCTATGGTGCTAGCGCAGACAATGTTGATGCGGCAAAAGAACGAATCCAACACGCCATTACGGGACTTATTTTAATCACAAGTTCATATACTATTTTGTATACCATTGACCCAAATCTTGTTGAATTCAAAAGTCTCAAAGTACGAACAGTTGAAAAATATCCAATTCTTTCTATAGACTCTATTACAGAAACACTGGTTCCTTTCAATGCAAGCAGCGGAAACAACAATGTCCCAGACTACAAACAATTTGACGTCGCATGGGGAAATGAACGATATGGATCTGCAGCAAACTGCACGACGATAGCGGAAGCTGGATGTGGTCCAACTTCCTTAGCAATGATATTTAGTGCATATGGTGTTTCTACCACCCCAAACCAGACTGCCGCATTTATCGGACAAAGTGCGGAATATGGCAGATCATGTAACAATGGTACAAACATTGGACGTGCTCTCTCTCGACTTGATGAACGTCCTGAATGGGCAGATTTTTTATATAACAACGTCACAAAAGATGAGGCACTTCAGCTTCTTCAGCAAGGAAAACCAATTATTATGCATTGTAGAAATTGTACAGGCACCGCTGGTACACCCGAAGCACCCATATCACGTACATACGGTGGACACTATATCGTGCTGACAGGTCTTGATCAAAATGGAAATGTGACAGTAAATGATCCAGGCGGAACAAACGGAAGACGTGCTATTCGCGTTATGTCTCCGGAACAGTTGATTAATTCAGCAAATTTGTGGTATGTATATAGACCAAACTATAACCGCCAAGTAGGGACTGATACAAACCAAACATCTTCTAACCCTGAACAAAATTGCTCTGACTGCTAATACACTTTGATACAATATGCCAAAATCAAATACTGTTTATACCTGCAGCGCCTGTGACGCCCAATTCCAAAAATGGTCTGGTAAATGTTTGGAGTGCGGCAAATGGGGCACAATAGATAAAGAAGCCAAGGCACCCACTCCCCCATCTGCCAAACATATATCAAGTGCCACAGCGAGCAAAATGATGACACTCACCGACGCAGTCGCACACGATATCATCCGTACCCCCACACACATATCTGAAGTGGACCGCGTACTTGGTGGTGGTATTGTTCCAGGTTCATTAATTCTCCTCACAGGCGAACCTGGTATTGGCAAAAGTACCCTCACACTACACATTGCCGCAGCAGTACATCAGACATACATTTTTTCTGGTGAAGAATCAGAACACCAGATCGCCCTGCGTGCCAAACGATTGATGGATGAAAAAAATAGACAGACTATTTCCCTCTCGCACGAATCCTGCGTGGACAGTATTGTTGCGTCTATTGAAAAAGAAAAACCAACACTCGCAATAGTCGATTCAATCCAGACGATGTTTAGCACTGCAGTAGAAAATGAACCAGGGAGTGTCACTCAGATACGCGCATGCACCACGCTTCTCCTCTCGGTAGCAAAGAAAACTGGCACAGCTATCATTATCATCGGACATGTCACCAAAGATGGCAACGTAGCGGGACCAAAGATGCTTGAACATCTCGTCGACGTTGTGCTCTCTTTCGAAGGTGACTCACACCAGGGAATCCGCTTGCTCCGCACAACCAAAAATCGTTTTGGGAGCGCTGATGAAGTCGGACTCTTTACCATGACTGAAACAGGTCTCGCTCCTGTAAAAAATCCGTCCGAACTCCTCCTCGCTGACAAAGGCGAACCAACATCAGGAAGTGTCATCACCTGCCTCCTCGAAGGTAACCGCCCAATGCTGGTAGAAATCCAAGCACTCGTAACCAAAACAGCATTTGGATATCCTGTACGAAAAGCCAGTGGCTTTGATGTCAACCGTCTTCACCTCCTCGTCGCAGTATTACAAAAACGAACCAATATCAACCTAGCTCAATACGACGTACATGTGAATGTGGTGGGTGGAGTGGATGCGGATGAACCAGCCGCTGATCTCGCAGTCTGTTTCGCTATAGCAAGTTCATACAATGACAAACCAGTGGCAAACGATCTCTGTGTCTTTGGTGAGGTTGGACTTAGTGGTGACATTCGCTCAGTAACGCATATTGAAAAGCGTTTGAAAGAGTGCAGTGAACGCGGTATGAAACGAATCATTACCAAAACAAACACCACGGCAAACGACAAAAAACTACATATTATTTCCGTAAAAAATATTCAAGACTTAACTCAACAGACGAAATAAATATATGGTACGAGAAATACATGTTCCAAAAGACATAGCTGAAGAATGGGAAGCTCAACTACGTAAATTAGCAGAGCAAAAAGGTGAAACGATATACACACCAGCAGAAGAAGACGCCCACTTTGGTGAAGCACACCTACGTACTGATCTATGGGACGACCAAATCGATGAACAACTTGCCCAAGAACTAGCATCCCAAACACCAGAAACAGGCACACAACAATTTATGGGTTCACCTGAAAATAAAAGAGCACTAGAAAAACTCCTAAAAACCATACTTCAAAACATCTCAAACAATGGTTCGGTTGTAAAAATAAAGATACACACATCGTGTATTACGAACTGTGATTGTATTATCATAGGTGAGAATCTCGGTGTACAACATCACATAAACACACGACACATAGACAGGTACACCGACCAAGATATCTATCGCTTCGCAGAAAAAATGAACATACCATGTACTCGTGTATAAACAACATACTAAAAACCCCACCAAAGACATTCTCTTGGTGGGGTTTTGATTTTGATGACACACCCGTCGAAGAACGACGATCACTCGCCGCGCTGCGTTGTTCGAAAACTGTCCGATTCGTCGCATCTCACGCTTCACACGACCAGGAATCCGCATTGGGATCTCCGTGGCTTTGCCCTCTTGACTGACTGCGGACTACCCAACAGCTGCCAGAGGAACGACGCAAACAAACTACACCCACTATCCAAAAAAGTCAATATCTGAGGTTTTCTGAGGATACTAAGGTTTCTAAATTTACTTGATAGCACACAAACGTTTGTATTTGATAATTTTTAGCACCCTCAGCACCGTCAGCATCTTTAGAAACCTCAGCACCCTCAGCCTCACTCCAAATGCACTTCCTCCTCCCACTCCGAAAGCCGCTCCGCCACAGCTGGATACTTCACCACATCCGTCTGAGCGGCCATTTCCCGCGCGAGTTTGATCAGATCAGTGTCTGACAGCGTTGCGAGCTTGAACCGCATCATACCGCTCTGTGCCGCGCCATACACCTCTCCTGGTCCACGAGTCTCGAGGTCATACTCTGCCACCTTGAATCCATCAGTTGTAGACTCAAAAAACGACAGACGTTTCTGTATAGGATACGACATGTTGTTTGAAAAGAGAAAACAATATGACTGGTGATCACTACGTCCGACACGCCCACGAAACTGATGGAGCTGTGCGAGACCAAATCGCTCCGCATCCTCGATCATCATCACCGTCGCATTGGGAATATTAACACCAACTTCAACCACTGACGTAGAAACAAGAATGTCGCTCTCCCCACTCGCAAACGCCGCCATCGCTTTTTCTTTCTCTGCAGGTTTGAGTGCACCATGCACAAACGATACCTTCAAATCTGGAAAAATATCTTGTGATAATTCTGCATACGTTTTCATCACCGACTTTTTTTCATCAGCGATAATAAACTCACCACTCGGGAGATTCTCCGACGACTTTTTCTTTTCTTCAATTAACGGACAGATCACAAACACCTGTCTCCCCTGTTTCACTTGCTCACGAATAAAGTCATAGGCTTTTTGTCTGTTTTTTGGCTCAACCAATCTCGTCTTGATCGGCTTTCGCCCAGCAGGCATCTGACGAATGATCGAGAGGTCGAGATCACCATAGATAGTAAGCGCAAGTGAACGCGGAATCGGTGTCGCCGTCATGGAGAGAAAGTGTGGAGAGTGTTTGGCGTCGCCAGATTTCTCTCGCAGCGTCTTGCGCTGATCCACACCAAATCGATGTTGCTCATCCACAATGACAAGTCCCAAATCTCGAAACGATACTTTCTCCTGCAGTATCGCATGCGTACCGATGATAACATCTGCATCAAGTACCTCTGCCAGCTCCGCCTCTTTTTCACCCTTCTTCTTTCTTGTCTTCGCATCTCCTGATCCCTGATCACTACTCCCTGTTCCCTTTTTCACTCGCGTCCAAATCCCCACCTTCACTCCGCTCAATGAAAGCAACTTGGTAATTGTCTCATAATGCTGGTTGGCCAAAATATCTGTCGGTGCGAGTATTGCTGTCTGCTTTTTTGCGAGCGCCACATTGTAGGCTGCGAGCCCCGCTACGATTGTCTTTCCAGATCCCACATCACCCTGCACGAGACGATTCATCGGCTCGCCTTTTTGAATATCTTTAAAAATCTCCCACGCCGCGCTACGCTGATCATCGGTGAGCTGAAATGGCAACGATTGCACAAAAGCACGAATCTCATCTGCAAAAAAAGGAATCTCTGGTGCATGAAACTGTGCATACGACTCACGCACAGACTTGGCCCGTAGCTGGAGCAGAAATAATTCATCAAACTTGAGCCGACGCAATGCAGCGTGTAGTTCTTCATGACTATCTGGAAAATGAATTCCCTTCAGTGCAGCAGAGAGTGTAACAAAATCCCCTGCCTCTAAAATCTCATTAGGCAACCACTCTTTCATTAGGTCAACATGATTGACACACTCCCGTACAAGAAATCGCAACTGCTTCTGCGTCATCCCAGATGTGAGAGAATACATCGGCACGATCCTCCCCGTATGAGTTGTTTCAACACCGTCGTCCGCAGACGTCTTGATCTCTGATCTCTGATCTCTGACTTTCTCATACACCGGCCCCTTCATCATCAATCCATACATGTCTTTCTGAATCTTTCCCGACAACATGATTCTATCTCCTACCTTGAGCACTCGCGTGAGAAACGGCTGCCCAAACCAAACAATCCGCAGTTGTGCTGTCCCATCCGACACAATCGCTTCGGTAATCATCATCCGCTTTTTGATACTGCGTTTATTAGCAATCAATTCCAGCGTCGCACCAATCGTCACCACCATCTCTGGATCAGTATCAATATGATGACGAAACTGTTCCTCCACCTCTTTAATCGTCACCGTCTTGCTGTAGTCTTCATACCGAAACGGCAGGTACCACAAAAGATCCTTGACAGTAGAAACACCCAAGTGCGCGAGTCGTTTTTCCAATGTCTTCCCCACTCGATGCAGAGCAGAAACACGTGTGTGTAGTTGCATAGATGTAGCTATTCTAACACAAAACCTCCCATTTGTGGGAGGCTGTTGTACACAGAGAAACTATTACTGTTTTGGTACCATTTTTGCCAAGATGACAACACCTGCGGTCGCAATCAGCACATTTTTTATAATATACTGCCCCACTAGTGTAGGCACCATAAAGGCAGACCACGAAATCACCGGCAAAAAGAACAATGGCATCACAGTTGTAATCAAATGCAATCCAAGCAAGATAATCGCAAATCGTTCCCATCCACGTTTGAGAAAGACGATACCGATCAGCATTTCAAAGAGTGCAAACAAGATGTAGAATGTCGAAAATGAGAGAAATGGTACCGTCTTGAGATAGAGCTCCTGTACCAACTGTTCTGCTGGACTAAGACCAAGCAACTTTAGTAAACCAAACCAGAAATAAACAATAAAAATAGAGCCACGAGCAAATGGTTCTTCCATTTTTTGACACCAAAAAACAAGTTGTTTATCAAACAAATGTGGGAGATGTTTCATAGAAGAGAGAAATATGTGCACTCGATAGGAATCGAACCTATATTACCAGCTCCGCAAGCTAGTGTCCTATCCATTGAACGACGAGTGCGTGGGATAGACTGACGGGGCTTAGTATAGCATGAAAAATGGTTTTCGTCAATATCAAAGCTCCAACGACACATCACCCGGGTCAGGGAAAGCCAAGGGAATATTGGAATACCACCAGTCACTCTCATTATCCGCAGCATCCACTCCTTTGGCCCGCACTGAAATGCTATAACTTTCGTCATACAAAGTACTTGCAATCGGTTCTTCAACTAGTTGTGTATCAACAACAAAACCACATCCATAATATGTTCCAGTAAATTCTACATACAAATCATCTCCTTCCAAATAGTACTGCAACAGCGGTGCTTCAAACAAAAAAAGTTCATCAGGGCAATTTTCGCCCTCTTGAATCGATTGCACTACTTCAAAAAACTCAACCTCGTACCCCTCAAGGGGAGAATCGTCATACGTCAGTAAATCTACTACAATACTCCCCTCACCCACAGACAACAACTGGATATCAATAAACGGTGCCTCGGCATCATAGACGACAATAATAGTCGTACTACTCGTCTGTCTCCCCTCGCTCGCTGTACCATACAGCACGAAACTTTGCGTACCAGTGGTAAATATGACAGGAATCTCCCACATACCACCAGAAGGGGTCGTCGTTGCGACAACAATATCATCTTTGGTAACGACAATAGTTTCAGTATACTCATCCGACGTGCCAGCCAAGACATATTCACTCTGATTTGTATACACAATTTCTAATGGATCAACCGGAGTAGTAATAATAAGATCACTCAATTCTGGAAGTGGATCAGTGCTGGTGGGTGTAGATGTTGGTGTCGGATCTGTACTTGTACTCACTTCGGGTGTTGTTGTTACAACCTCCTCATCATCATCTGAATCTCTTGATGATCTCCCTCCGCCTCCACCAGAGTACACTCCTGTAGAAGGTTGTTCTGTTGTTGCAGCTCGCTCAGGTGTCGACGAAAGAGACTCTATTGGCGGTGTATACTCACTATCTCCACCTGATAATTCAGTCTTGTGCTCAGTTGAGCTAGGAGCTGTCATCACTTCCTCTTTTACTGGCACAACTACTTCGGATAACACCACTGTCGCAATAGAATCTCCAAGCTGTACATATGAACCATTTACATTGTGTACCAACTGTAAACGAAACCGTCGATCGACGGCTGGGATAGTGAGAGTAAACGGTACAGTTACTTTTTGTCCCGGCTGAACCACACTAGAGATGACAATCGGACGTAACTGCGTCACCCAGCTCGGGTGATACCACATTGCGTTTGGTGCACGTCCACCAACAACATTGAGTGAAACAGTGTTTTTCTCCCACACCGCTGTCCCAGTATTCTCCACCTCCACAGACACAGATACCTGTTTCGCCCCTCTGACAAACAAGACTGGAATCTCTCTCTGCACAAACCGGGCGTTAAAAACAAGTTCCTCCGCGACATCTTCTTCCTCTGTCTGAGTCCCCAATACATCACTACTCGTATTCATCATCTGCTCCTGTTGTTCAGGAGACGGTACGGCACCGAGTATACGTCTCAGTGATTGGATAAAAAATGTACTCAGACGGTCCAAATTTCTTCTAATGAAGGAAAGTTTTTGGGTTTGTTCTGTTTGAACCAATTCACTACTGTTTAATTGTGGAGGGTTTTCTGCTGTGACAACTTCTGGGGCAATATCATTTTTTTTAAAAATAATATAAGCGTAATTATTCCCTGCCCAGGCAAGTTTGAATTGATCAATGGTGTACTTATTATTTGCGCCTCTTGTTTTGCCAGGGTCATGCACATATACATATTCATCATCTATACCAACGAGTACCATAAAATGTTTCACATCTCTACGTTTTGTATTAGTTAGCATGTTAGTATAAACACCGACAATTAATGGATTTCCTGCATCTAAGTTGGTCTTTAGATCTTCCAAGTCTTCCAGTCCTCGTTTAATTTCAATGTTATCCTCAGAAATACCCAAATATTCGATACCCAATTGCTTCAGATCGCCAACATTTGTATAATCACCATTATAATCTCTCTTATCTATGCCCATGTTCAAAAACATCCAATCGTCAATTTTAACTACAGAATCAACATTAATTGTCTTTTTAGATAAATACGCATCCACCATTATCAAAGAAACTGGACCACAGTTTCTAGTTTCTTCCCACACACCCGGAGGTACTTGCGACAAAAACGGCACATCCAAACTAGCCCCTAAGACAGTTCCTGGTTTTGCTAAAGATAATAGTCCGAAGCAAACTAAAAACCACTTAAAATAATTTTTCACAAATACTACTTAGAGATATAAAACTGACTAAGAATCTCTTTATGATATAAAATATCGCTACAAGAAAAATTAATTATAACCGACCCTTTTTTATTTTCTGTAACATAAGATGGCCAACCACTACCAACAAAACCGCCTGAAAATATAATCTTTTTCCACATAGTTCCATTAATCTCAACATTTTCAACACTCGAAGATTCACATGATATATCATTTTTGCAATAATCAATATAGGAATCTATAGTAACTTGGGCTGAGTCAGGTGTTGCTTTCACATCATTTATACATCCCTGTGGTCCACCAACCCCCCCATCCGTCTCCACATAGTCCTGCAACACCAAAACACCATTGTCATTCCTACTGTATATCGACTCATCCACCACCACAGAAAATCCATCTGGACTCTCAATTTTTCTCTGTCCATCACCCATTTCTGTAACCATAAAACCATCTGGAACAGTTGACGCATTATCACTATCTATTATATTTATTTGTTGTAACGCTGGAGTGTTATAATGAAAAACAAAAAACCCACCAACAAACACGGCGGATCCAATAGTGATAGTAAGAATTAACTTATACAAAGGTTTCATAAAAAAATAACATATACACATAGTATAACAAAAAAACAGCGTGACGCTGTTTTTTCTGTGGATAACTCTATTTTCTCTTCTTTCTCTTCTTCGTCGCACTTGGCTTACTCCCTGGACGATTGATTTCGAGATTCGTCAGACTGCGTTGCTGAATAGCTCGCAAAGTAAGCGCCTGATTATTGAGCGACTCGAGATTTGTTCGAGGCTTTCGTGGTGGTTTGTAAATAGAAAGTGGCATAGAGTGTTATTTTACTTCAGCCACACTCTTCATAACTACTTCTTCTAGAGGTCGATCACTACGATCAGTCGCAGTTGTCGCGATCGCATCTACTACCTCCAACCCCTCTACAACACGACCAAAAATCGTATATGCATGAGGCAGTGGATAATCAGCATGCATAATAAAGAACTGAGAGCCATTGGTATTTGGTCCAGCGTTGGCCATAGCCAATGTTCCACGAACATAGCCGCGTTTATAACTCTCTGTATTTGCATTGAGCTCATCGGCAAATTTATATCCAGGACCACCAGTTCCTGTCCCAGTCGGGTCACCACCTTGGATCATAAATCCTTTGATCACGCGGTGAAAAATAACGCCGTTATAAAATTCTTTATTCACCAATGTAAGAAAGTTTTCCACTGTCTTTGGTGCATCTTTCTGAAAAAGCTCGACCACAATATCACCTTTGTTGGTAGAAATACGAACACGTGGAAGTTCGTTTGTTGTTGTTGTGTCTGTCATAGAGGTTGATGAAGGAGTAGATGAAACAATAGGAGTAGTTGCTGGAGTTGTCGTAGTTGCCGGTTCAGTAGTGGTCGTTATACTTGATGTAGTTAGTGGTATTGGTGGTGTCGCTTTGTACAAATCTGTTTTTTTGTTTTCTAATTCTGGTTTGGGAGTGAGGAGAAAAAAAACTCCCCCACAAATCAACACAACGAGAATTGCAATGAATAAAACGAGGTTTGTTTTTGACATAGGAAAATTATCTATTGAGCCAAGTAATACTTAACTGAAGTATTGTGGCAAATGAAACCCAGAGCAGATATGGTATATTGGCATACACCACCCCTTTCATGTATGGCCAAATAGCAAAAAACATCCATACTATAGTACCAAAAATAAGCAAAATGTCAATCGACGCTAACACATTGTTTTGCAATCGAAACTGAATTGGTGAAAACAATAGATTAAATACCAGATTCAGGACAAACGGTAATGCAACAACGACAGGAATCTCCCCTTTGTATACACGTACAAACACTGATCCAAAGGTAATAAAGATAATAAGATACAGTACACTCCACACCGGACCAAACAACCATGCTGGTGGTGCCCATGCTGGTTTGATCAGTGCTGCGTACCAAGTCATAGTATTCATATAGTCAAAAAGTAAAAGAAATATGCACACGATCTCCTAGTAAAATATGTTCTTTTTTTCGTAATGCCCCACGCAGTGCAATAAAATAGGTCTTGTCCCCCATCGGTAATAACGAAGACTTCCAGGTATGTGTTTTATATGTACACACGACTGGAATAAATCCCCAATGACTTTTCTTTTTACTAATCTGATCAGTAATTTCTTTGGGGACACGGACAAAGTGCCATCCACCAGGAGATGGAAACGTCTCCACCACTCCCGTCACTTCAAATTCTTTCTGCACTATTTCCACATGGTCAAAATAATTCCAAACATCACAAACAATACAAGTTGATATCCACTTTGGATCAAAAATCTCGCCCATTTTCTTTTGGACGGTTCTGCGGTCCACATCGCACAACCAAAAATCATTGGCATGATAAAGCCAGCATAGATCCACAACGATCGTTCAAGCCCACTTACTTTGGTCGTATCCGCGATAAGATGCGCCAACACAAGCACCTGAAACAACACGAATACAAACTGCACAACATACAATGGACCAGCGCTCTTTTGCATTTCTGCTCGAGCTTTGAGGTCATCAGCATTGACTCCGCAGATTTCCATCCACTTTTTACCAAACAGCGGACCATACCAAATTGACCCAATCACCATTGAGAGTACACCACAGGCCAAGATTGCGAGATAGTTGATTTCCATACGATAAATAGTTTTATAAAAAATATGAACCAACACACAATACACTAACCTACATACTGTTTTATATATATTGCATGTTACCCATATAGTATACCGCATCCACATAAAATAAAAAACCACCCCCGAAGGAATGGTTTTTTTGAAGTGCGTGATTAGACGCGCTGTACGTTGACAGCACTGAGGCCTTTAGGACCTTCTTCAACGTCAAATGTAACGTTGTCACCTTCGCGAAGATCGTTGTATTGAACACCGACCAAAGCACTGTGGTGGAAGAAGACATCTTTCTGACCATTGCCCTGAGCAATGAATCCGAAGCCTTTGTCTGTAAGACGAGCAATTGTACCTTGCATACGTTCTTGAGATACGTGAGTAAAACACCAAAAAAGTTTGTGGTAGAAATACTCGACGTTATTTCTTGGCCCAGGTCTTTATTTGATGGTTATACTATACCACAAAAATGAAGTTTTGTCAATAGCTTGGCTTAAATAAGCAAAAAAATACCATATTGAACACCAATCAGTGCTATGATATACTATTTACCTATACTATTTATTAACGTCAATATATATGAAATACATTCTCAGTATAGCCGCAATCCTGATTCTCGTCGGTGCAGGCTGCACATCAGCACCTGCTGTAGTACCATCAGCAGAGTCACCTACCACACCTCCCCCAACCCAAACTGAAGAACAACCAGTAACCAACACACCAGATGTCGTACCGACCACTTCTCCAGCAACCAACCCAACCACAAAACCAGTCGTTACCACTCCCGTTGTCACACCTCCACCAGTGGCAACACCATCACCAACACCGACTGTAAAAAGCTATACTATGGCAGAAGTGGCTGCAGCAAACACAGAAAGTAATTGTCTGACTGTTATCAATGGCACAGTGTACAACCTCACCGCCTTTGTCAACAAACACCCAGGTGGTGACCGCAACATCCTCAGAATCTGTGGAAAAGACGGTACAAGCGCATTTAACGGACAGCACGGTGGAGAATCAAAACCAGAAAACATATTGGCAACATTCAGTGTTGGCGTCCTCGCACAATAAACATCTTCTAACAACATACAAAAAACTGCACCGTCATGGTGCAGTTTTTATATATTAATTTATCTTCCTCGTCGTACTGCCTTGCCACCAATTCGTTTGGTACCACCTGATGGACGTGTAGTACTTCGACCACTCCCCGCAATACGTGAACGAAATGCTGGACGAGTACGTGGTGTCGTGTGTGAAAACGAATCAGATTCTGACGGACGACTACTACGGAAATTGGTACGACGACTTGGTCCAGTAGAACCAAATGATGGACGATCAGATCCAAAACTTCTACGTGGTTTATTCCCTTCGTACGGACGTGATGTAGTTGAATGATGTGGACTACGAGTACCGTATGTAGCACCACGATCATCTGTCCCACGAGATCCACCAAACTCACGACGTGGCGTACCAAATGATTTACGTGGACCACCAAACGATGGACGCTCACCAAATGACTTGCGTTCGCCACCAAATGATGACTTACCACCAAAACGAGTTCCACGATCAGAAGAAAAAGAACGCTGCGGTCGATCACCTGTGCTACCAAATCGAGGACGAGATGGTATCCGTGCAGTCTGAAATGCTGACTCAGATGGATATTCCGTTTTTACCAAAGGTACATTTGAACGAATTGGAGCGGTGCGTGTTTCAAAAGAATCAAAGCGTGGTGCACGACTATCATTGAAACGAGTTGGTGCAGATGAACGTGATCCAAACGATTTGCGCTCACCACCAAATGAGGAACGACCACCACTACGTGACCCACCAAAACGTCCGCCACGATGACCACCACGATCTACATCATCATAACTCTTGGCTGAATACGGAGAGATGGCCGCAGTACGTGCTGGTGGTAATTCAGGAAGTGTCACGACAGGAAGTGTTTTGCGCATAAGACGCTCAATCTGACGGACCGTGTTACGATCTTCAGGTGATGCAAACGATACTGCAATACCACTCTTTCCCCCACGCCCTGTACGTCCAATACGGTGGATATAATCATCAGGATTATCAGGCAAGTCAAAGTTCACCACCAGTGCAATACCACTGACATCAATACCACGCGCAGCAATATCTGTCGCAACGAGCACCCGGTACTGACCGTTTTTGAATCCACGCATCGCGTCCGTTCGTTGACCAAGTGATCGATTGGAATGAATCTCTACTGCACTATGTCCCATATCACGCACCATTTTGGTGATTTTTTTGGCACCATGTTTGGTACGAGAAAAGATAAGCACAGGTCCAGTATGGTGTTCACTCAACAGAAGATCAAGGAGACGAACTTTGTCATCTTTGCGAACATGATACAACCGTTGATCAATCGTCTCAGCTGAAGTACCCGCTGGAGCGACTGACACCTGTTTTGGTTCATTCATGTGCGCATGTACCAATGCCAAGATCGCTCGTGGCATCGTCGCTGAAAACAACATCGTCTGACGAACTTTTGGAACGAGAGACAATATTTTTTTGATCTGTGGCAAAAAGCCGATATCAAACATACGATCTGCCTCATCAAGCACAACAATACTAATACTTGCCATTGAGACATACCGTTTTTCAATCAAATCATTGAGACGTCCCGGAGTTGCGATAATCACTTGTGGATTACGGTTTAATGCAAAACGTTGTTTTTCAAAACTCGCTCCACCAATACAAACTGCAGTGCGAATATCAAGTTTGCGACCGAGTCTTTCAATCACCTCATGCACCTGCAATGCCAACTCACGGGTTGGTACCAAAATAAGCGCCTGACCATTTTCACGCATCAGCGCATTGATCATCGGCACACCAAAACCCAAGGTTTTCCCTGTTCCAGTTTGAGCAATACCGATCACATCGTTTCCTTCCAGTGCAATTGGAATCACCTGTTCTTGGATCGGTGTCGGATGAATAAAGCCGCCCTCACGCAGAGCGGTAAGAAGTGTCGGTGCGATATTAAAAGACGCAAACGACACTTTGTCAGAGTGTTCTACTGTCATACCAAAAATTACTGGCAATGAAGTAGAGTAAACACCCCAGAGCCTAAGAAGAATAAATATTGGGCTTAGTATAGCAGAAAAATTGAATTTTGTCAAGGAGAATACTCTAATAACTCTGCTTTGGCCTGTCTATACGTAGGGAAAACAGCCTCTACAGCCCTCCAAAAGGCACTGGAATGATTGGGGTGAGTAATATGACAAAGCTCATGCACTACGACATAATCCATTATCTGCGGGCTTAAAAAGATGAGTTTATAATGTAGACTAATCGTTCCAGAACTACTACAACTCCCCCACTGTCGTTTGGTTCGTTTGATCGTTACTTTGGATACATTGACTCCCATCTGTTTGGCAAAAAACTGCACCCGCTGCGTGAGTATCTTTTTAGCCCGAGCATTATGCGCATGAAAACTTTTTTGGGCTCCTGGAATTGGAATCTCTTTCTTTTTTTCCACTTTTGACAATGCTTTTTCGATCCATTCTTTATGCGATGCAACAAATGCTTCTATTACCTTTTCATTCACTCCCAGTGGTGCCATCACGCGCACCCCCCTATTTCCATCTACCACAATAGAGAGTCGACTTCGACGACGACGCACAAGAGTATAGGCAAGATCAATCATACAAATAGCGTATCAACATGATTCCACGAGGAAATCTTTCTCTCACTCCGATACTGCACGAGCGCATGCACATGCTCGTGCGCTTGCTTTATTGACACGTCTGAATACTCCAATGATGATAGTGTTGCCCACGACAGAGACAACAATGTATTGAGTACACTCATACACTCTTGAGAGATACTACGCACATTCTTTTTGTCCACCATGCGCTCAAGGACGTCAGCACATATCATTCCACCATCAACATACGACAATGCGACTGTTGCATGTTTTTCTTGATGAACGACACAACGATCAAACACGGGCGTATATCCCAAAACAGAGAGAAGTTGCAACGCAAATGCATCCACAAATAAAGAAGAAACATGTACTTGTGTATTGATACAAACAACAAAAGATAGAAGAAGACGAAATAATGCCTCATCTTTTTGTTGTGTCGTTACCATTTTTTCAAATATCGTCGTACCCGTTTTGACAAGCAACAAACGATGTGGGTCACTGTAGAGTTGAGGAAATTGTGTAATCGGTACTACCTTGGTTGCATGATCAACCTCCTTGCCAGACACGATGGAGACATCTACCAGCGAACCGCTTTCGCAATGCGGTGCATTTTTACTCACAATTTTTTTGCTACTACGCAACAGCACATCACGACGACCATGCTCTTTGGTAAAAAGCACCAACATCTGATCATATTCACGAATATCGCGACGTGAGAGAACGATTGCATCCATATCTGAGTTTACTAAGTTTTCTAAGTTTGTTAAGTTGTCTTAGTTACCAATATACACAAAACTGAGCAAACTTAGTTACTTAGTTAACTGAGCTACTCAAATAACTCTCCAAAATAACCATCGCCGCCTTTTCATCATCGCCCACCCCACCCTGCATCCGCTTGCCCTGTGCAGTTGTAAAACGTTCATCTACATATTCTATCTGCGCACTCACCTGTCCTTTAAGCATATCTCCAAACGCACGAATTCTTGTAGTCATATCCGTTTCTTGACCTTCCATATCAAGTGGTAACCCAATGATAATAATC
>ERZ724522.501-NODE-501-length-24988-cov-4.465528_pt1 | contig 24988 bp, 28 predicted proteins | sample MGYA00376055_ERZ724522 | MGnify/ENA primary metagenome ERZ724522 (study PRJEB28724, sample SAMN07190884) | wastewater metagenome | isolation source: effluent of sewage treatment plant in Hong Hong | place: Hong Kong | collected 2016-03-17 ...
TGCAGATCGTCGCCACGATCACCGAGGACATTGAAGCCCTGACCACGCCGGCAACGGTGCTGGAGTCGGTGGCCGAAGTGGTGCGCATGCTGCTGTGCGGAGCCATCATTGAGGCGGCCGGCGACGAACAGAAGCCGGTGCAGGTATGGCTGCGCACCCTTCGCTTTGACCTGTTCCCGGATTTCTCGGAGAACCGAGTGTACGTGGCCGGGCGCCTGCGGGCCGCGGTGACATCGGAAGACGACTTGAGCCAGAACTTCCTGCTGGGCGGTGGTGGGAAGCTGGATCACAAGCTGCCCGACGCCGCCATGTTCGCCGGGGCATCCCGCCTGCGGTTCCTGGACCTGCGCAGCCCGGGCCTGAACGTCAACGAGGGGCTGTTGAGGGTGGGGGCGGCATGACTTCCAAGGCGGTTGAAAAGATCAAGGACCAGGTGAACTTGGTCCACTTGGTCGAGAAGCATGCCCTGAAGGTCCACCTGACGGGCGGCGAATTCCAGCAGGCTCAAGGGATTCTGGTGGTGTTCTCCCCCGAGGAACTGCACAAATTCACAGAGGAAATCATTCAGGTGGCCATTGCCAACCTGGGGAAGGCACTGGTGGAGCTATGAACCGACGCGGATTCATGAAGATGCTGGCCGCCGTGGGGCTGGTCCCGGCCGCCGCAAAGGCGGTGCCGCAGGAAGACCTTTCCGAGAAGTCCCTCGAAATGGTACTGGAGGAAGTCCAGGCCCAGGCCAGGGACCGTGGCGAAGTGATGGCGCTGCAGCCCACCTGGATCGAGCCATCCGACTGGTTTGAAGGCCCAGCCCTTGAGCGCATCTACCCAGGGGACATCGTGGTGCATGACGCAGGCCTTGAGGGAATTCGCCGCGCGGTTTCGTCAGATTATGGCAATCCGATCTACAACAGATTGAGCTTCGGAGCCACGGCTTCCCCCGCCGAAAAGGGGCAATGGGTTCGGGCATACCCAGTCATGGGGGAAATGGCATGAAGATGAACCTGACCTGGTACGCCGCCCACATTGCGGCCATCACCCCCATCCGGATCCCGGACTTCACCATCCCCCCGATCCGCTTGGCCACGCCCATCATTGGCCTGATGCCGGACCGCCTGGCCCAGGGTGAGGCCAGCAGGGGCCTGAACGCCGCCATCCGCGCGGTGGCAGTCGGGGGATGATGTGGCCAGCAGAGCAAAGAGCCCAGACACTGAAGTAACCCCGCAACAGGAGCATTTCGCCGCCGAGGTAGTGAAGACTGGGCGCCCGGCATTGGCCTACAAGCGGGCGTACAACGCCGAAAAGATGAACGAGAACGCCATTCGGGTGGAAGCCAACCGCTTGATTAATCACCCTAATGTTGCCCTACGCATCGAGCATTACCGCCAGATTGCCCTGAACAGGCTCAATGCCTCGGTGGAGCGCATCGCCTTGGAGGCGGCGCGGATCGCCTTTTTCGATGCCCGCGAACTGTTCGATGATGATGGCAACCCCATCCCGATCAGCGAACTGCCCGAGGACGTGGCCCGGGTGATCGTGGGCCTGGACGTGGAAGACCTGTTCGAGCGGGACGCGGAGGGCAAGCGGACCAAGGTGGGCATCGTCAGGAAGTACAAGCTTGGCCCCAAGATGCAGGCGCTGGAAATGCTGGCCCGCTGGCGCAAGATGCTGGAGCAGTCGAAGCCGGGCGACATTGACCCGGCGCGCCAAGAACTGGAAGCCAAGACGGACGAGGAACTGGAGGCGGAAGCCCGGGCCGCGTTGGAGCTGGCTGTGAAGCAGGGCTATGTGAAGGTGCTCCCGACCTCGAGCAAGGCAAAAGCCAAGGGATAGCGCATGCAGGGAGGGGTGGAGTTGCCCGGCAGGTCAACGCCAGCCGGGAGCCCTCTTGTTCGCGCCCGAACCCTGCTGCGAGAGATAGAGCGGCGCAAGGCCAGAAACAGCCTGGCCGTGTACTGCGGACTGCAACAGCCCACGACTGTCGAGCGGGACGAGGATCTGGTGGGGCTGGAAAAGCTGCCCATGGCAGCCCGGTATGTGCCGGCGCAGCACCATCGGCTCATGATCGACAAGCTCGAAGGCCTGGAGCGAGGCTGGATTGTTGAGGATCAGCCGGTGAAGCTGGACCGGCTGTACAAGCCGGGCGAGAAGATCCCGCTCAAGCGCCTGATGATCAGCATGCCGCCGGGCAGCGCGAAATCGACCTATGGAAGCGTGCTGTTCCCGGCCTGGTATCTGGGCAAGAACCCGCGCAAGTGCCTGCTGCAGGGGTCTTACAACAAGATTATGGCAAAGCGGTTCGGGCGCCGCGCTCGCAACACTTTCGGCAGCCGGGAGCACTTCGACATATTCGGCGTGGGGCTGGGGAAGTCGGGCGAGGAGGAATGGGAAACCAGCCTGGGTGGTGAATACCTTGCTTTCGGCATGGAGTCCGGGGTAACCAGCCGGCGCGCCGATGGCATCGTGATCGATGACCCGGTGAAGGGCAGGGCGGATGCGGACAGCGAAACCATCCGGGACAGGACCTGGGAGACGTATCGCACCGACCTGCGCTCCCGGATGAAGCCGGGCGCTTGGATCCTGTACATCGCCACCCGCTGGCACGAAGACGACCCAGCCGGCCGCATCCTGGGCGAGGACTGCATCGGCAAGTCTGGCTGGTTCCAGGCCAAGGATGGCGAATGGTGGTACGTCATCAGCCTGAACGCGGTGATCGAGTCCGAGGAAGAAGCCCGGAACGACATCCTGGGGCGCAAGGTCGGGGAAATCCTGTGGCCCGAGTGGTTCACCGAGGGAATGCTGCTGCAGGAGCGGCGCACGCAGGGCCTGCGGAACTGGTTTGCGCTCTACAAGCAGATGCCACGCCCAGACGAGGGAGGCATCCTCAAGCGGATCTGGTGGCGCCGGTGGGGCGGGAGCAAGCCGCCCAAGTGCGAGTACGTGGTGTCGGTGTACGACACAGCCTTCGAGGAAGGCGAGGAAGACGACTTCAGCGCGCGCACCACTTGGGGGATCTTCTGGTACGAGGACACGAAGATTCCCGAACCGCCGAAGGAAGAACCGGCGAAGTTCGGCATCCCCAGGCTGGACCGCTGGAAGCGCCCGCCGCCGCCGGTAGGCCGGCACTGCGCCATCCTGCTGGAGGCGTGGGAGGAGAAGGTTGACTTCCCGGAACTGCGCCGCATCGCCCGGGAGCACTACCGAAAGTACAAGCCCGACGTGGTGCTGGTGGAGAAGAAGGCCAGCGGGCACAGCCTGATTCAGGAACTGCGCAAGGGGCAAATCCCGGTGCGCGCCCTGAAGGCCGACATCAGCAAGCTGGCGCGAGCCCATTCCGCCGCGCCGGTGCTCGAGGATGGCTGCATTTTCACCATGGACTTTGAACGCTGGCCCGAATTCCTGTGGGCCAGGCATGTGATCGAGCGGTGCGCGTCGTTCCCGACCGGCCGCTACAACGACATCGGCGATACCTGCGTGCACGCGTTTCGGTTTCTCAGGGACCGCTTCCACCTTACGACAAAGGGCGACCAGCCAGATGAAGACGACAACGAACGCGAGCGGTACGAGCCGCAGCGCAAGCGGGGGCTGTTCGGATGAACGCTATGAATCGGTTGTGTATCACTGCGCCAATTTCCAGAACCAAGCGGGCAAACCAATCCCGCAGCCGCAATCCGTGACCAAGGCTCTGGAACGATCAATGAAAGAGATACCCGGCAATGGCCGCTAATCCCGCCCTGATCCCGCATCAGTTCGTCCCCGGTGAGGAACTGACGCCCGGAGACATCGACCCGAACGGCATCCCCGTGGACATTGGCGATCCTCTGTTTCAGGCCACTGGCGAGGACGGCACCCAACTGTCCGAACTGCCGGGCGGCGCGCTGCAAGTCGGCTTCGGCCCGAACGACGAGGAAGCCCTGGAGCTGAGCTACGCCCCCGGGATGGGGCTCGAAGGGATGGCGCCGGATGCCATGGTGCACAACGCCAACCTGGCCGAATTCATGGAGGAAACCGACCTCGCCACGATTGCGCAAGACGTGATCGAGTGGGAGCAGATCGACCAAGAGAGCCGGGCGAACTGGAAAAACCGGATCAAGGAAGGCATGCACCTGCTGGGGCTGATCCCGGAAGGGTCCGACGGCATCCTGAAGAACGTCGAAAAGGTGAATCACCCCCTGATCGCCGAGGGTCAGGTGCAGTTCCAGGCCCGCACCATGGGCGAGCTGGTGCCGCCGACCGGCCCGGCGAAGGGCGATGTGCTGGGCGAGTCCACGAAAGAACTCGAAGATCAGGCCGAGCGGGTGGCCGACTACCTGAACTACCAGTTGATGACGCTGGACCCAGACTGGTACATGGAGACCGACCGGATGCTGTTCATTCTGGCCGGCGAGGGAAGCCAGTTCAAGAAGGTGTTCGTGGATCCGCTGACTGGGCGCCCCGTCAGCCGGTGGATCCGAACCGAGAACTTCGCGGTGCCCTACGGGGCGACTTCGCTGCACACGACGCCGCGGTACACCGAGCGCATCCCCGTGTACCGGAACGACATGCTCAAGCTGCAGGCCAGCGGGCACTACCGGAAGGTGGATCTGGTGGAGCCCACGGACGCGGCGATGACCTCATCCGACCTGCAAGAGGCCCGGGACCAGGCGCGCGGCGAAGAACGCCACCAGATGGCGACCCAGAACGACACGGAGCACACGGTCCTGGACTGCGTGTGCGAACTGGATCTGCCCGGCTTCGAAGACACATACCCGCTTGACCACGAAGACCCGGAACTGGCCGGGACGGCCACGGGCATTGCCTTGCCCTACATCGTCAGCGTGGACAAGGATTCCCAGAAGGTGCTGGCCATCCGCCGGTGCTGGAAGGAGAACGACCCGCAGCGGCTGCGCCGGGTGCAGATCGTCCATTACCCTTTCCTGCCGGGCGACGGGTTTTACAGCTACGGGCTGTGGCACATGATCGGTGGCCTGGGGCATGCGGCCACCGGCCTGCTGAAAACCATCATGATCGGCGCCGCTTTTGCCAGCATGCAGGGTGGATTCAAGGCCAAGGGCGGGAAGGCGGACGCCGACATCGAACTGGAGTGGGGCAAGTACAAGGACGTGGATATGTCCTTCGAGGAACTGACCCGCCTGTTCTACACCCCGCAATTCAAGGAGCCCGGGGAAGCCCTGTTCAAGGTGCTGGGGCTGGTTGAGACCGCGGCGCAGCGGTTTTCCAGCACGACCGAGAGCATGGTGGGCGATGCCTCCAACACCGGGCCGGTCGGCACCACGGTTGCCCTGATCGAGCAGGGGAGCAAGATTTACACGGGCATCCACAAGCGCCTGCACATCGCCCAGGGGCAGGAACTGAAGCTGCTGGCCGAACTCAACGGCGAAACCCTGCCCGAAGAAGGCTACCCGTACAACGTAAAGGGCGGCAGCCGAGAAGCGTTCCGGACCGACTTTGATGATCGCGTTGACGTGGTGCCGGTGTCCGACCCCAACATATTCAGCAGCACCCAGCGCATTTCCATGGCGCAGACCGTGGTGCAGCGGGCAGACGTAGCGCCGGACCTGTACGACCGGAAGGAAGCCGAAAAGCGGTTCCTCGATGCGATCAAGGTGCCGGACCCGGATGGCGTGCTGGCCAAGATTGCCCAGCCAACCCGGGCCGATCCCGTGACCGAGAACGCCATGATGCTGGTGGGCATGCCGGTGGCGGTGTTCGTTGACCAAGACCACGACGCGCACATGACCGTGGTGCAGAGCCTGATCGACTCCATGGTGACCCGGCCGCAGGGCGATCCAATTGCCCAGAAGGTGATCCCGGCCGCCTTCGCGCACTTGGCCGAGCACATGGCCTATGGCATGCGCGCCAAGGTGGCCTTGCAGATCGGCATGCAACTGCCGCCGATGACGCTCAACCCGCCCGAGGGGCAGCCCGTGACGCCGCCTCTGCCGCCGCAGATCGAGAACCAGATCGCCCAGATGGCAGCCATGGCCATCGCGGCCATGCCCAAGCCGCAGCAGCCCGGCGGCGACCTGGAGCAGCGCGCGGCGCAGATCGAGCAGGAAGCCCAGGCACTGGAAAGCGAGCGCCAGAGCATCAAGGGCGAGGCCGAGAAACTGGACTGGAAGCGGCGCGAGGCCGCCCTGATGGGACAGATCGACGGCATGAAGCAGCAGGCGGCCGGGAACAAGATCATCGAGGAAGCCCTGCGCCGGATTGAAAAGGCGCTCGGGAAGGGGCAGCAGTGAGCTACCCCAAGGATCTGAAAGACCGAATTGCCAAGCTGGGCGAGTCCATCGCAGACGGCGCCTGCGCCAGTTTCGAGGAATACAAGAGCAAGGTGGGCGAGCGGCGCGGCCTGAAAGCGGCGCTGGCCATGTTCGAAGAACGCCGGGGCGACCCGGAAGACGACTCAACCAACTGAAGGAGTGCCTGTGTCAACACCAATGATCGGCTTCGATGACGTGGACGAAGGAAACGAATTCACCCCGCCCGAGACGTTCGCGCGGGACAACCTGGAATTCATGGCCTTCGAGGACACCGGGCTGAAGCATGAAGACCTGTTTTCCCCGACGACCTGGCGCGTGCTGATCTTCCCGAAGCAGCCCAAGAAGATGACCGCCGGCGGAATCGCCTTGCCGGACCAGGTGCAGGACGTGGAAAAGCACCTGACCTACATCGGGCAGGTAGTGGCCATGGGGCCGTTGGCAGGGAAGAACGAGAGGTTCCAGAACCCGGATTGGGACGACGTTAAGGACAGCCCCTCGTTGCGACATCGCGTGCCCAGCTACCTCTGGAACGTGAAGGTCGGCGACTGGGTTTGCTACGGCCGGCACGCCGGGATGCACTGCGAATTCCGCGGGTTCAAGTTCCTGCTGGTGAACGACGACGACATCACCGCGGTACTGAAGGGGCCGGAAGGCTTCCGCGTGTACCTCTGATTTCAAGGCCCGCCTGAGCCCGTCAGGCCGAGAGTCCCAGAGCGATAGGTTGGCGTCCGCCACGGTTGGGAGACACGGAAGCGCGAGCTTCTGGACGTGCGGAGGCCTTATGGCTGGAAATGCAAGTGGGGGTCTGACCGAATCAGACCTGTTGGATGGCGACGACGACGACGGCGCCACGATCGACGGTGCCGAGCAGGGCGGGGGCGATGACGGTGAATCGCTGAATGCCCTGGGGAACGAGCAGGGTGGGTTGCTCGAGCAGGGCAACGACGACCTCGAAGTGGTGCTGTTGGACGAGGACGAGGGGCAGGACGGCGAGGGAAGGCAGGCCGGCGAAACCGATGCCGACACCCGCGGCGACCTGAGCCTGGACGACGATGGCGGGGAAGTGATCGACGACCGCATCGGGCAGGATTACTTGACCCCTTGGGAGCGCAAGAACTACTCCAAGGCTGTGGCACTGCGGATCCAAAGGGAGCGCCGGGCCAAAGAAAGAATCCAGGCCGGCATGGAAAGTCGGGTAGCCGAGGCGCTTCATATCGCCAAGGCGCTGCAGGTCGAAGCCTTCAATACCCGAAAGGTAGCGGCGGATCTGCTGTTGCGAGACATCGACAACAGCATCAAAGACAAGGCGGCCGAGCTGAAGGCGGCAAAAGAAGAAGCCGACACCGACAAGGAAATCAAACTTGGTCGGGAATTGGCGGCGCTGGATGCGAAGCGGCTGCAAGTATCCGAGGAGCAGGAGCGCCTGAAGCAGGTCGAGCAACAAGGGCTGCCGGACATCAAGCTTTCGGACACGGCAGCGGCGCAGCCCAGCGAAACCAACCGCTGGAAGACGCGCAACAAATGGTACGGGGACAAGCGGTTTGCCGAAGAAACCACGCTGGCCGGGATGATCGACAGCCGGTTGGCGCAGGAGCATAAGGCCGGATCGTTCGCCCATGCGCCCGGTTCAACGGCGTACTTCCAGGAGCTGGACCGCCGGGTAAAGGAAAAGCTGCCCGGACTGGCGGCGCGCGCTGCCAGCGTGTTCCGTCCGGCGCCTGGAGCCGTGCGCGGCGGGCCGACGCCCACCAGAAGCACGGCGCCGGCGCGTCCGGCCGCTGCCGGTCAAGGCAGACCCCGGCAAATCGTTCTGAGTGCCGCAGACCAGGCCGAAATGCGCAAGTGGGGCCTGAATCCGAGAAACCCGAAGGAAGCCCGTGCCTGGGCCCTCGAAAATAGGAGGGCCGGATAATGCCCCGTCGCAAATCAGTACACGGTACGAGCGTCCACCAGACGCATGAAGCTCAGAGCCGCGCCCAGTCTGTGGTGCACGAAACGGAAGATACGCCATGGATCCGCGGCGCCTCCCTGGACATGCCGCCGGCACGCCCGGGAATGGATCAGCGGTGGATCCGCACCGAATCGGGAGGCAAGGCCGATCCGGTGAACTGGTCGCGCAAGCAGCGGGAAGGCTGGCGCCCGCGGCCGGCGGACACGGTGGCCGAGGATTTCCCGGTTCCGAGAATCGAGCACGGGCGGTTTGCCGGCTCCATCGGCGTGGAGGGCATGATTCTGTGCGAACGCTCCATGGCGCTGTCGGAGCGGCGCGCAAAGCATGTGCGGGATCAGATTGATATGCGAACGAAGGCGATCAATCACGATCTAACCAACTTCAACGTCGCCAATGCGAATCCGGCCTACGGTCCGATCCAGATGGCGACGAAGGCGCAGCGGGTGAGAGCCCGCACCGTGCCGGTTCAGGCAGAAACGGACCCGGACGCGCTGTAGGGCTGCAGTAACCGGAGGGGATGGCGGTTCCATCCCCAGCACGCATCCCGGTCGGGATGACGGTGGCCCCCAAGCGGGCAAACACGCAAACGAGATTCCTTTGCCGATTCCTTCGGCGCAGTTGCGTGGCGATCACAACCTGAAACTTGAATGGAGGGCACTACCATGCCCAGCAATGCACCATTCGGCTTCCGGCCGCTTCGCCACCTGTCTGGCGGCGATCCGACTCGGAGTGTCGAGTACCCCATAGCCACCGGCTATGCAACGGCCCTGTTTCCCGGGGATCCGGTCAAGCTCCTGAGCGATGGGTCCATCGCCCTGGCGGCTGCCGGTGACCGGATTCTGGGGATCTTCATGGGCGTCCAGTACAAGGACTCCGCAGGGCAAACCCTGTGGGGCCACTGGCCGGCGTCCACCACCGCCACCAACATCCTCGCCAAGGTCGTTACCGACCCTGATGTGACGTTCGAGGTCATGTCCGGTGGCACCCCCGCCCAGACGAACACCGGCAACCTTGCCGATCACGTCACGGGCACCGGCAACGCCTACACCATGAATTCGGCCGCGTATCTGGACTCGACCATGGGCACCGGCGCCGCTGGGTTCCGCATCCTGGGCATCGTCAACAAGCCCGGCAACTCCGGCCAGTACGCCGTTCTCGAGGTTCAGATCCACGAACACGAGTTCCGCTACCACGGCCAAGCCACGGTGGGGGTGTGACATGGCAATGAATCGCGCGTTATTCAAGAAGCAACTCCAGAAGGGCCTGAATGCGGTTTTCGGCCTGGAATACAGGGAGCGCCCGGAAGTCTGGCGTGGCTACCTGTCCCAGGAATCCGAAACCGAGAAGGCCTACGTCGAGGAAGTGATGATGGCCGGCCTGGGCGCGGCTGCGGTGAAGGAAGAAGGGGCTGGGGTCACCTACGACCACACCTCGGAAACCTACGTCGCGCGCTACGTCTTCGAGACCATCGCGCTGGCCTTTGCGATCACGGAGGAAGCCGAGGAAGACGGCCTGTACGGGAGCATCGGGAAGAAGCTGGCACGCGCCCTGGCGCGCAGCCACAAGCACACGATTGCCACCCGCGCGGCCAACATCCTGAACAACGGGTTCACCAACACCGCCGCGTACTACGGCGGCGATGGCGTGCCCCTGTTCTCGGCCTCGCACCCGCTGAAGTCCGGCGGGACGGGCTCCAACCTGCTGGCGAACCCTGCGGACCTGTCGGAAACCTCGGTCGAGGATCTGATGACCCAGATCGCCAACACCACCGATGACCGGGGTCTGCCCATCGACCTCGACAGTCAGGCGCTGGTCATTCCGACCGCCCTGCGTTTCGTTGCTCACCGCCTGCTCAACTCCATGGGCCGGGTGGATACCGCGAACAACGACACGAACGCCATCCGCGACATGGGGCTGTTCCCCAAGGGCGTGATCATGGACAAGCGTCTGGTGGACACCGACGCTTTCTTCATCACGACCGATTGCCCGGATGGGCTGAAGTTCATCGAGCGTGTGAAGCCCAAGGCCAAGATCGAAGGCGACTTCGATACGGGGAACATGCGCTACAAGGTTCGCTCCCGCTCCATCCAGGGCTGGTCGAACTGGCGTGGTGCCTTTGGCACCGCGGGCGGTTAATCGCCCATCAAAGGGGCCCCTCACAAGGGGGCCCCTTTTTGCTTCACAACGATTGTCACGTTTCGTTCAACACGACCCACTGAAGGGTTGACAGGAGATTCAGATGCCCAACATGAGCAATTATCCCAAGGGTTTCACCGGCGGCTACAGCGTGCGCGGTCTGGCCCTCGCCAACACCTATTCCAACGGCCTGGTCTGGGTGGATTCCAACGGTTCCGCCAACGGAGACGGCACTTTCCAGCGCCCCTATTCGACCATCGATGCCGCAGTCGGCGCGTGCACCGCCAGCAAGGGCGATGTGATCGTGGTCAAAGCGGGACACGTCGAGACGATCACCGCTGCTGCGGGGCTCGCCCTGGACGTGGCTGGCATCACCATCCTTGGCCTGGGCAATGCCCGCAACCGGCCGCAGATCAACTACACGACCGCAGTGGGCGCCAGCATGAAGGTGTCGGCGGCCAACATCGCCATGGACGGGTTCTGGTTCACCGGCAACATCGATGCCCTGACCAATCCGATCCACGTCGATGCCGCGGATTTCACACTCACCAACTGGACCTGGACCGACCAGACCGGCGAAGCAACCGACGTGGTGCTCACCACGGCCAATGCCAACCGCATGCAACTGGCCAGCTTCGAGTTCGAGAGCGCCACCACGGCAGGCACCAATGCGGGCATCGCCATCGTGGGCGGGGATGGCATCAAGATCCATGACTTCGTGGCCGACGGCGATTACGCCAACGCTTTCATCGAAGTCCGCACCACGGCGACCACAGACCTGAAGGTGTGGAATTGCTGGAGCTACCGCCAGCGCAACTCGAACGACCTGTTCGTGAAGGACACCATCACGGGGTCCACGGGCCAGATCGGGCCGAACCTGTACCTGCGCCTGGCCGACAACGCGGCGAATATCACCGAGGCAGTCACCGGGGCGACGTTCGTGCAGCACCAGCCGATCAGCGTGGTCAACCTGGCCGGCGAAGTGGGCATGCAGATCAACACCACCGCGAGCACCGACGCTTAATAGCGCCGGCGTGTAACCCCTCGGGCCGAAAGGCCCGGGGATTGCCATGGAGACGCGGAAATGAGATCAAAGCGACTGACCTACACCCTGGTCACGCAGGCGGCGAACAACATCGCCACCAGCCAGACGCCAGGCGCAGCCGGCAATCTGACGCTGGACGGGGCGCTTGCCTCTGGTGGCGTGATTCCAGACCTTGGGCTGGGGTACATCCTCGGCATTACCAGCGCGGCCAACCTGTCCGCGCGCACTTTCACGATCACTGGCTACAGCGAGGATTGGAAAGCGCAGACCGAAACTTTGACCGGGCCAAACGCAACCACGGTGTACTCAACCAAGTTCTGGCGAGGCATCCCGAGCATTGCCATTGACGGGGCGGCCGGCGGCGCCCTGACTGTGGGCACGTCGAACACTTCGACCTCGGCATCGACCCCGACCTACTGCCTGGACATCTACACCCCGTCCACATCCATCGCGGTGGACATCAGCGGGACCATCAACTACGACCTTCAGAAGTGTTTCGAGCGGCCAACGGCCGGCGAGACGCCCAACTGGGTTTCAGGTGGCCTGACCGGGCAGACGGCTGACGGAAATACCGCCTACACGGCGCCAACCGGCGCGGTTCGCCTCAAGATCAACAGCTACAGCAACGGCGCCACGATTGCCATGTCGGTGCTGCCTGCCCAGTACAGGAGCTAAAGCCATGGCCATCGTCCAATACACCCAGCCGGAACGCACCGACGATTACATCAAGGTGGTCTGGGCCAATGTCTCGGGTGGCGATACCTGCGCCCCCTGGGCGGAGGGCCCGGAGTTTGACGACCGCACCATGCAGGTCGAAGGCGACTTCGGCACCTGTACCGCGGGCGTGCAGGGATCCTGCAGCGGGAACGGCTATTCCGCCCTGTCCGACGAGGCCGGCAACGCCGCGTCCGGATGGACCTCGGCGCGCGTGCGGGGAATCATCACCTACACCCCCCTGATCAAGCCGGAAGTCACGGGTTCCGACGTGGCGACCGCCCTGACCTTTACCCTCATCGCCAAGCGCAAAAGGAAATAGGCCATGTCCAATCCTGTGAACAACGATGTTCTGGAGGCCTTCGAGCGGTATATCCCGGGGCTGCAGGCAATGATTGCGGTGCACGGCGAACTGAAGAAAGTAGGCAGCTTGGCCGGCGCAGTGGAGGAAGCCGAGCGGACCCTGACGACTCGCCGCGCAGAGCTTCAAGTGGTTACCGACGGCGTGAAGGAAAATACGCAGCGGGCAGCGGATCTTCAGCGCCAACTGGACGGGCTGGAGGAAGCCATCAAGGACGCCGCCGAGGAAGCGGAAGCGGCCCAGTCCAAAGCCAAGGCCGCCGCCGAAGCCGCCCAAGCTCAGGCCGTGCTCGAGATCCTTGCCGCGGCGAATGCGCAGGCAGCGGCAATCAAGGCCAATGCCGAGGAAACCGTCCGGCAACTGTCCATGGAGGCAAACCAGCGCCTGGACGCGGTGACGCAGCAGATCGCCGAACAGGAGGCCCTGCTGGCCGAGAAAACCGCCGCCGCGGAAGCCGCCCAGGCCAACCTGGACAGCATCAACGCGGCGATTGCCGTCGCCAAGCAGGCGGTGCTGGGGGTGTCGTAAGGCCCCCAGTAGGAAGGTGCGATGGCCATCAACTACTCGCTGATCTGCTGGGGCGGGCGCGCCGGAAAAACCGTTTCAATCAGCGCATCAACTGATGTTGTCACGCTGACCAATCACGGCGCATATACGGGGAAGAAAGTTTGGCCTGGTGGGACGCTGCCGGCTGAATTGAGCGTCGGAACCGCTGTTTGGATTCGCAGCACCGGAACCAATACCTTTACCCTGCACACCAGCGAGGCGGGCGCTCTAGCCAATACCGGCCAGATCACCTTCGCCGGCAGTAGTACATATGCCGCTGTAACCCTGACTTCTGACCTGTGGTACTTGTTCGATACCACATGGGGGCCCTTGTATGGCGGGGTAGACAAGACCCGCTATGGTTCAGCGGGTAGTGAGCGTGTCTACGATGGAAATATTGCATGGCGCACTGCTCGCGCTGCCGCGATTACTTCCGGCAATCAGTACGACACGGAATATGTCGAATATGGCGATGAGTGGGTGGATTATTACGCTTCCTCTACATCGTTTGCGCTGGATTTGGCGGTGGTGTCAATCCAGATGGAAAGCAAGATCAACGGCTATAGAACAGAAGCCTTCCACGATGGAGCATTAAGCGGCGCAGGATATGCTGCCCGCCCAACTTCGGCATTTTATGTTGCCTATGATTTCAACCGGATCAACATTCGGATTGATGGAATCCGCGTTGAATTGCCGAGCAACGACCAGACTGCCTTTAACCTGCCTTCTGGCACTATCCCTGCCGGTTCAATCAATGCAGAAATAGCTAACTGCGTCATCAGCGGGAATACTGGCTCCTACAATCAGACCGGCATTCTTCATCGCTCCGAGTTTGGCGCGAAGATTCACGACAACATTGTTTATCAGATCACGGCGACGAGCGGCACCCGCGCCGGCATCTACTTCCGGGCCAATGCCGGCAAACTGGGCTACGTCTACAACAACATCGTCACCGGCTGCGACCGGGGTATCTATGGCGATGGAACCGTAGACGGCGGCTACATCTTCAACAACATCAGCAGCGGCAACACCACCAACTGGGGCACCCAGCCCACCGGCATCACCCAGGCGGCCAACAATGCCGGCGAGTCGGCCAGTAGCTGGAGCAAGGGCGCTGCCTGGTACGTCGGCACGGATACCCGGGTCAACGTCACCACCAGCGACTTCACCAGTTCCACCGACTTCACGCCCAAGCTCACCAGCTCCCCGCAGGTGGATGCCGGCGTGGCGGTGTACGGCGGGCAGGATGTGGACATCGTAGGCAACGAGCGGCCGGCCTACAACAACGGCAGCACCGAGACCTGGGACCTGGGCGCGTTCGAGAAAAACCTCTGCTACACGCCCCCGGTGCAGCGCGATCTGGTCTTCACCGGTCAGAATGACGGCGCCCAGATCATCGTCTATCAAAACGGCCTGACAGGCACCAGCGCCGTGGAGCTGCAGCGCAATAACAGCACCTCCGGAGACGAAACCTACTCGGCAGGCGTGGCGGGGGTGGTGGTGGATTACACCATCCTGCAGCTGGGTTACAACCCCATCCACGTCACTGGCGTGAGCCTGGACGCCGAAACCACCACGGTCACCGTCCAGCAGACCAAGAACCGCGCCTGGGTCGCCTCCAGCGGGCTGACCTATGGCACGGACCTCAGCTACACCGCCGGCACGCCGAACATCCTGAAGCTGCGCATCGCGTCCACGCTGCAGAATGCCCTGTGCTGCCTGTATGAGGCCTTCATCAACAGCGCCACCAACACGGCGCTGCGCAACATCGACTTCCCGGTGCAGACGAACGGCCCCAACAGCTTCAGCCTGATCGCCACCGAGTGGCGCGGCTGGAGCACCACCGGCACTGCCACCAGCAACACCAGCCTGGACCTGCTGTCTCGGGACGGCATGCGCTACCTGGCCAGCAACGGCACTACCGTCAATGCCACCTGGGCGGCGTTTTACACCCCGGACACCCCGGCCGGCATGCAAGTCAAATACAAGCAGTCATCGGGCGGCTCTCCGGTGGCGGCGCTCACCACCGGACCGATCGACCAGCTGATCCAAATCTACGGCGGCGCCAGTTATGGCGCCTTCGACTACACCGGATTCATGGAGATGCGGGCGCCCAAGCCAGGCTACAGCCAGCCCAAGCCCGATTTCGACAGCATTTACGGCACGCTGGAAGACCAGCTCTACGTGTCCGGCCTGCTACCGGTCCTGCAATACGCCACGACCAACGCCGACCCGGGCGGCATGACGTTCAACAACACCACCAAGACCTCGGTGCTCACGGCCTCGCGCACGGTGCTGCAGCTTTACCAGGGCGCGCAGTGGTGGGCAAATCAGGATAGTCAATGGTCGGCGGACATCCCGCTGGTGTCCAATTCGGACGGAACGGTATTCACCCAGCCGTCCACCTGGACCCTGAGCGGCCTGAACTACATCACCGGCACGCAGACCATCAGCGGCGGGACGATCACGCTGGCCGGGCCGGCGACGTACACGCCGACCTTTGCCAGTGCGACCGTGCAGGCGCAAGGCGAGGGCACCTACACCTTCAGCGCGGCCGGGATCACGCTCGAAGTCACGCCGACCGCCGACAATGTGCACTACGTCCTGAGCGACTGCACGCTGACCGGCACGCTGACCGTGCACAACACGACCGCGCACCCGTGCGTGGTGGAAGTACCTTCCGGAACGACGACCAGCAGCACCGGGAACACGGGAGGCGCCATCACTTTCTCGGCGCCAAATGTGTACCAGGCGGTGACTATTACCGACCTGGCGGCAAATTACCGGGTTCAACTGTACGACGCATCGGTAAGTGCCCCGGCGGGGGATCGGGAACTGTACAACGCCGTGCCCGGAACAACCTCGCTGACCTGGACAGATCCGACGCCGGCCGCCGCAAACCGCTTGATCCGCTTGCGGGTTACCGCGTCAGACCCGGCCCCGGGCGAGGCAATCATCATGATTGACCAGAACATTGGCACATGCGGCACGACCGAGAGCGACAAGGCCATATCGTTCGTGGTTCAGGCCGAGGAAGACACGGTTTATACCGCCAATGCAATCGACGGTTCGACGGTGACCGGGATGGTTATTGACGATGCCAACCTGCGTTTGGAAATCGACAGCGGGACGATTGTCACCTATGACGGGGTGGATGTCGTTGAAGTGGACGCCCGGCGGATCTATGCCTACGAAACCTACTGGCTTGGGACCGAGGAAGGCATCCGGGACGAGGCGCGGTTTATTGATGCGATTGACGCCGCCAACCTGCATTTCAACGTCTTCAAGCTCAAGAACAACACATCCGGGCCGGTCTATCCGGTGCTGATCGTCGGGGCCTACGTGGTGGACGCGGCAACCGGCGTGGCGGCGTCCCTTGTGGATTACACCGGCGGGCCGATCCACTTCGCGCCGGACCATGTGGTGAACAACGTGGTCTCTGTCGGCGGGGAAAACATCATCACCGGCGATATTGCGACGGTGCTCGCCGCCATCCCGTCGGCATCGAGCAACGCCGCGGCGCTGGCAACGCGGGTGCTGGAGGGCTCCTACACCTGGGAGCAGGCTTTCCGGATCCTTGCGGCGCCCATGGCGGGCAAGGTCAGCGGGGCCGGAACCGGAACGGAAACCTTCCTCGGGCTGGACGGAACCACGCCGCGCGTGACCGCTACCGTGGACGAGAGCGGCAACAGAACGGCGATTACCTACGATGGCACTTAGCTATTTCAAGGCGAAATATTTCGGTTCCGGGATGTTTTCCTCGAAAACTTTCGGCGGCGGAGTTCGTCAAATAATCAACTGGTTAATTCGCGCCCGCCGGCGCGTGATCAGATAGGGGAACGGGGATGGCGAGCAGCGGCACATACGCCTGGAGTCCTGACATTCAGGAATTCCTGGACGAAGCCTTTGAGCGGTGCGGGGTCAGCCCCAAGTCGCTGGTGCAGGAGCACCTGACATCGGCCCGCCGGTCCATGAATTTCCTGCTGGCAGACTGGGCGACCAAAGATGTGCACCTGTGGCTGGTGGACGAGCAGACCCAGACCCTGACGGCCGGGCAGGAAACCTACACTGCCCCCGATGGCACGGTCCTGATCATGGACGCGGTAGTACGCCGCAGCGGCATCGATACCCCGGTGCACCACATTGACCGGACGGCGTACCACAACATTCCCAGCAAGACGCAGGAAGGGCTGCCAACCAACCTGTTTTTCGACGCCAAGACCGGCCAGTACAAGCTCTGGAACGTGCCCGAGAACAGCACCGATGTCCTGCGGTTCTGGCGCATGCGGCGCGCCCAGGACGTGACCGCCGGACAGGAAACCCCGGACGTGCCCTATAAGTGGTTCGAGGCACTGGCCGCCGGCACCGCCCACTTTCTGGCCAAGAAGTATGCCCCGGATCGGATCGGCGCCTTGGAAACCGATGCTGCCAAAAGCTTCAATTCGGCCAAGATGGCTGACCGGCAGCGCACCGACACCCGATTTACCATGAGGCTGGGACGATGAGAACCGCCCAGGGCAAGCGCGCCTACTTCATGTGCGGCAAGTGCGGCTGCCGCGGCCGGTACACCGAGGCGGTGGAAGACGGCCAATACCCGGGCATGTACGTGCACCCGGCTTGCCGGGACATCAAGCACCCGTCGCAGGAGCCGTTCAAGGCCGACGACGCCATCGCGCTCGAGCACCCGCGCCCGGACATCGGGGATGACAGCGCGGGGGCCACCGGGCAGCGCCTGGCCGACGCCCTTGGGTTCACGAACACCTTCGGGGGTGGCACATGAGCATGTCCTGGACCTACGCCACCCTGACCGATGCAATCCTGCAGTGGGTGGACGGCGACACTTCATCGACGACCGGGCTGGCAGCCACGGCGAACATGGCCAGCGTGGTGCAGGCCGCCGAAGAACAGATCTTGAAAGACCTGCAACTGGTGATCTGGGACGGAAGCGCCGCGATCAACCTGGTGCAGGACAGCCCGCTGGTGACCAAGCCCAGCGGGTATGTCGCATGGCGTTCGGCAAATTACGTGAACGCCCAGGGCAAATACACCCCGCTGGAACTGCGCACGCTGGAGTACATCGAGGATTACTGCCCGGATCCGACCGCCACGGGTGCGCCCAAATACCTCGCGGAATACAGTGAAACCGCCTGGAAGGTCGGCCCCACCCCTTCGGCCAACCGCACGGGCAAGGCCCTGTACGTGAAGCGACCGACATCGCTGGTGACCAACACCAGCGGCACATGGATTTCCGAAAAACTCGGCCTGATGCTGTTCCGGGCCGGGATCTGGCATGCGTCCCTGTTCATCAAGAATTCGGAGCAGGCCAAGGAGGCGCAGGCGCTGTATCAGCAAGCCCTGTCCACGGCGGCGCATGAATTCCGGAACCTGATCCGCCCCGGATACACCCCCATCGTTTCGACCCCTCGGGCTCGGGAGGAACCGTAAATGCCATCGACTTACACCGACGCCCTGCGGCTTGTACTTCAAGCGGCAGGGGAAAACGACGCCACCTGGGGCGACAAGGCCAATACGGTCTTTCAAATGGTTGAGCAGGCCATCGCCGGCCGCGCTGCCATCACCCACGACGATTCGGCCAGCTACACCCTGACCACGGCCAATTCCGCCTCGGACGAAGCGCGGAACATGATCCTGAACATCGCCGGCACCCTGACTGCGGCGCGCAATACCGTGGTGCCGACCAAGAACAAAATCTACGTGGCGAAGAACGCCACCACCGGCGGCTTTGCGACCACGGTCAAGACGGCGGCCGGAACCGGCATCACCATCCCGAACGGCAAGACAACCCTGCTGGCCGTGGACGGAACCAATGTGGTGAACGCCATCGACTACCTGGACAGCCTCACGGTTCAGGATTCGACGTTCAAGATTGCGGATAACGCCGATCCGACCAAGATCGCACAGTTCCAGGCGAGCGGCATCAGCACCGGCACCACGCGCACCTACACGCTGCCCGATGCCAGTACGACAGTGGTCGGGACCGATGCAACCCAGACCCTCTCAAACAAGACATTCAGCGACACGGTGACGGGCGCCTTTTTCAGCCCGACCAGCACCGGCGCCAATGGTCTGGGGCTGGCCGGGGCCAACAATCCCGCGCTCTACGCATCAAGCACGAAGGTCATTGACTGGACGAGCACTGGTGCCTCAATAACCGGGACCATGACCGTTTCAGGAACAACAAGGTTGGCGATTTCTGGAAATGCAATGGGAGGGGCCGGGCAGACAAATATTGGCTTGTATTTGAGGGAAGACGCAACAATTCCCAGTTCAGCAGGAAAGTCATGGGGGATTCGCTCTCGCTTGCTTTCTGATTCCAGCGCGACGGCGATGTATTCCTTCGATGGGAATATCAACGTAGCCAATGGCGCCACGGTTGGCACCGCCATTGTGTACCGTGCCTCTGGAATTGGCTTTACCGGGACAGGCAATATTGGTGGTGGCGGGTACATGGGTTTTTCCTCGGCCAACACCGACCCGACCGGGGCGGGCGGGACGATATGCGGGTTCCACACCGATATGTCCTCCAGCGGTGGCGGTACAAAGTGGGCTTACTACCACACGGGAACTGCCAACAGCGCATTCAATGGGAACGTGCGGATCGGCTCGACCTCCGCGCCAACCGTGGCTCTGGATATTACCGGCGCGGCACTGATTTCCAGCACGCTGGGGGTTACTGGCGCTGCCACGTTCACAAGCACCGCGACAGCAGCCTCGTTTATTCCAACCACCACAACAACCAATGGCCTTGGCCTGGCGGGCGCAAACAACCCGGCCCTATATGCCAGCAGCACCAAGGTTATTGATTGGACCAGCGCGGGTGCGTCAGTGACCGGAACCCTGGCGGTTTCTGGCGCTACGACCATTTCTGGTGCGTTAAGAGTAAATAGCACTATTGGTATAAATGTGGCGGCGGTCACAAACGCAGCTTTATATGTAAATGAAACCGTAGCCATTCCATCTTCTGGAGCAGGAGCTTACGGATTACGCGCGTTGTTGCTTTCTGATACTTCCGCAACGGGGGCAATGATCGCCGTGCAAGCGCGCATCTATTCCCCCAACTCCGTATTCACAACAACAGATGCGATCAACTACTTTGCCAGCGCGCCAAGCAAGGGAGCGTCTCATACCATAACTAACTGGTATGGGGTGAAGATTGACGACACAAGCGCAGCAACCAACGATTATGGCGTATATAGCGCGCTGAATTCTGGTTCCGGGAAGTGGTTCCTGTACGGCGCCGGAACTGCTGCAAGCCATCTTGGCGGGGCGCTGAATGCGGCCGGAGACTTCACGGTGGCAACCAACAAATTCACCGTGGCTTCCGCAACCGGAAACACGGCTGTTGCGGGAACGCTCACCGTAACGAGCGATGTTGTTGGAGGGAACGCAACCGCATCAACCAGCCGTACCACGGGCTTTGTCTACGCTTCGGTAGTCAGTGGCACTCCGACCGGAACGCCGACTGGCGGGCCATTTGCAAACGGTTCCGGCGCGATTGCGTTCGACTACAACAATGGCGTGCTGTGGATTTACAACCATACCTTGGCTGGCTGGAACTTTGTCACCTTGTCATAGGAGCGCAATCATGAACCTGTTTTTTCTGGCAATTGCCGTGACCATGCACTTCCTTGGCTGTGTCAACGCATCGGCCCAGGATTGGGGAAGGCACGCGACGGCGACCTACACCCCGCCGCTTCAGGCGCCGGTGTCCGAATGGCGCCAGCCGTTTCCCATGCAAACGCAATCGGCGGACGCGGTGCGCGTGGCGCCCAAGCAATTCACCTTCGGCACGACCGCGAAGGATGTCGGCGGCAAGCTGTACCTGGTACCCGACGGCAGTCGAATCGTTCCCCCGCCGAACATCGGCGAGAACGGCAGGCGGTAATTACTCACAGGAGAGCAACATGCAAATCAATATCGCCCCGATTCAGGGGTTCGGCAAGACCGGCGTCAAGATTGACCTGCAGCCGTTCGTGGTGGATGCGGAGAAAAAGCGCGCATCTTGCCACTGGGTCATTCTGGACGAGGACGGCAACGACGTGGTGCGGCGCACTTCGATCTTCGAGGGCTCTGCCTACGAGCAGTGGGGCACCGATGACAACTACGCGGTGAACCTGGTTCTGGCAGACGCTGGCGTGCAGCGGGCGGCGTAGTGGTGGCAAGAGAGGTCCGGCGCCGTGTGGCGCGCCGGCTCGAAAAAGAGAGAAAGAGAGGGCAGACAGTGAAAGTGAATTTTGACATCGAACTTGCCGACATGGACGGCGAACCCATCGTGGTGAAGTCAGGCACGGCGGAAATTGCCGAGGCCATGGTGGCGGCAGGCATCCCCAAGGGCGAAGTGGAGAAGGTCATGCCGGCCATCAACCGGCTGCGAAACGAGGCCGACGCCGAATCCAATATCCTGACGGCCAAGGAGGTCGCGCGGCAGGCCCTGGGCGCTCTGGATCAGGAGGCATCCGGCTCCGACCGTCTGGACCGCATCGAACTGGCCATGCGCATCACCGAGTCCGAGAATGGTGAAGTCGAGATTTCCAACAAGGAACGCGACCTGATCCTGGAGCGCGTGCGGGTGACCTATCCCGCCCCGATCATCTATTTCCGCATGGATCGGGCCATGAAGGCGGGGGCGTCTTAGCGAATGTCCCAACCGCAACGCCAGCCACTCAACATCCAGCCGGGCCTGTACACGCTCGAAACGGATGTGGATTCCATTTCCCGGTGGAAAGACGGAGACAAGATCCGGTTCTACAGGGGGATGCCACAGAAACTCGGGGGCTGGCAGAAGAACGGTTCCCAGACGTTCCTGGGCAAGGCGCGGACGGCCATAGATTGGCTGTCCCTGCGCTTTGAGAAATTCATCGCGCTTGGAACGCACCTGAAGCTCTATGTCTGGAATGGCGGCGACTTTTCAGACATCACCCCTTTGCGGTCAACGGACGCCCTGACCGACCCTTTCACAACTACCAACGGCTCCACCACGGTTTCTGTGGAGCACGTAGCCCATGGCGCCCTGGATGGCGACTATGTGACCTATTCAGGCGCGACGGCGGTGGGCGGCGTCACCATTGACGGCGAATACCAGCTTACCTACGTGGACGATGACCACTACACCATTACGCATTCGGCGGCGGCCGGGTCATCGGCAACCGGCGGGGGATCGGTCAGCGCCGAGTACCAGGTGCACGTCGGGCGCGAGCGGACCATGGTGTACAGGGGCTGGGGCGCTGGTCCGTGGAGCGGTGGCACCTGGGGCACGCCGCGGAGCGTGACCAACTTCCTGACCATGGCGCGGATCTGGAGCTTGTCCAACTGGGGCGAAGACCTGATTGCCTGCTACCGCAACGGCGGCATCTACCTGTGGGATTCCAGCGCGGGTACGGGCACCAGGGCGGCGACCATTTCCGGGGCGCCATCGACTGCGGTTTCGGTGTTCGTCTCCGAGGAAAACCGGCAACTTGTGGTGCTGGGGGCCCACGACGGCAGCAACGACGACCCCATGCTGATCCGCTGGTCTGCTTCCGAGGATTACAGCGATTTCACCCCTACTGATCTGAACACGGCTGGGCGCAAGCGCCTGGACAAGGGGAACGAGCTTTACGGCCGGGTGGGCGTGAAAAATGGCAACCTGATCTTTTCCGATGCGTGGATCTGGCTGATGACGTTCGACGGCCCGCCATACACCTTTGGATTCCTGCCGCTGGGCGACTCCGGCGGCATCCGTTCGCCCAATGCCATGAAGGAACTGGGCGGCAATGCCTACTGGATGGGCAAGCAGGACTTTTTCATCTACGACGGCGGTTCCCCGCGCGTGCTGCCCTGCGACGTGCTGAACCATGTGTTTGACGACTTCAATCAGGATCAAAGCGCACTGGTATTTGCAGGTGCCAACCGGGCATTCGGTGAAATCTGGTGGCTGTACCCGTCGGCCAATTCCAACGAGTGCGACAGGTATGTGGCCTACAGCACGGTGGAGAACCATTGGACATTCGGCACGCTGGGCAGAACCGTGTACGTGGCCGATTCCAAGATTTTCGCCAATTCCTATGCCCTGGGGACAGACGGATACTTGTACGACCATGATTTCGGCGTCGATGACGATGGAGCGGGCATGGAGGTTCACCTAGAAAGCGGCGACATCATGCTTTCCCCGGGCGGCGAGGACATGATGCACCTGTCCGGGGCAATCCCGAACTTCAAGCGCCTGACCGGCGAAATATCTCTGGTGCTCAAGGGGCGGCGGGAAGCACAGGATCCGGACCAGTTTTCCACCCCGGCGCAAACCATCACATCCAGCACGAAAAAGGTCAGCCCGCGCATGCGCGCCCGGCAGATTGCCGTGCGGATTGAATCGAGCGGGGTTGGCGATGACTTTCGCATGGGCCGGTGGCGCGTGCTGATCCAGCCGGACGGCAAGAAATGAAGATCAACCTGCCGCAGTTTGTCGAGACGGATCTGGGAAAGGTTGTCGTGAAGCTGCGCGACATGGTGCAGACGCTGGAGCGGTCTTTTGCTCGCATCAGACCGGACGACGCCATCATTATTGGCGGAGGACAGCCGATTACCCGGCACTACAGCGCCACCACAACCTGGAACCCGGCAAATCTGGCTGCCGGGGCTCAGACCACGACCACCGTAACGGTGGAGAACGCCGCCCTGGGCGACGAAGTGACCTGTTCCTTCAGCCTGAGCCTTCAGGGCATGCAATTGACCGGCTATGTGTCGGCAGCCGACACCGTGACCGTGGTGCTGCGCAACGGGACGGCCGGCGCAATCGATCTGGGATCCGGAACGCTGCGGGCCAGCGTGTGGAGGCACTGATGGGACAGTTCTACATTCAAGGCGATGAAGGCGGGTACATCCCGGCATGGGACGAGCAGGGCGACGCCATCCCCGCCGGGTACACAGGCCCAGTCTTCGAGAACGCCGGAGGGGATGATTTCAGCCCGGTGCAGATTGATCGGCGCATCGTGGATGACCCCTCAATCCGGTATGGAGAGCCCGGCAGCCTGGAATACCTGCTGTCGAAAAACGCGGGACTGGGAGCCGGACTGGCGACGCCGCAGGCGGTGGCCGGGCTGCTGAAGATGGCGGGCGCACCCACTGGTTACGACTGGGGCCAGGCCATTGCCAATGCGGCGCAGCAGCAGAAATCCCAGTTCGGTGGGTTTGGCAGCGTCGGCGACGATGCCGGGCAGACGGCGCTGAAAATTCTCGCGCAGACCGGGCAGCCTTGGGCGCAAACCGGCGAGGCGGCAATCCGCAATTCCCCGCAGTTCAAGCTTCAGCAGTTTCTGGGAAAGACCAACCTCGATTACGCCAATGCGGACGATGACGGATTCCTGGGGGTGCCTACGCCGGTGGCGGGCATGCTCTTGAGCATGGCGCTTGGCCCTGCGGGGCTGAATCTGTCGTCCGCTCTTGGCGGGGGCGCGCTGGGCGCGGCCGGCACCGGGGCGCTTTCGTCGGCAATCATGGGCGGAGATCCGCTCAAGGGTGCGCTGATGAGCGGTCTGAACCCGATTCTGGGGGACGGGCTGCAAAATCTTGGGGTGTCGGCGGACCTGCTTCCTGCGGCAACCTCTCTGACCAAGGCGGCGCTCACCGGAGGCTTACCCTGCATCGACTAATTTGCTGCGGCAAAGTAGGTGGATCGAAATGCCCGGTGCGGTCGCGCCGGGCATTTTGCTGCGCGATGCCTCTTCTGTGACGGCGTTTTCTGTGACGGCGTTGTAGAAAGCGGTTGCAAGCCGTTGATCTGGTGCTCTACGCTTCGACAAACGTGCTACGCCGCGCGCAAGGAAACAGCGGGTTCGTGCCAGATAGTGGTTTTGCTGTGAGCAGGCGCGGGCTAATTGAATGAGGCGCCGCTTTATTTACCACGCTTCAATTATATCTCCCAAACAGGAGCAGAAGACGACAAAATTCGTAGAGCAAATGACCATTTGAGTTAGAAC
>ERZ724522.502-NODE-502-length-24987-cov-12.510950_pt1 | contig 24987 bp, 29 predicted proteins | sample MGYA00376055_ERZ724522 | MGnify/ENA primary metagenome ERZ724522 (study PRJEB28724, sample SAMN07190884) | wastewater metagenome | isolation source: effluent of sewage treatment plant in Hong Hong | place: Hong Kong | collected 2016-03-17 ...
TGACTACGCAAACGAAATACAATATCTGCATGTGTAATCTTTTTTTCTTTGAGATGCACCACCTCACTCTCTCGTAAACTAAAATACGCCGTCTCTGCTGCGGAAAAGAACGCGGAAAGAGTTAATAAAATAACAATAACACCGATACTAACAAACATATCTATAGCGAAGAAAAAACCATCCCGGAAAACGAGACGGTATTTCTAGCTCGGGGACTTGGAATCGAACCAAGATATACAGCTTCAAAGGCTGCTGTCCTACCGTTAGACGATCCCCGAAAGATTACGAAGCAAAAGAAATATGTATATATCTTAGGCTCGTAGATGCTTACGCATAGCCAGCAAACTTGAGAAAACAGTCAACACCAGTGTCCCAACTACTTGCAAACCAAGCAGCATGAGTATATGCGAAGAGAAGTAATTTGTCAACAGCCTATCCTGTTCAAATACCGCTCCTACGTACACATCAAGCGATGGTAGGACCAAATAAATAATACCTGATGTAAGCATAATGCTAATAATACTAAAAATACCCGCCTCCACGAGATACGGTCCACGAACAAACCAATTGGTTGCACCCACCAATTTTTTGATGACAATCTCGATACGATGAGTAAAGATAGCCACACGAATTGTATTAAAAATAATAACAAATGCAATTACACCAAACAACAATGACAATGCGATACTAAATCGCTCCACCTGTGTCGTGATCGTCTCAATTCGTGTAATTGCTAATTCAGTGTCTCCAAATGTTTTGGACTCAATAATGGAACTATACTCTGGCACCTGAAGGGAATCGATAATTTTTTGGTATACACCCGGTGTCTGTGTTTGGATCACCAAAGTTGCCCCAAACGGATTTTCCCCAAGCTCATCTAGTGACGCAATGATATCAGGACTCTGTTCATGATTTGTACGGAACTCTGCCAATACTTGCTCTTTTGAAATAACTTCTACTGATGTAATATCATTAAACAGTTCGACATATTCTTTAACCTCTTTGATCTGTTCATCTGTTGCTGTGGGGACAAAAAAGACACTTACATCTACCTGATCTTTTACCAACGACGTTGCTTGGTTGGTAAGTACATGCAGTATCAGCAATACATTGATAGAGAGTAGCATCAACGTCAACATCAGCACCGTCATAAACGACAAACTCGCATTACGAACAATGTCTTGAAAAGCAAATTTAATAACACGAAGTATTGAATACATATAAAAAAATTACTGAAGACGATACCGCCCCCTTGTCTCATCAGAAACAATCACACCATCATGGAGTGTAATTACTCGTTCTTGTAGTTGATTGACAATATCTTTGTTGTGTGTAACGAGGAGTACTGTAGTACCGAATTCATGAATTTTTTTGAGTATTTCGACAATTTCTTGTGTATTGATCGCATCGAGATTTCCCGTTGGTTCATCTGCTACCAAAATCTTTGGACGGTGTACAAGTGCACGGGCAATTGCAACACGCTGCTGCTCACCACCTGAAAGCTGTGTTGGGTAGCGATCCATCTTTTGCTTGAGCCCAACAACATCGAGCACTCGTGGTACGATATCAGCAATACGATGCGGTGGCTCCCCTGCCACTTCAAGCGCAAAGGCAACATTTTCATGCACTGTCTTTTGTGGAAGTAAGCGAAAATCTTGAAATATCACACCGATCTGACGACGAAAAAATGGTACATCAGATTCAGAAAGATCAGTAATATTCCAACCACCAATTTCAATCTCTCCTGTAGTTGGTTGTTCTTCTGCAATAATCAACTTGACGAGCGTCGTCTTCCCGGTACCACTTTGCCCGACAATAGACACAAACTCCCCCGCACCAATATGCAAAGAGATATTTTTAAGTCCAGCACTATCTTTACTATACTGTTTGGAAACATTTTTGAGCGTAATCATAGGATATATATAGTATATCACAAAAAACACACTTTAGGGAACTAAAGTGTGAACAAATATATATGGAGCCGACATCGGGAATCGAACCCGAAACCTGCAGTTTACGATACTGCTGCTCTACCAATTGAGCTATGTCGGCACAGGCAAATAGTGTCGTCAGTATAGTCCAAAAAAAACCTTCCGTCAATCACTGTCATGTTCTCAAAAGTGAGACATCAATTCGTGTCACAAGTGACTGAAATGTATCCACGTTGCCAAAATCTACCCCCGTCCGATCAAAGGTAATAAGATTCATCTTGTGTCCGTGCTCGTTAAAATATGACTCGTGAGACTGTTGTGCGGGCATAATGACTTCTCTGTAGTACGTATCAGACGTATCAAATGTTCGTCCGCCCTGCTGCACAAAATCTTTCGTCCCTTCTTCTGATTGCTTGAGATAAATCACTACATCGGGATACCCAAGCATGTGTTCATCTTGTTTGGAAATATCTTGCATCAACTCCCGTTCAAATCCCTGCAACAGTGCATCAATATAAAGATGGGCACTCAACCAAAAAATATCTAATACCGAAGCTTTTCCTTGTTGTTGCAATATCTTTGCCTCAATATGACGATTGGTACATCTGGTACGAAACCATAACTGTCGTTCAAGTGGACGAATATTTTGTGCAAGATTTTCTTGCATCCGTTGCGGGTACCCAACACCATCATCTTCCAAAAATAACGTCGCATTATACTGCTCTGACAATTTTTTGGCCAAGTATGATTTGCCTGTGCGTGGGGCGCCGACGATGGCGATGATGGGTGCTATTAACATATGTACATATGACAAATCCCTGATGAGACAGCAGGGATTTACATGAGCGGGTAGCGGGAATCGAACCCGCGACTCAACCTTGGGAAGGTTATATATTACCATTATACTATACCCGCAAGAGAGGAAAAAGCACTGAGTGTAGCTCATGTATTTTTTCCGAACGCCGCGGGCTATACAACGTATAACCCGCGAAATGAGAAGAACACACCAAGTTTGCTTGAGTATTTTCTTCGAGTGAGCGGTTATACCGCGTATACCCGCGACACCCTTTTGTGTCGTTATTGTTGCACCTCGACCACTGGTGTAGTCGTATCAGAGACTTCACTCACCTCTGGTTGGGTAGGTACAGTTTGCTCGAATGGATTGCGAATGTCAAGAGTCATCTCAATTTGAGCAGTATCAAACACTTCAGAGAAATACGCCTCCACATCACGCACCTGGCGTTTCCCTTCGGATTTAATAATATGGAAACCATAGTCTGTCTGTACGAGAGCATCAGTAATTTGCCCTGGTTCTAACGCAAAAGCGGCCTCTTCAAATTCAGGCACCATCATACCACGAGCAAACCAACCCAAATCACCGCCATTGGCAGCAGATCCAGGATCTTCACTGACTTCTGTCGCTACCGCAGCAAAATCTTCTCCAGCCTTAACACGGCTAAGAGCAGCTTGAGCTGCAGCCTCTACGGTACTCGTAGCTTTTTTTGGAGAGGTCAACAAAAGAATATGACGAGCTGATACCTCCTCTATACCCATTTCACCTTCTGGCAGCACCTTGGCAGCATCTGTCAATTTACGCTGAAGCACAGCATAGTACAATACCTGCTCTTTGTAATCATCCATATCCCAGCCAAACTGAGAAAATTGTTCCATAAACGATCTCTCTGCCTCTTCACGACTTGGTGCCTGAGCAAATAACGTTTCTAATTCTGCATCAAGCTCTTCTTTTGAAACAGACACATTGAATTTGCGTGCCTCTTGCTCGAGCATCTTGTTTGCAATGCGGCGCTGAAGAACTACATCAGATATAGCAGGAGCATCAAGTTGACCACCTTGTTGTTCATTATATATTTCGATAATTTTTTTGTCTGCCACATAATCAGCATACAAAATGCGTTCACCATTGACAGTAGCCACGGGCACCTCAAAAAGACGCGTCAGTGAAACTACAACCGGTGTTTCAGAAAATGATCGAGCACCAACATAGGCAAAAATACCTGACGCAACAAACAACATCGTTGCCACACCAACAATACCACCAATGAGTACTTTAGTAAAAAAGTTTTTTGATACAGTTTCGGACATATATTATGATAGATATATATTAGATAATGAATAGAGTTATGGTTGCACCACCTCTGGCGCAGTAAAATAATACCACCATTTCATCATTACGCTCAAGTCGTCTGACCCAACCTTATGCACACCCTCACTAGCTAAACTCTCTACGTGTGCCTGTGGCACTACGAGCACAGACTCGCCTACTTTTTTCATATTAAGATCTGTACGAGCGGTCTCTTCTACAAATTGATTACTTGTCACATATTCTAACACCTTTAGAGATTCCAATTTTTTGGTATTGAGTTTTTCTATATCACTTTGCAGTTCTTTGATCTCCTGGCGCACCATATAATCCTGATAATACGCTCGAGCATACAAAAATGCCATAAGTGAGGTACACACAAGCAAGACTATCAAAAAAAGTCTGGAACCGAAAAAATTCCGAGCATTTGTATGACTACGTATTGAGTTCATATTTGAAAAAAGTATACCATACCATGCGTACGGCGTACAACACGCAAAGAAATCAAAATATTATACACCTATTTTTTGTAAGGCTTTTCGTACGGCAACTCTATCATCCCACGGAATCATCTCTCTATTTTCCACACAGATCCCCTGTTCACTCCCCTTTCCTGTCACCAACACCATATCCCCAGCACGCGCCAGTAAAATTGCTGTATCAATCGCTTCTTGACGATCCAAAATTTCTACCACAGTCTCACCGAGTTTTCTGCCCGCACTCACCGCACCAGCAGACACCTGATGAATAATCTCCATCGGATCCTCATCATAAGGATCTTCATTCGTCACAATAACAACATCTGCGTATTTCCCTGCAAGCAACCCGATTGGACCACGTCGAGCAATATCACGCCCTCCACCAGTAGACCCACAGACATGAATGATTCGTTTTGGTTTTAATGGTAACACGGTATCATACAGTTTCTGAATCGCCACAGGTTCAAATGCATAATCAACAATTACAGAAAATCCAAATTGTTTTGCTTCTGGAATAAACTCAAGACGCCCCTCAACATTCGTCAATTTCGATACACTTTTTACCAATACATCAAGAGAAACACCCATTGTTTCAAGTACTGTAACTGCACAAATAATATTGCTAATGTTATGAATGCCAAGTAATGGGGCTTGCCACTGTGCTTGTTTGTACATAAATGACACGCCATGTGCATTGGTACGAATATCACTCACCTCATACTGACTCTTTGGACCAAAAAAAACGTACTGATCAAACGGCTTATCAGCAAACCCATCTCGAAAATCAACCTCAGCTGGGATAAATGCAATTTTTGGAATACAACCATGTGCATCTTTGGGTACACGTATTTGTAACAGGTGTTTGCGATGAAGAGATGCCACATACGCAAAAATGTCCTGTTTTGCTCGTGCATATTTATCATATCCACCATGTGACTCAATGTGTTCAGGATACAGATTGGTCAACACCATGTAATCATACGCAATACAACGATGACGATGTTGCAACCTTCCTTCAGATGTCGTCTCCACAATCGCAACATCACACCCAGCATCCACCATCTGACGCAAATATTTCTGAATTTGAAAACGACCCAACATCGTCATCTTTTTGTCATTGATCTTTTTTTCTCCTGCAACATAAAAATCAACAGTCGAAAGCGACCCAACCCGATAACCAGCATCTTCAAGCATGGTACGCAAAAATGTCGTCGTGGTGGATTTTCCACTTGTCCCAGTAATGCCAATCACAAACAATTTACGTGACGGGAAACGATAGTACAACGCTCCAAAAACAGCATAAAAAAAGTGAAGCGCATTGCGCAATTTCTTTTTAAGTTTCATAGTCATGATTTAAGCGCAAGCTCTGCACTCAGTTCTTCTAATTTGTGAATCATGTTTCTCGCTTGATCAAACTTCGTTCGTAAATATTGTGTAAATTCAAACCCAATTAACGCACCGTATAATTCTTGAGACGCATCAACAGCACGAGTAACTTCTGTAATATTTTTTTGTGTCACTGCATGAAGTGCATACCGATACAGCTCACCTGGTACATCAAGTAACCCTGCCATATAGATTTCTTCGTCCGTTACACCCGCGACTTTACCCACTGTCTTCTTGGTGCAAAATGCAAAAAATAAAGACGCTTCCACATACTCCTCGGCAGCAGCACGATATGCTCCCTCATCAACAAATGGATAGTTTTTGAACTGCTTCCCGATACTAGCCAATTTTTCTTTGGCAATGGTAAGTTTTTCTGTCGCTTCTTTGATATCACGGCGGTGTAACGCAAAAATGACCCGTTTAGAGAGGAAAATCACTTCATTTGAAGCAGCAATCACTGCTTGACGCGTCTTGGCTGAGACGCTGATGTGGGTTTGAAGGGAGGAGAGGTATTTGATATTAAGAGACATATAGGTAATGTATATAGACTGAGTATATCAAAAACCCTCGTTTTTGGAAAACGAGGGTTTTGTTTGTGGGACGGGCGGGGATCGAACCCGCGACCATTGGCTTAAAAGGCCACTGCTCTACCGACTGAGCTACCATCCCATATAACTTTTGCGAGAGGAGTATACAAAATATAGCAAAAAAAGTCAAGATTTTTGTGCATAACTACCATATCCAAAAACACTATGCTATACTATGACATAGTTATTTTTATCTATAAATACCTCTCATATGAATCGAAAAATAGCACTCTTCATCGCCATTGCACTCGTACTGTGTTGTGGTTTACTTCTACTTTGGCAAAAAGATACTAGCACACCAACAGATCAAAAAGACACAGCACCAGCCATTGATCCTTTTACCGCCACACTCCAAAACCCAAGCCCTGAATCACTCCAAACAATCAGTAGTTTTGTCTTGGAGCAATTTGAACAAAAAACACCCCAGAACCTCGCTCGCATCATGACAAGTGCTGGTGTACGTTTTTCTCCTTCTCTCGCTGTTGATGCCACCAACGATCGCATCATCGGTATCAGCGGCCTCTCACAACTCTTTACTGACCCAAATACCTATGTGTGGGGCACACACAGCGCTTCAGGTGATCCTATCAACCTCACAGGGAGTCAATACGTAACCAACTACATCACCAACGAACCATTTGCTACATTTACCCCAACACTCAACCAAATCAGTAATCAAGGAAACATTATTCCAAATCTCAGTACAGTATACCCAAATGCACAATGGATAGAATATCTTGAACCCGGCACAAGTGGGAACAGCAATATGGATTGGAATAGTTTAATCTTGGTGTATGAATACCAAGGAAATCAATGGTTTTTAGTTGGTATCGTCAGCGGTGCCTGGACTATTTAAAACACAAAAACACCGTAAAAGACGGTGTTTTTTAATATACAAAAATATCTCTTATATATTCCTAATGAACTAAAGTCTTAAGGATTGAGATCACCTTAACTTCATCCGCTTGTGGAAGTATCTCATGAAGCTGCCCACCCATCTTTTGTCGCCCACTTTCATCTTCGAGTAATTCACGAATAGTTTTTGCCAGGAAATTTCCATCACTAAGCTGTTCATCGACAAATTGTGCCGCATGTGCGGTAAACAAAAATTTTACATTATCTTCCTGATGTCCTGGTTTTGGGATAAGAACAGCGCATTTTTTGAGGGCAGCGAGTTCAGCGATGGTCCCAAACCCACCACGTGACACGACAATATCTGCTGCAGCATATGCATCTGCCATCTCCTCTGCGTTAAAAAATTGTGCCGTATGATAATACGAAAAAAATTTTTCTGCACGCTCCACCAACTCCTGAGGTCGCTCAAGTCCAGAGAGATGAACAACATGAGCAAAACCATTGAGATGTTGAACCGCACTCGTCGTCATCTGATTAACTTTCATTGATCCTGTTCCCCCGCCTGTCACAAAGACGATTTTTTCATCTGCAGGAATCTGAAATCGTGCACGAAACCGCTGCGCATCTCCAGCAAACAACGCTCGTCGGACTGGATTGCCTAACCACAGTACTTTTCGTTTAGGAAAATGTTTGGTCTGTGACTCAAGCGCCGTAGTAATCTGGCTCGCAAAAGGTACCATGAGACTATTAGCAAGCCCCGTATCGACGTCCTGCTGATGTACCCACGTCGGAATACCCAGCAGCCACGCTGCTGCATGAAGTGGGACCGAAATATACCCACCTGCAGAAATACAAAGATCTGGATTATATTTCCACAGCAATACAAACGACTGAAAAAAACCAATCACAATTCGTACAATATCTGTTACATTCCAGATAGAAAGATACCGACGAAATTTACCCGATGACAATGTTACAAAAGGAATACCAGCTGCCTCCACCACCGCACGCTCAGGTCCACGTGTCGTCCCTACCCACAAAAACGTCGCTGAAAGATCGTACGTTTGAATCATTTCGCGTAAAGCGAGAAGCGGTGTCACAGGACCCAATGTTCCACCACCAGAAAAAATTATTTTCATACACGTCGTGAATAATTAAGAACAATACCAACACCAGCGAGTGCAGTCATCAACGCCGTTCCACCATGTGAAACGAATGGTAATGGCACACCAGTGAGTGGAAGTAACCCAACAATCGCACCAATATTAAGAAATGATTGGACTGCAATCCATGTTGCGATACCAGCTACAGCTAGTTGTGCAAACTGATCATCCTGGAGACGAGCAATGCGGTACATACGAACAATAATAAACACAAGAAGGATCAAAAATAACACACTCACAATATACCCCATTTCTTCGGCCAACACAGCAAAAATACTATCAGCATGTACTTCAGGAAGATACTGAAACTTTTGCAATGAATGACCAAGTCCGCGTCCAAATAATCCACCTGAACCGATAGCAAGATATGCTTGATTAATATGGTATCCTTGACCCTGTGGATCCAATTCTGGATGTAAAAACGTTGTAAACCGAGCTAAACGATACGGTGCAATCGCGATTAACACCGAAATCCCTACAAGCCCAATAGCACAAAGCAATCCAATATGAACCATACGAGCACCGGCAAAAAAAAGCATAGCAACAATAATCACAAATAACACAGACAGTGTCCCAACATCAGACTGCATCAACACAAGAAGTAGTGGAAGTGACAACATCACCAATGATGGTAGAAACCCCTCTTCGAAATGAGACAAATTTTTTCTTCGAGATAAATACAATGCAGCAAACAAAATCAATACTAACTTCAATATTTCTGAAGGTTGTAATGAAAATCCAAACAATGTAATCCAGCTTCTATTCCCCGTATCAAATGATGATCCAACACCAGGAACAAACACCAACAACATTAATACCAACACACCACAGAATACAGGGAACACGCACTTTTTTATATATTCCGATGGCATTCGTAATGCCACAAAAAATAACAATAAACCAGGAAATACCCCATACAAAAACTGTCTTTTGATGAAAAAATAACTATCCCCAAACCGATCAAGTCCTACTGGTGCACTCGCAGATGTCAGCAAAATCAACCCAAATAATAATAAACCAGTACAAGCAAAGAGCAATGGCAGATCAGTTTTGATTACTCCTTGCGACATATAGTCAAGACTCTAGACATTGAGAAACAACACCATGTACGTCGCCATACCCAGACACACATGTGACAAAATGGTAGTAACCAACACAATATAGGACATATCACGATGATCTTTGAAAAGATACCAAGCCAAACAAGTATTGCTCAGTACTATCAAAAAACCAACAATTGGAATCCAATACACCAATGACGCAGGTCCGACCCAGTCCACGCCAGAAAGAATATTATAATGCAAAAAAAACTGCTCTTCCCGAGATCCAACCTGAACCAAAAGCCAGATACAATAGCACACATCCAAAAACACTGATCCAATAACAGAAACCAGCGTTACAGGAGAGAGAAAAAACAATTTGAGCGGATACATAAAAATATGACTCTAGTATACCGTTTTTCCCCTTGACAGGCAAGCGACTTTCCGCTATACTCCTATCCATATTCATTGTATACGACACGGTGAGCGACGTACCTGGAAACGGAGGCAGGGATGGGCAGCGCATATAAGCATTTGGTGCTATGGCAACCAAAAAAGCCGGTGGTTCCACCCGGCTGGGCCGAGATTCCCAACCTAAGTATCTCGGAACCAAATTGGGACATGGTGAAGTTGTTCGCGCAGGTATGGTGATCGTCCGCCAACGTGGATCAAAGATCCATATGGGCAAAAATGTCCGCAAAGGTACAGACGACACACTCTACGCAGCAGTAAACGGTAAAGTATCATTTAGTACTAAAAAGCGTATCCGCTTTGACGGCAACATGGTCACTGCCAAATACGTCAGCGTCATTCCACAGTAACTATTCTGAAAAACTCCCTTTATTGGGAGTTTTTTGTTATACTATATATACTATGTCTACCGTCATTCACCATCAACACCTCCGCAAACGCATCCACGAAAAATACGAACAATATCCTCATCCAGTTCGTCACAAACGTATTTTAGATAAACTTATCTATGTCGTCGGTATTGTACAACCCATGACAATTCTTCCGCAGGTATATAATATCTGGTTCTTGCATGAGGCGGGTGGTATTTCTGTGTTTACATTTACCAGCTTTGCCTTTTTTGATTTGGTCTGGATTTACTACGGCATTATTCACAAAGAACACCCAATTATCTTGATGTATTGCATGTGGGCTGTTCTCAATAGTAGTATTGCAGTTGGTGCATTACTGTATGGATAGTATTATACCCATTTTTGGTACATTTATTTTGACTACACTCAAATATACAATCAGTCTATTTGGAGTTTTTTTTATCTTTGGTTTTATTCTCTCAGAGCTTCAAGAAAAAACACACAAAGCATACTATGATGTCTTTGGGTGGAAGGGTATTTTGTTTACGGCATGGATTGGAACCCCTATCCACGAACTAGGGCATGTTTTTTTTGCCAAAATATTTCGTCACCATATTGACCAAATATCACTCTTTTCTCCCAATTACGACACAGGAGGACTCGGACATGTCAGCCATAGCTTTAATCCAAAGAGTATATATCAACGCATTGGTAATTTTTTTATTGGTGCCGCACCACTTTTTTTTGGATCAGCTGTCTTACTCATCCTTGCTATCGTCTTTTTTCCACATAGTGCACGAAGTATTCCATCCCTCTTTGGAACACCTGATTTTTTTACATACATCACCGCCACTATCTCGTTCATACAACAATCTCATCTCAACTACTGGCAATGGGCACTATTTCTCTATCTATCATTTTGTGTTGTCTCACATATGGCACCAAGTACACAAGATAGAAAAAATATGTGGGATGGCTTTTTCTTCCTTGTTGCACTAGTCGCGCTCTATGCAGCCGCTATGCTTATAGCACGTGTAGACGGCACACAGTTTATCCATACTCTTGTGACACCTATTTTAGATATTACTGTACCACTTTGGACGTATGCTTTTTTTGTCTGTACCATACACTATCTCATTACACTCCTCTTTCTGAGACCTATCGGCGCATATAAAAAAAGAAGGCTTTAAAAGCCTTCTTTTTTATGCGTATTCTCTACTATCTGACTCAGCCTGTGCCATACGCTCCCTCTCTTGTGAAGAAAGTGCTTTAAACAGTTTATTATTCATGGTATCTGGAATATCATGCCCTTGTGAATGAATAATGAGCGCTAAATCCTCCATAGACAGCGCACCTAGATCTCTTTTAATCGCTTCTCTTTGAGAAGACAGGAGCTGCTCAAATGAGTTTGGTTGTCTAGTTTCTGACATAAAAAGATAATAAATATATTATTCAAGTGGTGTGGTACTATCACGAACAATCGTGAAATCCAGTACATCTACAGCTTCTTCTTGTGTGGCCTCATCTGTTGAAAATGCAATTGTTGCTTCTGCTTCGTAGTAGGTCACACCATCATTGAACTGAACAATAGCCGTATCACTATCCGCATAAGTAATACGGTCAATATAAAAACGCTCATCCGCACTCTGTGGTTTTTCTGCAGACACTTCTTCAATATTGACAGTCATGTACTCAAGCATTAGGCGTTTTTGCCACATGGTGATGCCAGTTGATGGTTTTGGGTTGACCAACACATCATTGGTACTATACAAAAACAATCCATACACGATTGTTGTGGCTAAAATAGCAATAACAAATGCAATAGTACGACGTTTGAGTGAAATACGTTTTGACTCACTTTTTGGTTTTTCTGCAAAATAATTGATCATAAGAAAATAATATTGAGATTGAGAATAAAATTTTTAATTTAATATAGACTGTTTCTCTTTTATAAACGGACCGAAATATAATGGCCCCATTGCATCAAACGTACTTATGAAGTAGTTGTCTCCACAATCAATAATCATACGACTAATCGAACCACCAGTCGTATATTTTTCTTTTGGTCGAGAAGAATACACTTCTATTTCTTTTGCATATATATTTTCTTTTACACACAATATTGCACCATTACTTGCTTGATATTCCAAGTATGTTCCATTTTCTTTATCACCAATACGTTCATCCCTCGTGTTTATATCTTGTGCATACTCTGAGAGCAATAATGTTTCAGGAATTTCGGGCAATACTGGCACATACTGGTATATATCACCGTGTGCATCTGCAAACTGGAAGTCTACGTACATTACACTCTCCTGTGATGGATAAAAAAAGGAAAAAAATTCTTTTCCGAATATACCAATCCCAACACCAATAATAAGCAAAACAAGAGAATAGATGGTTACATTTTTTTTCATATGAAATCTTAATCTCAATCTTTTGAATCATCTTTTTTAAACTCAAGCGCACAGGAATTAATACAATATCGCTGCCCTGTCTTTGTCGGACCGTCAGCAAAGACATGCCCTAAATGACCTCCACAGTATTTACAAACCACTTCGGTTCGAATCATACCATGACTATCGTCAGTGCGCAACTCCACGTTTTGTAGGTTTTTTGGCTCATCAAAACTGGGCCATCCAGTACCCGAATCAAACTTGGCATCAGAAGAAAAGAGTTCTGAGCCACACCCAACACAGGTATAGACCCCCTCTTCATGATGATTAACATATTCACCCGTAAATGGTACTTCTGTACCCTTTTCTCGAAGTACTTTATGTTGTTGAGGGGTTAGTTTTTTATCCATATGTAGTAACTAATACACGTTATTCCGCGCGTAACGCCTCTATCGGATCCAACATTGCTGCTCGTTTGGCTGGAAAATACCCAAAGCCAATTCCCACAGAAAGTGAAAAACCTACTGCCAAAATAATAGATGGAATCGATATAACAAAATCCCAATTAAAGCCAAGAAACTGCGCTACCACCGAAATAACAAATGACACAACAACCCCAATACTAATACCAAGCAAACCACCAAGCAACGTCAACACCACGGCTTCGAGCAAAAATTGTTTTTGGATATCAGCATTTCGTGCACCAATTGATTTGCGTAATCCAATCTCAAACGTACGCTCCACTACTGAAACATACATCACATTCATAATTCCCACACCGCCAACAATCAAAGAGATGCCAGCAAGCACAACCAACAACACTGAGATACCAAAAAATACACCGTTGATCAACTCTACTGACTCCTCCTGTGTCGTCACAGCAAAATCGTCTTTGTCTGGATCAGTGATAACGTGTTGCTCACGCAAGACGCTCCGTATCTCCTCTGCCAAAGCATACCCATTTTCTCCGCGATACATTTGTGCAGTTGCAAACAAGATATGATCTATACCTGCAATTTTTTTCTGCACCGTCGTCACAGGGATATAGACAATACTGTCATAATCAAAAAATGCAGCCGAGCCACGCTCCTCCATGACTCCAATCACTCGATATCGTTTCCCGTTGACCGAGACTGATTTTCCAATCGGATCGTCACTACCAAACAACGTGTTGGCAATATCATATCCAAATACAATCACCTCTGCAGCTCCGATCTCCTCATCGTAATCAAAAAATCTTCCTTTGAGGAGCTTCCCTTTGTCAATATCTTGATAACTTGCTGTCACCCCAAAAATAGTCGGCTGTTTTTTTTCATTTTCGTATGAAACCACCGCTTGACTCGTCACTGCACCATACGCATTTTTAATTCCATCTATTTGTTTGATCTGCTCCATGTCTTCTAGTGTCAGTGTCGTCACCGCTGCTCCACGTGCCTGCGCATTACTATTATCGCCTGAGAGGTGATCAGTACTAGGAATCTTTGGTTCTATCTGAATCCAATCATCACCAAATGAGGCCAACTCACCCAAAATTAATCCCTTGACCCCATTTCCCGCAGAGAGGACAACAATTACCACTGCAATACCAATAGTCACCCCAAGAACCGTCAAGAATGAACGGGATTTATTTTTGAGAAGTTCAGTGAACGTTTGACGTAACAGCATACATTATTCGTATCTCAATGCTTCAGTTGGATTAAGTGATGCAGCACGTCTCGCTGGCGAAAGTCCAAAGACTAAACCAATGGTTGTAGCAATAGTAATTGAGACAATAATCGACCATGGTGAAACAATAAACGAATAATCATATCCTTGAGACTGTACTGCCTTGGCAATCACAAACGACAAAACCACGCCGAGAATAATACCTACAATACCGCCTACAAGCGAGATAGTAATCGTCTCAAATAAAAACTGCCTCAAAATATCAACATCTTTGGCACCAACTGCTTTGCGCAATCCAATCTCTCGCGTCTTTTCTTTGACCGAAATCAACATGATATTCATAATACCGACACCTCCGACAAACAATGAAATAGCCGCAATAGCAACAAGGAAAAATTTAAGTGCGTTGGTAATATTGGTCAAGATGTCGAGTAAATCAGCGGTATTTCGTACCGAAAAATCCTCTTCACCATGACGATCAATCAATGTCTCTCTCACATCTTCTTGCGCTTGATCGAGATATTGTTCATCAGAAACTTTGAGACGAATAAAACTTACATGTCGAATTCCCAGCAGATCGTTTTGTGCAGTCCGTAGGGGCATCAATACCGCACCGTCAACATCTTCAAACATCGTCGCACCGTGTGGTGCCAAAACACCGATTACCTCAAATTGTTTTTTTGCCAACTTTACCCGTTGTCCTACTGGATTTTGATTTCCAAAAATATCACTTGCAATCTCTGACCCCAAAACTAATACACGACGCTCTGCAGCGTTATCCCCTTCGTCAAAAAATCGCCCATCGGCAATAGTAACATTTTCAAGTGTCTTATATGCCTCATTTGTTCCTGTATAACTCACATTTCTCTCTTCACTCTCCCATGAGAGTGTCGCATTTCCTGTAATATATCCAGCAGCTGCAACGACATGTGAGACATTGTTCCCACGTAGCAACGCTTCTTTATCATCTTCGGTAAGTGTCTTGGTGACAATACCTAGGGCTGCTGCTGGCGGCCCCTCTGGATCAGAGGCACCTGCTAGCACCACAATCTGATCTGTCCCACGTGCCTTGACCTGATTGGTAATCAAACTTTGCGCTCCAGCACCAGCACTCATCACGAGAATAACAGAGAGAATCCCAATCATCAATCCAAGCATCGTCAAGATACTCCGTCGTTTATTGGCACGGAGATTTTTGAGAGCCAAAGTGATTGAAAAGAGGATATTCATATACCCTACTACTTCATCAACTCCCCTTCTTTTGCGATTCTTCTTTTTTGCACTCGTTCATCTCCTACCAATAAGCCATCCTTGATACGAATAATACGTTTGGCATGTGCCGCAGTATCAGCCTCGTGAGTGACCATAATAATCGTACGCCCCGCATCGTTCATATCTTGCAAGATTTGCATAATCTCATTTCCTCGACGACTGTCAAGGTTTCCTGTCGGCTCATCTGCAAAAATAACATCAGGATTATTAACGATCGCACGAGCAATTGCAACACGCTGTTTTTCACCACCAGAGAGCTGGTTGCTCAGATTATGCACACGATGTGAGAGCCCTACCGCTTCAATTGCAGCATCAACTTTTTCTTTTTGAACGCCTGATTTTGTATAGAGTAGTGGCAACGCCACATTGTCATATACACTCGTACGTGGCAATAAATTAAATGACTGAAAGACAAATCCAATATTCTCATTACGCATATGTGCGAGATCATCAGATGACAGTGTACTTGCATTTACACCATTAAACAGATATTCACCTGTAGTCGGCGTATCGAGAAAACTCAGAATATGCATCAATGTTGATTTACCAGAACCACTCGGCCCCATAATCGCTACAAAATCCCCTTTTTGCACAGTCAAAGACACCCCATGCAATACTTGGAGTGTCTCGTCGCCAACAAGATATTGTTTGGTGATATCTGTAATTTCAATCAATGACATACAACCTATTTTTTCTCTTCAACAAAAGTCACCACCTCTTGACCCTCTTGCAAACCATCGAGAATCTCCACCATTCCATTGTCCCCCGAAATACCTACAGTAACCGGACGTTCCTCAAATGTCTTCTTTTCAGTATTTGTCACTACCCGAACAATAGATTGACCATCTTTAGTTACAACAGCACGTCGAGGAATGACCAGTACCTGTTCTTTTTTGTCTGTCTCAATACGCACATCAACCGTCATACCAGAACGCAACTGTTCTGTCAGTGTATCTTCTGATGAAAGTGAGATTGTCGTTTTATAATACACAACACCCGAAATTTCTGTTTTTGATTCATCAATTTCTACTACTGAACCAGTAAATGTATGATTTGGTACAGCGTCAAAATCAAGATAGACAGGATCACCTAGAGAAATCTTTGTGACATCTGATTCCGAAATATCGACTTTGATTAAATAATTTTCAGACAACAATGTGACAATATCCTTATTGATAACTGCGTTTTCACCCACACGTATATCCATTTTACCCACAATACCATTAGTTCTTGCAATCAATTTTGTCTTGGCAAACGCATCTTGTCGTGCAGACACCTCTGCACCACGACGGCTCACTTCAGCACGCAATGACGCGAGATCAATCTCACGTGGCGGATTGACTACCTTGTCATACGCAGCAGTTGCTGCATCTAGCCCAGCACGACGCAAATCGACGACTGATTGTGCATTTTTTATTGTTGTTTCTTTTTGTTTTATTGCTGTGGCAAGATCACGAACCGCCTGATCATACGCTAACTGATATGTTGATACAGAATTTTTTGCTGTTATTACAGCTTGTCTCGCAGAAGTAAGTGTCGCAACACTTGTGTTGATAGCTGTCTGCGTAGATTGGATATTTGATACAATACTATCTAATGTAGACTGTAGTGAACTCTCAGTAATACGCACTTCATCCAACACAAACATAGTACTTCGTATAGTAGAACGCATTTGCAATACAACACTTTGTGCACGTGTTGCTGCAAGGTCAATATCTTCTTGTTTTTTGGATACAGATGCAGTGTCGAGTGTTGTTTCAAATGCACGCATCATCTCTTTTGTTGTCTTGTAACTTGCAATAGCATCTTGAATTGTACTTGCAGGAAAAGAACCGATGGACTCAAACACATCATTTGCATATACACTATCATACCCTAACACAGTATCAACCTGTGTTGAAGCCTCATCAATATCTGACAATGTACCATATAAAACATTTAATAAATCATCATACGCATTTTTTACCACAAGACTATCATTTCCTGAAGCAGCTAATTGAAGATTATTTTTTGCTTTATCCACCGCTGTTTGAGCAGCATCAAGTGCGTTTTGCGCATCAAGTGCCGCTTGATCTCGATCAGCTTCTGCCTGAGCGAGATAGGCACGTGCCTCATCCACTTTTGCAGCTGCACTTCGTCTATCTTCGTCACTTCCACCCGCAAGTTGTTTGTTGAGATCTGCAAGAGCACCTGCGTACGATGCTTGTGCCGCAGACAAAGCTGCACGTTCATTACGTCCATCAAGTTCAACAAGAACATCATTAAGCGCGACAGTATCCCCTGCCTTTTTTAGTACAGACACGACACGACCAGATGTCTCAAATCCATACGATACCTCGAGCCCTGTTTCTAGAGATCCCGTCTCCTCAACACTTTGTATCAGTGTTGTCTTTTCAACAGGAGCTGTAGAAATATTTGGCACTGGTGCAGGACGAAGTAAAGATCCAATCACCACAAACGCAATCACACCCAAAATACTAGATAAAAGTTTGTGAGTACGAATATACTGTACGAATCGCATGAGATATTGTTTCATATGTTATGGTAAAGAAGTAACTATTTTTTGAATACTATGAGCAAATTGTTCGATTTCTTTATCTGAGAGAGGGGTAAAAATATCTTTGAGAAATGTAATTTTTTGTGCGTGTAATTTCTCTATATTTTTACGCATTCTTGGCACCAGAGAGACACACGTACTCCGTTTATCTGTACTATGTGGTTTTCTCATCACACACCGTTTCTCGACAAGCCCATCGACAATTTGTGTCGCAGCACTACTACTACAACGTAAATGTTGTGCAACGTCCTTTACTGTCGCTTCAGGTGTCTCATACAAAAACCCAATCAAACACCACTGCGATGGTGTATATGCATCCACTGTTTTGGACGAAACAGCATGACGAACAGACATCGCCCGAGCAATTCTATGAAACGATGTATCGATAGTGAGAATATGTGTATTTCTTTGTGACATATATGTAAGTATCTTACATAAAAAAGATACATGTGTCAATGTGGTGTGGATAACTTATTGCGCACAGAGATACACCGAGACAATCGCCGCTGTCTCAGCACGTAATACTGTATTACCCAAAGAAACAAGCTGTATCGACTCTGCTTCAAATAACGCTCGCTCCGCATCCGACCACCCACCCTCTGGGCCAACAAATATCGCCATTGGCACATCATCTGTACGTAGATGTAATTGTTTGCTAGAGAAATCACATACACAGATCCTATATCCCTGTTTTTTGGCATCAACAATCGCCTCACGTAGTGGCATAATATCCGACACAGTCGGCACAGCGATCCTCCCGGATTGTTCTGACGCTTCAATGGCAATTCTCTGCATTCGATCAAGCCTTAACCCTGTTTTGATTGTCCTATCAGAAATCAAAGGTACAATCCGTGTCACCCCGACCTCAGTGGTTTTTTCAACAATCAAATCCATATGATCCCCCTTGACAATACTTTGATACAATACCACTTCTTTTCTTTTGTCTTCATGCAAAACACGCTGTATATGTAATGAAAGTTCCCTCTTTGCACATACATCAACCTCTCCAATTACCTCCATCACTCCGTTGAACAAAGCGATAGGCTCTCCTGATCTCAAACGCACTACATCTGCCGCATGATGAATTACTTTTGTATCCTCGACATCATATCGCCCTTTATTTGGAAGTGGCTCATCTACATAAAAACGGTGTATCTTCATATAGTATCGTAAGTTAGTTAGTACCCTTGCACGTTTTCTTGTTTCAAACGTTGCATCTTTTTATCTGCACCACGATTGTACCCGCCAGCAGTACCATCACTACGAACAACACGATGGCACGGAATCTCTGGGTTATAATTTTTATTCAAAATGTTTCCCACCGCACGAAAGGCATTTGGGCGCCCCGCTTTTTCTGCGACTTGTTTATATGTGAGCACTTTTCCTTCAGGAATTTTTTTGACGACCTTGTAGACATCATCGGTAAAAGATTGTTTTGATTTCATATTAAAAAAGCGACAGACTCAGAGAACTTAGCAAACTTCGCTACTTCGTAACTTCGACCACCTCGATTTTATCACGAAACACCCGCATCCGTATATCCCCTTGGGTATCTGTCCGCCAGACCTCACTCCCTACTCGCTCTACCCGCTTGATCACACGTAGTGAGGGATGTCCGTACCGATTCCCCTCCCCAGCAGAAAAGATGGTATGAAGCGGCGAAATAGCATCGACAAAAGACTGGATTGACGACCCAGCACTCCCATGATGTCCAGCCTTGTAGATCTCCACATCAAACGTCGATGTAGGATATACACGCAACAAATACTCCTCGAGCTCCCGTTCTGCGTCTCCCGTAAGCAATGCATCCATATTTCCATATGTTATTTTTATAACCACTGACGCATTATTGCTCCCAGTATCTTTTTTTATACCGGGAATACGTCCAAGCATATCAAGTGGCCTGTCAGGATAGAGAAACTGCACCGTTGTGCTAGCGATATCCATTGATTGAACTCCAGCAACCACAAGCGTTCCTGCATGCTCCGCTTTCATATCAGAAACAAAAGATTGCCACTGTACATCTTTTTTCATCAACATCCCATTCGTCACAATTCTATCTATATCATACTTCCTCAGCACATCACTACATCCACCATAGTGATCAAGATCATCATGTGTAACCAAAAGTATATCAATAGACGTATCATAAAAAGGCAATACACGCCCCAACGCTTCGAGTACCACTCCATCTTTAGCGCAATCTACCAACATCTGCGTCCCATCAGGAAATTCTATATAGGTCGCATCACCCTGACCGATATCCAAAAAGACAATATCAACATAATCACGTTGTTGTGTATGAACTTCTGGCGAATCTACTTGCGATACCACGACTGTACCACTACGATCTTTGACATACCACAACAACACGAGTGTCACCACAAGTAAACCAAATACAATTCCAATCAGTTTATTAAACGTCATACACTACACTTGCTTCTTTCTCATTATACAGTAGAGCATGACACCATACAAAAGTAACATAACAACTGATGGTATACGCACATCCACTGCCGCATATGAAAGTGATGAAAACCACCGCACTACCTCAACCACATACGCCAGTCCCACCCACGTCATCCATGCAATCACTTGTCCTAGTGGATAAAAAACAAAACTCACAAGTACAGCGATAAAACTAAACAGCATGAGAAACGGAATTGTCCAGAGGATAAGCACGTTGACGATAGGAGCGACGAGAGAAAGTCGTCCGAATTGAGAAAGGATAAGTGGGAGCGTGGCGATAATTGCTGCCATAGTGGACAAAAAGGACTCACGTAACATCATGACCCCCACATCTATGATAGGCACATCTTTTGTTTTGAAGCGCACGATGCCTTCGAGAAGTGGCGAGACATAGACCAAACCCATCGTTGAGATAAACGAGAGTTGAAACCCAGCATCCCACATCAAAACAAATGGGTTGTGCAGTGTCATAGCTACTGCAGTGGCCGCAAGTGTGTTTCCAATTCGAGAAAGACGCCCCATCTGGTACGCTACAAGCGTAATAATACCCATAATCCCCGCCCGCACCACAGAAGCGGACATACCGGTGAAAACAACAAAAACAATCACACCCAACACGACCACCCAAAACGCTTTTCTACGTGGCAAAAAGAATCGAGTAATGATGGTCATAAGTACTGTCGCAATAATCGTAATATTAAATCCAGACACCGCAACGATGTGTGTCACACCCGTACGACTAAAATCTTCATTGAGGCTCCCTAGCCCCCCACGATATCCATACAAAATTCCTGCCACAAAACTCGCATACGGCTCATGCCACAACCGATTGATACGATCCGCAACAATAGATTTTAATGCCAAAATACCATGAAACAACACATTTCCATCCTCTCCTATCTTTTCTCTAAACACACCATTATCACAAATTACAAAAATCCCTTGGCGTGCGAGATACATATCATAGCGAAAATCATCCGATGCCTCTGGCTTCTTGATCGTACAATATAGTTTATATACCTCCCCATATTTTCTCTCTGGATATCTCGTACCCTCCACAAACATCCGCCCATATTCTTTTGTCTCTACAATATAATTTGTCTTTTCAATCCGCTTGTCTGGTTCAGCAATGATTGTTCCTACCACCGTTTGTTTAGTACCAAAGGTTTTTTCTATACCAGTTGTCACGGTTGGAAACGCAACACTATAACGAAAACAGGCAAATACAATACCACTGCAACACAACAAGATAAAACGGACTTGTGGATTACTCCAAAAAATACTCACCAATCCAACAGACGCAAGACTCACACCAAATATAACTGGACCTGAGATTCTCGTGTCTATATACAATGAGGCAATCGCGGTTCCAAACAAAAAACAAAAACAAAACGCAAGAAACGTTTTGCTTTTTGATTGAACAATCTTTTGGATAAACAAATACCCCTCCCCCATAATGTTATCATTGATCTATACCCTCCCCTTCTATACATCAAGACAAAAATAGTATATCATATCTGATGGTCAAAAACTATATTATTCATTGTGTATATCTCATATGCCTTGCATATCAACACAACCACTTTTTGATTTCAATGATATTACCATCGTTCCACACACGACCACTGACATCATCTCACGATCAGAATGTCATTCATACGATAGTACTGGTTTTCTCCCTCTATACACTGCTCCGATGACAAGCGTCATAGATGAAACAAATGCACAGTATTTTGAGCAAGCACACATACATACAGTCCTCCCGAGAACTGTCCCATTTGAAACACGCATTCTCTATAGTGAACAACACTACAGTGCGTTTGGGCTTCAGGAGATAGAGTCTATCATCGCAGAGCACACATCTTACCCAAATATTCGCTACGTCCTCATCGATATCGCCAATGGACACATGCAAAAAATGGTTGATCTCATCAAGAAACTCAAAACCATATACGGCTCAACCCTCCACATCATGGCCGGCAATATTGCCAACCCAGAAACATACACTGTCCTCGCACAAGCTGGCTGTAGTGCCGTACGTATTGGTATTGGCGGTGGTAACGCATGCAGCACTTCTGCAAACGCCGCTGTTCACTACCCATACGGATCACTCATCGTCGGCTGTAGAGAACAAAAAGAACGTCACGGACTAACTACCGATATTATTGCTGACGGTGGTATGAAATGGTTTTCTGATATTATCAAAGCACTCGCACTGGGTGCCGATGCTGTCATGGTTGGCTCACTTCTCAACAAAGCGCTCGAAAGTGCTGGAAAAACAACAGTCCTTCAATGGGACGGCACTGACGAACGATACACTGTCGGTGACATCGTAGATCAATTTGATACAGTAGTAGCAAATGATTTCAAACAAGGACTCAAATTGGTAAAAGAATACTACGGCATGTCGACCAAACGCGCCCAAAAAGAAATGGGCAAAACAGATCTCAAAACATCAGAAGGAATTATCAAGACACAGAGTGTTGAATACACACTCGCTCAGTGGACTGAAAACTTTCATGACTATCTGACCTCCACCATGTCATATAGTAATGCAAGGACACTGCCTGAATTTATTGGTAAAGCAAACTACTGTCTAATTACCACCCACGCATTCAACCGTTTTCATAAATAAAAATCGCCGATATGGCGATTTTTATTTACACATACCACTATATTTTCTTTACAACTTGATCGAGAGTAAATCGTACTTTTGGTTTTGCTGCCAGTGGATCCGTTTCGAGACGATACCCTACTGCACAGTACGCACGTACCATATATCCATCACGATCAGCTCCCAGATACTCAGTCACTTTTTGTGCATCAAATCCTTCCATCGGACAAGCATCAATACTATGTTGTGCCGCACACGAGAGGAGAAACCCAAGAGCAATGTAGGACTGTCGTGCACACCAACTATCTCGCTCATCTTTTGACATTCCCTGCACGATGTCTGCGATACGACTTTCACGAAAACCCGCAAGAGATTCCACACTCACACCACGCACTTCTGCAACACGAGCGATATAGCGATCGACATCTGTCTCATCAAATCCAACACGACTTGCAATCACAAATAACGCTGATGCATCAACCACCTGTTTTTGTTCGTCTGAAATTGGCAATAATTCTCGTCGTGTTTGTTCGTCTGTAATACAGTAAAATTTCCATGGCTGAAGACCACTCGATGATGGTGCTAGACGTAGCGACTCACAGAGCATATCGAGCTGCTCTGGTGTTAATTTTTTTGTTGTATCAAACTGTTTGGTAGCGTAGCGCCAATTGAGGTTGTCGATGTATGTGTTCATAAGTGCAAGGTGTCATTCCCGCGAAAGCGGGAATCTAAAAAAACGTATATTCTGGATTCCCGCTTTCGCGAGAATGACAAGGATGGTAATTATACCACAATCGAGACTAACTTCCCTTTCACATAAATCACCTTCTTTGGTTCTTTTCCTTCCAACCATTTTTGTATTTTTTCTGAACCAAGTACCAATGTTTTGATCTCCTCTTCAGCAATATCTGGTGAAACGACAAATTCATCACGCACTTTTCCGTTTACCTGTGCAACGATTGTGATTTCATCTGCAATCATTTTTGATTCATCATAAGCTGGCCACGTTGCATACGCGATAGAATCAGTATGTCCGAGCTGCTGCCACAATTCTTCACAAAGATGTGGTGCAAATGGTGAGAGAATGATCAAAAACGTTTCAAATGTTTCTTTTGAGATACATTCTTGCTTCAATAATTCATTAGAAAGCTCCATCATTTTTGCCACAGAAACATTAAAGCGCATTGATTCGATTCCATCAGTTACCGCTTTGATTGTTGTATGGAGTAACGCCTCTGTTTTACTATCAATTGAGGTCGCACCAACCTTATCTACAAATCCATACACACGATCAAGGAAGCGGCGAACACCAACCAACCCATTGGTATCCCACGCCACTGCCTGATCAAACGGACCCATAAACATGATATAGGTGCGGAACGCATCAGTACCAAATTTCTCTACCATCTCATCTGGATTGACGACATTGCCCAGTGACTTACTCATCTTGAGCCCATCAGACGCCAGGATCATACCGTGAGATGTGCGTTTTTTGTACGGCTCACTGGTCGGTACTGCACCAATATCAAAGAGAAATTGATTCCAAAAACGAGAGTACAACAAGTGAAGCACAGTATGCTCCATACCACCGTTGTACCAATCTACTGGATTCCAGTAATCCATTTTACTGCGATCCCAGAGATACTCTCCA
>ERZ724522.503-NODE-503-length-24987-cov-8.145957_pt1 | contig 24987 bp, 35 predicted proteins | sample MGYA00376055_ERZ724522 | MGnify/ENA primary metagenome ERZ724522 (study PRJEB28724, sample SAMN07190884) | wastewater metagenome | isolation source: effluent of sewage treatment plant in Hong Hong | place: Hong Kong | collected 2016-03-17 ...
GCCTCACACGTCCCGCAGCGGGTGCCCTCTTCGCTGAACACCGGCTCACACGCCTCTTCGCTGAACACCGGCTCACACGCCGCGCCCCTCACCGCACACCCCCATGTCGGCGGGCTTCACCGGCGGAGATCACGTACTCGCCCGGCTCCAGTACGGCGGGGCGGGTGCGCTGCACCAGCAGCGACAACGCCGAGGTCACATGCCGCTCGAACTGGCGACGCCGCCGCGACTCCTGCACCGCATGGACCGCGAACCCGACCACCGTCGCCGCCAGAAACAACCACGCAGCCACCAGCCACACCAGATACGAGGCAGTCATGCGGACTCCCCGAGCAGGGGTTCGATCTCGTCGCGGCGGAACCGTAGGCGACCGGAGGGGAGTCGGTGATGTGGGATTCTGTCGTCGTTGGCCCAGTTGCGTACAGTGTTGCGGGACACGCCGAAGAGGTCCGCGACCTGAATCGCCGTGAGCCACGGCGACCTATCAGGGTTGGAGGTTTGTTGCATGGCGTGCAACGTACGCCACCCGATAGGACTCGTCAACTCTCCCGATTCTGTGCGTGTTGTGCAACACTGACGCTATGACGACAGACCAGTTCATCGGTGAGCGCGTCCACATGATCCAGTGGCGCGACAGTGTCCCCAGCAGCGTGCTCACCGCTCGCATGGGCATCAGCCCCGCGACCCTCTCCCGCAAACTGCACGGCAAGGTGCACCTCGTCGTCATGGACGCACTCGGGGTGTCGGCGGCGACGCCACTGTGCCCGGCGTGCGCCGCAGGCGTACTCCTCGCGGCGGGACAGACCGTCGCAGGTGTCACAGCAGGACACAGCGATGCCGACCTGGCACCGTGTGATGTGAGGGGAGAGTGATCCAGATGCGGATCAAGATGGCCGCGAGCGCGGCAATGGTCGCGGCGATAGCGGCGACAGGGATCGCACCGGCGTCAGCGGGAAGCGATATCCCGAATCGGGAGAAGTGGGCCGACAGGTATCTGTCGGCGGTGTGCCCCGCGAACGCGGCGGCCGACAAGCGGGCCGACGCGTGGGAGCAGGCTTTCGATGGGCGCAACCGCGTCAAGTTCGGGACGCCGATGCCGCGCTATCTCCGCAAGGCGTTCCACCGAGAGTCGGTGGCGTACGCGCGTGCGGGCATGAAGTTCGCGCGCTGGGACTGGCCGACCGAGTTGCAGCGGCCGGCGGCGCGCATGGCGCGCGGCTTCTACAAGTCCTCTACGGTCGCGCAGCATCGTGCCGAAAAGACGCGGGTGTCACGCGGCTGGGGACGTCCGGTGAAGTTCGGCGCGTCAGCGCGGACCATGCGGATCGCACTGGAGCTACCGCCGCCGGGCGCGAAACGCGACGGCTGCTAGGGCGCAGCCGGGGGGTCGGCAGGCGGCAGCGTCGCCTCAAACGACACCAGTGCGGTGTGCTTCGCCGTGTTCGCGGACTCATCCAACTCGCGGACCTTGCGACGCATCACCTCATCCCGCACAGCGGCTTTCAGCCACGACTTGTAGCCGGCGGCGTCACCGAACGCGGCCACACATGCGTCCAGTTGCGGTTGGGTGATCGTCAGCGTGGGGAGGGTGGGCATTTCGGGGTCTCCTATGATCAGTCCGTCCCGTCGAGTTGATTCAGTTGCAGACGGATGAGTGCGTTCATCTGCCGGGTGAGTGCCTTCACCTGAGCGAGGGTTTGGGCGTTCGTGGGGGTGGCGATGGCCAGGAATGTCCGGTTCGCGGTCAGCGCGTTACGGGCGGCCTGCCACATGGCCCGCTGGTTGGCCTCCGCGTCCGTGATCGGCACCTCGGACGTTTCCACCAGCACACCGTCCTGGTAGACCTCCACACGCTCTGTGGCCATCAGGCACTCCTCTTTACTAGGAGGTAAGGCAGGATGTAGCCCGCGTAATCAGTCGCCGTCGTGGTCCCTGGAAGCGCGCCGGATACTGAGGCCCCCGACTCGCTCCAGGTGCTGTTCGTTGACGCTGCCCCCGCGAACGACCCCCACTGACCGTGCCCATATGCACCCTGACACGCGCCCTGACTGTCTGGCGATTGGTAGGCGAGGGCAAGTCCCAACATCCCCTGCGGGAGCACGACGCTGAGTCCGGAGATGCTCTTGAATCCGGTCGTGGTGGAAGAGACTGACCCACAATCAGCGATCAAGGTGGATGGTGTTGAGTTCGCTCCATCAAGTTGATAGAAGCCGATCCGAATCGCGCCACTTGCTCCGGTGGTCCCGACGATGCGCAGCATCACGTCGCTGATCGTTAGGGCAGCCGGATTCCAGATGGGCCAGATGACCATCCTCGGCGTTCCAGCTGTCCCGTCCGTCGAAGCAGTCTGCGAGTAGCCAGTGGGCCCCACCAGTTGGGAGGTCCACCGCCCGACTGCGACAGTCGGCCCGTGCATGGGGTGGACGTGATCCTGACGCGACGGGATCGCGCTTGTTCCCGCAGTGGCGATTCCGTTGACCAGTGGAGAGGCGGACGACAGCAGCGACCCCGCCAGCCCCGTCCCGGACACGGTGCCGAGTCCGCTGATGTTGTTGGAGTCGTCGATGACGACCGACGAGCCCTGGATGAGTTTCCCGGTGGTCGCGTCGAAGCGGGCGACGGCGTTGTCTGTCGCTGACGCGGGGCCGGTGACCTTGGTGGTATCGGAGGGGTGGACGTGGTCCTGACGTGACGGGATCGCGGACGTGCCCGCAGCCGCGACCGAGTCCATGACCGGGCTAGCGGACGACAGCAGCCCACCAGCCAGGCCCGTCGCCGACACCGTGGTCCCCGCCACGATCGCTTTCGCCGCACCGATACCGCCGTCGGTCTGAATCGACCCGGTCGTGCCACTGGTCGAGTCGGTCGTGGAATCCACCACCACCGCACCCGCCGACGTGACCGTCCCGGTGAATGACGGCGACGCCATCAGTTCGTCGTAGGAGTCCTTGACGTCCTGCTTGGAGATGTAGCCGGTGGCGGGGTCGCCGCCTTGGGCGTCGAGTTTCGCCTTCGCTGACGCTACGGTCATGGGGTGATCCTTCCGATGGTCATGCGCGCCAGCCTCCGCCGGTCGCCACGGTCTGAACGTGCCACGCTTCACCCCGTGGGTTGATGGACGACGGGCCGACCGGCAGGCACAGCCCTAGGCGGTGCATGAGTTTCCGCGCCCGCTTGTTGTCCCCGATGGACGTGTACCGTCCGCGTCGGTCGATGACGCCGCAGTCCGCAGCTACGCCGCGCACGTGCGGGGCATTGCCGTCGGGGTAGGCGGCGGTGTTCCCCGCCCCGGCCTTCATGGCCTCCCAGTAGAACCACTGCGTCCCGGGGCGGGTCGGGTAGTCCCCCGGCTTGCCCAGTAGTCGGCGGCCGGACTTGATCAGGATGATGCGGTGCATGCGCGCGCCAATGGCATTGAGCCGCCGCAGCAGTTGGTCGTCGGTCGGCCACAGCGTGCCCTCGGCCAGTCGTAGGTGGGTGTGCTGCCGCTGGTCGATGACGCGGGTGCTGCGGACGTGCCGGCGGCGTGCCCACTTGCGGGCCGCCTCGACCTCCCCGCTGGTCATCCACGGCGAATAGTGCTTCCGGGCGCGCATGCTGTAGCCGTTGTGGGTGCGGTAGATGCCGCGGACGGAGCCGGTGCGGGTGGTGGCGACGATCCGCCAGCGGCGGCCATGGGGGCGGTCGGTCATCGCCGGGCCTTGCGCCGCTTCTGCTGGCGTCGTGCGGCGCGGAACAGGACCGCCGGGTCGATGCTGCCAGGGTCGGTGTGATCGTCCAGGGGCCCGTGCTGGTGGCCGTGGACACCGGACCGCAGCCACGACCCGACCGATCGGGACGCGGCAGGACCCCACACCTTGCGCGCCCGCCACGGGATGCGGTGGGCGTCCATGATCTCGGCCAGCACCCACGCGCCGCGTAGGTCCGACTTGGTGAAGTCACGCGACCCGTAGCCCGCGACACACACCTGGACGTTGACCGTCCCGGCCTTGTTCGCTGACGCGGATCCGATGACTGCGCCGCCCACCATCGACCGCGCGGCGGCAGTGAATGGCGCGCACTGCGCCCACTTCCCGCAGCGGGGGCACCACACGGCGTGATAGTTGATGTTCCTGGCCACGACGTAGCGGGCCAGTGCGACGACGTGGCCGGGTGTGCAGTCGCGGTCCACGCCCTCGTTATGCAGCGTCAGGCCGCGTCGTGGCGTGTTGCGGGACATCGGCTCCACGATGTGTGCGGGCACCCGCGATGACCACTTGGACGGCAGCCACTTCTTGCCGCGCCGCACGGTCAGTCCCCGACCGGGGTCATGTCGTCGCCGTCGTCCAGCCATTCCGCCGGCGCGGCATCGTCAGGTGCGGCGACCAGGGACGGTGATCCGGGTGCGCCGAACGGCTCCGACGCCAGCGACGTCAGCACCGACAGGACGAACCCGAGGACGGTAGCTGCGCCGACGCCCTGCCAGTCCACGTCGAGGACGCCGAGTGCGCCGGTGCCGATCACCCCGACCGCAGCCTGTGCCGCCGTCTTGCACGCCCGCTCGAGGGCGTCCCGCCAGAATGCGCGATCGAACATCAGCCTGTCTCCTCGTGGTGGTGGTGGTAGGCGGCCAGGACGGCCGCGTAGGTGTGGTCGATGGGTTCGCCGCGTTCCCGCGCAGCGCGCGCCAGGTTCATCCGGTCCAGCGCGGTCCGGTCAGTGATCCACGCCCGACACGCGAGGCAGTCAGTCGGTGTCGTCGTCGTCATGGGTGGGCGGGGATTGCCGTAGCCGACGCGGGTCGATGATGGTGACCAGCAGGTGATACAGGTCCTCGACGCGTCTCTCGATCACGCCGAGCCGCCGTTCGATCTCCCGGTCACGGTCGGTCAGGTCATCGACGCGTTCCCGCTCCTGTTCCATCGCCTCCCCTAACGTGCCGATCTGGTCGAGCCGGTCGCGTAACGGTTTCGTGGCCCGCAGCGCTGCGGCCCACACGATCCCGGCGACAGCGGCGAGGGTGACGATCAACGCCCCGGCGTCGGTCAGGTTGGCGTAGACGAGGTTGTCGCGCATTACAGCCGGATCGTTCCCTGGATGGTGATCCGATCCGACGTCGCCCACGCGATCGGCTTCGCGATGCCCACGTTGCCTGTGTCGCTGGACGTTGCGCCGATGGTGGTGGCCCCGGCGGACGCGAACCCGGTGCAGGAGTAGTCGATGTTGGTGGACGAGTCGAATACGCGCGCCGACAGCACATTCAACCCGGACGACACCGACGATCCTGGCAGCGAGAACCGCCACGCGGTGATCCCTGCAGCGGATGTGGTCGCCCCCCAGGTGAGGTCCACGCGGACGTGCAGCACGTGGCCCCACTGCATGTAGACACCCGCCAGGGTGCCGTTGCCGAGCGTCGGCGTGCCGCCGGTGCCTGTCCAGGTGGGGGTGTACGCGGTCCACGTCGACAGCGCGTTGAGGTTGTCGCGGATCTGCGCGTTCAGGTTGGCCGCAGACACGTTCTGCCCCGCGGTCCACGTCGATGGTGTCGTCCAAGCCATGTGCGCTCCTCACGCTCGCAGGATGGTGGTGGTGCCTAGTAGTCCGAGGTCGGCGTCGCCGAGGATCCACCCGGACACCGGGGCGGTGGTCCCGAGGGTGACTGTCCATCCCGACGCGGTGATCGAATGCTCGATGGACGACACCGCCAGGTCGACAGTCGACGCCGGTGCCGCGGCTGGGAGGTCGCTGACCTGGATCCGGTCGCCGAGGTCCAACGTCAGCAGCGCATCCGACAGGCCCGCCAAGTGCAGCCACTCCATCGACATCGACAGCGTCGGGGCGCGCAACGCGTCCGGGTCGGCCGCGATCACCGCATCCGCCAACGCCTCGGCCTGCAGCGGGTCGTCGCTCCAGATGTCGCGGGACACCGCCTCCAGGCCGGGTGTCGTGCGGCGGCGCACTGTCGGCGCACCGGACGGCTGCAGCGTGTAGGTGACCTCGCTGATCGCGTCCGCGTCATCGACACCGAATGCTCCATCGAACGTGAGGATGTCGGTCGCAGCGGACAGGGTGAGTGCCGCGTCGGCGGGGGTGACCATGCCGGCGCTGGACACCAGCCGCAGCTTCCCGTCGCGGGTCACCGCCAGTTGACCGTTGCACGTGTCCGCGACTTCCTGGCATGACGCCAGCAGCGACTTCCCGGTCGTGGTCTGCGCGGTGATGGGGGTGGTGGCTGTGGTGTCGGCGGTCATCCATGTGGCAGCGATTGGGGTCGCAGTCAGGTTCGCCAGGTCGAGGAACCGGTCGGCCGCCTCGGGCCCGCTGAGTCCGCGGTCGGCGAGGATCGCCGGCCGCGACGTGTCGAGAGTGTCGTACATGGCCAGGTGCGCCAGTTGCCCGGTGAGCGGCAGCGCGTAGACGTACCCCGCGACCACCGACCACCGGATCGGCGACAGCGCCGACACTGACGCACCACCCGACACCTTCGACAGTTCCGACCCGTTCACCCACACCCGGAACCGGGACGCGAATGTGCCCGTCGCCGACGCGTCCCGCTCGACGTAGAGGTGGGTCCATGACCCTGTGGGTACGTTGCCGCCTGACCCGTAGGTGCCGCTGATCGTGTTCTCGCGGATCACGACCGCGCCGGACGTGTCGAACGTGATCGCGAGCGCCTCGTTGGTGACGACCGGATCCCCCGACCCGAGGAACACGACGCCCCCGCCGAGAGTGTTAGCGGTCGGCCGCACCCACACGCTGATCGCCGCGTCACCGGTCGTGACGTCCATGATCGGAGACTCCAGCCACGGGCCGCCGGCCCCGCCGGTGTTGGAGAACGCCGCGACCGTGCCGCCGTCAGGGTCGAGGTCGGATTCCACGCCCGCGTCGACCACGCTGGACACTCCTGCATCCTCGTTGTCCGGTGTCAGCGGTACGCCCCGCTCCACGGCGTCGAGGAACGGTGCCACGGAATCGGTCATGGGCCAGTAATGAATGCACCCGTCGAACCCGAGCGCCTTGCCGACCAGCCACGGCTTGAGGGTGGCGCGGGCGGCACTGGCGACCATGTCCGCGGCCTCCAGTTGCGCGATCACCAGCCCGGCGTCAACTGCCCATGTCCAGTCTGTGACGAACCCGGTCCACACTGGATAGGCGGTCGATCCGGTGCCTGCGAAGTAGTCGACGTCGAACTCGCTGGAGAATGGCCCGCCCTCGGACCCGACAGCCCACCCGGTCACCCGCACCGGGACCTTGGTGGTGATGTCGCCGTAGCTGCCGCCGGCGCGGCCGGGGGTGAAGTCGCCGTCGTCGTTGTCGAACGTGAGCGAGCACTGTCCGGCGGTCGCGGACTGTGCGGACTGCGCCAGGCCGCGGGAGCAGGTGATGCCCGTGGATGCAAGCACCCGGTCGGTCACGTCGGTCCACGTAATCGTGTCGTAGTCAGTGCCGATGGACTGGCCGAACCCGATCTCGACGGTGACGGCGGGGGTTCCCAGCGTGGACACCTCAGCCGCCTAGGGTCAGCGTGCCGCCGGACTGGCGGCGCAGTTTCAGTTGGCCGGTGCCCACCGTCCGGTTGTCCAGTTTGATAATCACCGGCACGGGTGCGGCGGTGATGGTGACGTTCACCTGCGTGGCGGATGCGGCGGGGGACGTGGCGGCGGCAGTCAACGACGACACGCCACCGCTGCCGCTGTTCAACGCGTCGAACATCCCCACGCCGTACTTCTTCACGCTGGCGGCGCGAATCACATACTCGCCGTTAGACAGCCGCGCGGGGATGGAGTCAGACGTGCCGGTGCCGGGTCCGGTGATCAACCCCCCCGTGGCCCCACGCGGGTCCACCGCCCCACCCAGGCCGAATGTCTTTAGCTTGACCGGGTGCTTGTTGGCGTAGTCCTGCGCTTGCGCGATGATCGCACCGATGGCGGCACCCACTGACGCGCCATCCTTGGTCGCGCCCAGTTTCGCGTTGCGTTGCCGCCCGGTGTACTTCGTGTCGATGAACCCGAACGCGCCCTTGACCGCGTCGCCCAATCCGCGGCCGACAGCGTTGAGTCCGGTCTTCTTCTCCTTCTTGGCGTAGGCACCCTCCAGGTACGTGAACGCCCCACCGACCGCCGCACCCAACCCGCGGCCCACAGCGTTCAGCCCCGCCTTCTTTTCCTTGCTGGTGTATTCCCTGTCGAGGTAGTCGAACGCGCCCCCCACGGCTTCGCCCAGCCCCCGACCGGTGGCGTTCAAGCCGGCCTTCCGCTCCTTCGACCCATAGTTGTCATCTAGGAACCCGAGCGCGCCGGTGACTGCTGGCCACAACCCATCCGGGGCCGCACCCAGACCGGCGTTCTTCTTCCGCGACCCGTAGTTGTCATCCAAGAACCCGAGTGCGTCGCCGACATTCGCGCCGATGTCCGACGCCCTCGCCGCGCCCAACCCGGCCCGCTTAGTCTTGCCGCCGTAGTTGTCGTCCAGGTACCCCAGCGTGCTGTCGACGGTGGACCCGAGGTCCGACGCACGCGACGCCGCCAACGTCGTGGACTTGCTCGACGGGATCGTGTCGTACTTGTCCTTGACCGACTGTGCGTCGGACTTCGCGCTGTCGGTGCCGGTGGTGGCAAACGACGTCTCACGGCTGGTGGGAACGTCCAAGATCAACGTCTGCAGTTGGCTCACGCCGAGTGTCGCGTCGGCCAGCCCGGCGGTCGCGAAGTTGGTCGACGCATCCCGCGGCAGCAGCCCCAGCGTGTCGATGTAGCCGCGGACCTCCGACTTGGAGAACCCGGCCGCGCCGGCGGCCTGCGTCAACGCCGTCCGCTGCTGGTCGATGACCTTGTTCGCGGCCTTCTGCGCCGCCTCGGTGCCCTTGGTCGCCGCCACCCGCTTGTAGGTTTCGGCGGCGACAGTGAGGATCAGTTTCGCCTCGTCCGCCAATGCCTTCCGGTTGGCGCGGCCTCGGCGGGTGTTCGCGTCCAGGCTCTTGCCGTTGCGTTCGTTGGCGTCGGTCAGGCGTTGCGTGCGGGTCAGTAGCGCGCGCTGCGCCAGCGCCATCTTCACCGACTCGGGCCGCTGCCGCTCGACCTTCTCGGCGTTCTTCTGCGCCGCGCGGATCGGCTTGACGTACCGCTGCTTGGTCAGGGTGTCGGCCAGTTTGTCGGCGGCGGCCTTCTTCGCCTTCTCGGCGGCGTTGACCGCGGCCAGCTCCTTGTCGCTCATCTTCCCGAGCGCGTCGAGCATGTCCTGCGCGGCGGCAGGGTCGGTGCCCGCGATCTGGTCGATCAACTCCCGCGACAGTCCCCGCTTCTGCAGCCCGAGGACCTTCTTGGTGTAGTCCTGCGCCGCCTTCGCCTGCGCCTGGATCGACTTGAGGATGTTCGCCGGCGTGGGGGCGCTGTCGCGTTCCTCCTTCTGCGCGGCGGCGACGTCAGTACGCGCATCCGCCAGGTCCCGCTCCGCGTCCGCCAACGCCCGCGCCGCAGCTACCCGGTCACCGGGTGCGGCGGTGTTGAACGCCCGCTGCGCGTCCACAACCGCCTGCGTGGCGTCGGCGAGCCGGGACTGTGCGGATGCGTTGGCGGTGACGGCGGTGGCGTGGCGGGAGAAGTCGAACGCGTCCATCATCCGCAGCGACCCGAGGACGTTGTCGCGGATCGACTTGCGGTAGTCCACGGCCTGCTTGAACAGTGCCGCCACCAGCGACCGGGACGCGGCCACCTGCTTGCGCCACTTGTCGAGTGCCTTCTCCGCGTCGCGGGATACCCGCTTCGGCCCGGGGACCTTGCCGCCTCCGGCGAACGCCATCACGCCGGTGTTCTCGCCGACGTAGCCGCCAGCGGCGTAGTTCATGGCGTTGAGTCGGCCGACGCCGATACGGCGGACAGCGGATGCGCGCAGCACGAACTCGCCATTACTCAACATGGCGGGGATCTTGTCGTCGGTCGGTCCACCAGGGCCGGAGATGTAGCCGCCGGAGGCGTGGCCCCACAGGTTGCGGCCGAATGACCCAGGGTTGCCGATGTTCCCGGTGATGCGGCGGAGGGCGGCGGCGAGGTCGTTTGCCTGCTGTGTCGCGCTGGACAGCCCGCTGACGGTCACCGATGTGTTGATCGGCTTGATCGCGTCCAACCGGCGCACCAGATCCCGCGTCTGGTCGGCGTCGTATCCGGCGGCGGCAGCGGCCCTGAGCAGTGTGGCTATCCCCCGGCGGCGTACCTTCTCGGCCGCTGCCAGCGATCCGGTCTCGTCGTACTTCGCCTGCACATAGTCGGTGATCGTTGACACTTCCCCGGCGATTGCCGCCCGGTTGGCGGCGGCGGCCTTAGTCTGCCCGCGCAGAGCCGCACCGTTCTTCTCGGCTGCCGCCGCGAGCCGATCCTCCTGTCCGATCAGCGCATCACGCGCCGACATTAGGTCAATAGCGCCCTGAATCGCGCTGATATATGCCTCGTAATCGGCGGTCAGTTGCTTCAGCGCCTGGGCCTGCTGCTCCTTGGCCTCGGTGTCGGCGGCGCTGGCGGCGGACGCGTCACCGGTCGCGGTGCCCGCAGCCTTCTGCGCGGCGGCGAATGCATCGGCCGCTGACGCCCCGGAGTTGACCGCGTCGCTGAACGTGCGCGCGTCGCCCTCGCCCGCGTTGATGCGTGCGGTGAACGCCTGTAGGTCGTCGCTGGCTGCGCCCGTGGACTCCGGCAGGATCCCCATCGTGATCCCGAGCTGGCGGATCCCCTCCTGCAGCCCGGACACAGCGAACGTCGTGGGGGAGATCCCGCCGCGCACGACGTTGGTGAACGCATCCAGCCAGCGTTGATTGACGCCGGTCGATTCCGCGACCTTGGCGTTCAACTGGTCGACGGCCGCGACGGCCAGCCCGAGGGCTGCCACCCACCCACCAGTCGCTGCGACACTGGGGGCGGCCGTGGCCGCCTTCGACGCCACTTCTAGTTCACGCAGTTTCGTGATCAGGCTGGACGTGACTTCGACAGCGCCCTTGATCTTCGGCCCGGCGATCAGCGCGGCAGCGCCGAACGCGGCCATGTAGGTCGCGGCAGTCCTGAGAGGCTCGGGAAGTTGATTGAACTTGCCGACTACTCCAGCGGCCACATTTGCGGCGCTCGACAGTGCAGGCAGCAGCGCCTCACCGAGCGACGCGGTGGCGTTGTCGAACTGTGAGCGCATGCGTGCTGTCGAAGCGGCGGCGGAATCATACTCGCGGGCCGCTGCACCGGCAGCACCGGACTTCGCCATCTGCTTGTTCAGCAGCGCCATTATGGCCTCGGCCTTGGTGGCCCCCGTGGCCGTCATCTCGGCCTGGACGGCGGTGGCGTTCAGCGCTAGTGCGTAGTTCTCCGCGGGGTCCGCCTCGCCCCGCATCGCCGCACCCAACGCGTCGACGGCCTCTTGGGTGGTGCCGCCGAACATGGCCGCCAGGTCCGCCGACTTACCCATCAGGTCGGTGGTCACCCCGGCGAGGTCCGATTGGCTCACCCCCAGGTTGCCCAGTTGTGCGCCCAGTTTCGCGGCGGCGTTCGAATAGGCGGTGGTCGACAGCCCTAACTCGGTGGCCTTGCGTGCTTGGTCCTCCATCTGCGCGCCAGAGGTCTTGAACACGGCCTGCAACGACCCCAGTGCCTGCTCCTGGTCGCTGGCCGCCTTCGCCGTCGCCAGCAGTCCCGCCGCGAGCGCCGCGCCACCAACCTGCGCTGCCATCCCCACGGCACGCCACTTGTCGGCCCGCGCCTGCGCCTTAGCGGACTCCTTGTCGAAGGTGGCGGTGTCACCTGACGCCTTCCTCATCGTGGTCGAGTAGTTGCCTGCCACGGCTTTCAACCGGACCACGAGGGTGCGCACGTCGTTGCTCACTTACCCACCTCCTTCTTCTTGACTGAGAACATCAACCCGGCCCGCGACGCGTCGTCGCCCTTGAACTTCTCCCCCGCGCGGTGCTGTGCCGCACAGCCGTGGCAGCGCAACGGTTCGACGGTGTACGCGAACTCGTTAGCCGCGTCCATCGACTGCCGCCGGTCCTGACCACAGCCGGAGCAGGTCACCGCCTCCAGCGCGGTCAATGCGACGGCGTAGGCGGTGTCCAACTCCGTCCACGACCCGTCCACCGGAGTGCGGCCGACGAGTACCGAGTGGGGGACGCCCCACGACCTGGCCGCCTCGACCTCTAGCCGAAGCGTCGGGTCGTGGGTTAGCTGCGCCTCGGCAAAGGGACGGCATCAGCGGTGTTGCACACCTCGAACGCCGCATCCCGCAACGCCTCCCACTGTCCGACGGTCAACACGTCCAGCAGGTCGTTGAACTCGCCGCGGTCCATCTCCGGGTCGACCATGCACTCGAACGCCAACGCGTCGAGGAACGTCTCCGGGTTGAACCGCATCACCTCATCGGGATCCGGGTGCGCGGCCTCTAGTGCCTTGTATTTCGCCCGCGACAGCCCCCGGAACTCGAACGCGAACGTCGCCTCGTCAATGTCGGTCTGAATCTCGTCTGCCCGTTTCCTGTCCCCGGCCTCGATGGCGGCGTCCCGTTCCGCCACGAGGTCGCCCCGCAGGCACAACGCCACCGACTTGCGGCGGGGTTGTGCCTGCGCGGCCAGGGCACGCCAATCGGGGCGGCCCTTCTCGGTCATGCGACTGCAGCCGTCATCACCGGGGCGGATGTCGCCATCATCGCCACCGTGAACTTGCTGACCTCGTTGGCCGCCGGAGCGACCGGCCGACGCTGCCCCGCCTGCGCGGGGTAGACCTCGATCTTCTGCGCCGAGGTCCACGCCGTCGCCACAGCGACACCGCGGCGGACCACGAGGTATCCCTCGGGCTTGGACGCGAACGTGGACCACGGGGCCGCGCTGCGGCCCTGGTCCTTCATCGTGACCTCGATGGACACGTTCAACCGGCCCGGCAGTTCCGCGCCGAACGTGGACGACAGCGCGGTGGAGTCCACCGAGTCGATGCCGAACTCGATCGACAGCCCATCGGGGGTGATGAATGACTCCAACGCGACGCCGGCGTTCAGTTCCGACGTGGTCGGTGCGGCGGTGCTGGAGATGGTGGTGACCCAGGAGACCTTGGTCATCCCATCGTCAATGATGTCAGCCATGCGCTGATCCCTTCAGTTGGTAGGTGGCTCAGGAGCCGGTGGTGGCGTGGAGGACGGGATCAGCGGTCGAGAACAGCTTGACCGTGAACTTGGCGACCTCGTTGGCCGTGGGTGCGATGGGCATCTGGTCGCCCGCCTGGACGATGTAGACCTCGCAGTACTGCGACGACGCCCACGCGGTCGCGGCGGCGACGTTGCGTCGCACCACGAGGTATCCGGTGGGTCGGGACGCGAACGTCGTCCACGGGGCCGCAGCGGCCCCCTGGTTCTTAAACGTCAGTTCCACGGACACGGTGCCGCGGCCGACCTTCTTCGACGTGAACGTCGAGTTGAGCGCGGACACGTCCACCTCGTCGTCGCCGATCTCGATCGCGAGGCCGTCGGGGGTGATGTAGGACTGCAGGTCGGTGCCGGCCCCGAGGGTTGCGGCACTAGGGGCTGTGGTCGAGGCCAGTGAGGTCACCCAGGTGACCTTCACCATGCCGTCGCCGATGACGTCGGCCATTTACTTCTCCTTCTTCGCGGTGGGGGCGTTCTTGGCCGGCTTGTCGATCTGCCAGCCGAGTGCGGACCAGCAGCCGTCGAACGCCTCGCGCGCGACGTCCACGGCTGCGTCGGGGAGGTCGGGGTGGACCATCCGCACGCTGTCGGTGTCAGCCATGCGGCCGACCTCCTTCTGATTGGGTTGGGTGTTTCCGAACCCGGACATCGCGTCCGGGGACGATTGAGGACCCCGCCCGCCACGCACGCGCACCACGGACGAGCACGCCGGTACGGGGGAATCCGGCATTTACGTGGGGGCGGACGGGCGGGGTCGTTCAGGTGGTGGGCTGCGCGGTCGCGAGCCACATACAGGTGACGGTGTAGATCGGGTCAGCCAGGGTGTCGTCACGCCACACCGGCTGCTGGCTGCCGGGGATGTCGCGGATCGGCAGGGTCGCCCACCCGGTGCCCGACACCGACTGCCGCCACAGCCGCGTCGCTACGGCGTCGTGAGTCCACAGCGCCTGCTCGGCGGTGGTGCCGATGGCGGTGGTCTGGAACCTGACCAGCAGGTCCCGGCCAGGGTCGCCGAGCACGCCGTCCGGCTCGCCGGCCACCGGATGCACCACCACGGTGCGACCGGCCGGCGGCGTCGGGCCTTGCGACAGGTAGGCGGTCAGGTAGGTGTCGCCGTCGAGCAGGGCGACCACGGCGGCGGCGACCAGTCGGGTAGAGATCAGCGCCATGCTCGTGCCACGACCTTCTCGACCGCGTCCGCGAAGTCGGCGACCTCGCCGTCCGCTGCGCCACCCAGCGCGCCGACGGGTGCCGTGTGGGAGGTCCCGAACTCCAGCGCGCGACACACGGGCTCGTAGTCGCGGTAGGTGTAGCCGACCTCGGCGGTCAGTCCGTCGCCGTCGGCGCTGATCAGGTTGGCGGCGAACTCGCCGCGGCGGTCGCTGCTGCGGCGTAGCCGGGCGCGGGCGTCGTCTTTGATGTCCAGCGCTCCGCGGAGCACCACCGGCTCCAGCTGCTTCGGGACTGCGTCGGCGGCGTCCGCCAACTGACGGGCGAGGTCGGCGGCGTCAGTCATCCGCGCACCGCCTCGATCACCAGCGCGCGGGCGGTCATGGTCGTGGAATCCACCGACGACACCACTGTGAACGTCTGCCCGGACAGGTCGCCGCCGGTCATGGTCACGACGTCCCCGGCCTCGGCGTCAGCCGCTTCCCCGTGGGGGAGGACCAGGACAGGTCGGACGGTGTGCTGCTCGGCGTCACCGGCCTGCGCGTCGGTGATCGTGATCCCCGCCACCGACGGTGTCCGCACCCGGCACGGGCCCGAGTAGATCGAGGTGCTGCTGGTCGTATACGCGCCGGTGGTCGAATTGAATACCGGCGTCGTGGCGCGGGTGATCGTGCAGGTGTCCAGCATCAGTCGCCGTGCGGCGATACGGCCGCGGGCGACCAGTCCGGCGGTGTTCACGCCACCCCCGGTGACGCGGTCGGCGCGATGGACCCGAGTCGCTGCTTGTAGCGGCGCAGGATCCGCATCTCCCCATCCAGTAGCCCGGCGGGGTCGCTGGACGCATACTGCGCGCGGTAGTCGTCAATCGACTCCGAGATCACGCCCGGCGTGTGGTTGTAGAGCCGTCCCGCGACTGCCAGCGCCACGGCCATCACGTCGTCGGGGATGGTGGCGTATCCGGCGTCGTAGACCACGGTCGCCACCCACGCATCGGTCGGGGTGATCGACAGGACCACGGTGTCGCCGATACCGTCCCACGTCCACTCGTCATCCACAGTCAACGTCGTGCCGTCCACAGTGACCGACGTGACGTCGGTGACCGGACGTTGCGGGATGCGGATCGTGCGGTTGCTGGCGACGGCAAGGGTGTGGGTGTAGGTGGCGGCCTCGATGAACTGGCCGGTGTAGTTGGTGACCGTCCCCTCGGCCATCGTGCGGACCAGGGTGGCGGTCGCGGTGTCGACGTCGGACTGGACGTAGCTGGCGAGTTGCTCCAGCGTGAACAGCGCCATGTGCCGCCTCCTTTACGGTCGGGTGATGGTCGCGGATGACCCGGACGCGAACTCCGGGCCGAAGTCGGACGCGAACATGCTCGCGAGCCGGTCAGTGGTCCCGGACGGCCTCGTGGTGGTGCCGGTCGCCCGCGCCGTCGTACCGGACGGGCGGGTCGTGGTTCCGCTGTCAGGTTGCGTTGTCACCGGGGACCTCCGCGAGTAGTGCCCGCATCGCCTGCGGGTCATGTTTCGCCGACAGGTACCGCCGCGCGAGCGCGTCGTTGTCGGGGGTGAGTCGCTGGTCGCGGGTCTGCGGCGGGTGCCACAGGTGCCACATGGTCCCCGGCTCGTGTCGCGCGTAGTCGCCGGTCAGCGCGTACAGCGCGCACCCGAGTGCGTAGTCCTCGCCGCCCCAGCCGATGAAGCGGGGGTCGAACCCACCGGCCTCGGTCCACACGTCGCGGCGGATCACGAGGATCCCGCCGGCGGCGAGTAGATCGTGCCTGCCCTCGGTCTCCAGTCGCGGGTCGAGGTCCGCGGCAGGGTCGCACGCCAACGCGTCCGTGGTCGCGGCTGGTGTGAGCCGCCGCACCACCTTGGCCGGTGCCGCATACCCGGCGCGAGCCGCCTGCTCCACGGCGCGGGTCAACGCATCGCAGGTCACCACGCAGTCGCCATCCGCGACGATCAGCACGTCAGCGGTGGACGCCGCAGCCGGCGGATTGTAGGCCGCGGCCTTGCGCCATGCGCCCCGGCATACGCCGACCGTGACCGGGTAGCCGTGGGCGGTGTAGCGGGCGGTCACCCACTCGCGGGACGCCTTGCGGTGGCGGTCCTCCTTGCCGCCTCGGCCGACGATCACCTCGACGGTCGTCACTGCGGATCCCAGACCAGCGTCGCCGTGTCCTGGTGATGCCACCAGCGCCAGTAATGCTCGACCAGTTCGTCGTCGGTCATACGGCCATAGGCCCGCCAGTGCGCGCCGGACGACAGCGGTAGGTCGGCGGCGGCAATCGCGGCGGACCCGTTGCGGGACTTGCGGATGAACTGCTCCGGGGAGCGGTAAGGGTAATGATGGACGATCAGCCCGCCGTAGTTGCGGCGGTCCTTCCGTCCGTAGTCGGCGTCATGATTGCCTTGCGCGATAGTCAGATTCGGGTCGGTGCGGCACGCCACCTTCGGCAGTCCGCCCGGCTGCGGGAGCCGCCACGGCATCCGCGCCACCACGTCCGCGCCACGCGGATCCCGGTCAGTGGTGCGGTGGTCGTACAGCGTCGCGACCGCCACGTCGATATCCCGCAGGCTGGTCAGGTAATCCGCGATCCGCTCCCCTTCGGGTGCCGTCCACAGCTCGTCGGCGTCGAAGGGCACCACCCATTCCGCGCCCGCCTCGCGGGCCTGGTGCGCCAGTGCGGTCATCTTCTGCGACTGCCGGTAGGCCGGGTCGGGATCGTGGACAACATCCACCCGGTAGGCGGCGAGGATGCCGGCGGTGCCGTCGGTGGAGCCGTTGTCCGCGATCAGCAGTCGGTCGACCTGCGCCACCATGTGCGCGAGCACCGCGGGCAGGATGTCCGCCTCGTCGCGGACCATCGAGATGCCCCAGACGTCAGTAGCCATGACCGACCCGCTGATGTCCGATGTGGTGGCACCACTCGCCGGAGTCGCGTGCCCCCCAGAACCCGCAGCGGACGTCGGGGTCGGTGAACAGGTCGGCTGAGAACCGGCCCTCACTGCGCAACCCGGTCGGCCACGGCCGGTCCAAGATGCGGCGCGGGAACAGCGACGGGTTGGTGGTCCAGAACAGCCGATGTTCCAGCCAGTCCGCATGGTCGCTGCGGCAGTCGGTGTAGTTGTCGGGTCGGGATTCCACGATCCCGCCGGCGGCGGTCTCCACGTCGTTCCACGGCTGCCGCCGTAGCGCCAACTGCGCCAGGTACGGGTGGGTGTCCAGCACCTCGGCCATCGCGGTCAGGTCCACCAGCCGGGTGATACGGAAGTCGTCCTCGGTGGCGAAGATGTGGGTGGCGGTGGTCGTGGCCCGCAGCCATTCGTAGGCGTGCCGGTACGCGCCGCCGAACCCGCTGCGTCGGGTGGTGGCGATGATCTGCCAGTCCGGCAGCCACCGCCGCAGCTGTGCATGGTGGTCGGGGTCGCCGGTGTCGTCGTGGACGATCCGATCGGTGATCGGGCCGCCCAGCATGTCCAGGGTCGGCACGGTGTCCATGAGGCAGTCGTCGCGGCCGTCGGTCATCACCAGCACAGCCACGCTCGTCATGCGGTCTCCCGGATCCGGCGATACAGTCCCGCAGGATCGGGGACCATCTGGTTACGTGACCCCGGCCGCATCTGCTGCCGGTAGGTCGCGCCGGGGACGTGGGTGATCGTCGCTCCCCTGCGGGTCGCCCGCAGGAATAGCCACCAGTCCTCCCACCCCGGCAGGTCGGGGAATCCGCCGCAGCCCAGCAGCACAGCCCGCCGGATGGCGGTGCCGATGCAGCACGGGTTCGTGCGTTCGATGTCGCGGGACGCGAGGTCCGGGACCTCGACGCGGTCCGGGTAGTGCAGTTCCAGTCGCGGGGCGCGTAGGTCGCCGGTCGCGGCCATCATCGCCGCCAGATACCCCGACGCCAGGGTGTCGTCGGCGTCGAGATAGATCAGCCACTCGGTGTCCGCGTCCTCCGCGGCCCGGTTACGTGCGCCGTGCAGCGTCACGCCGTGGTAATGGGTGGCACCGTGCGCGGACGCGGTCCTCATGCCCAGTTCCCGCCATTCGTCGGACCCGTAGGTCGCGACGATCAGCGTCACCCCCGCCACAGCGCCCGCCGGCGTTTCCACAGCGGGTAACCCTGACCCATCCGCAGCAGCGCCCGGTCGTACATGCCGTCACTGGCCGCCTTGCCCCACAGCGGGTGCAGGTGCTCCACGACGGCGTCGGCGGCGTGACCGTACAGCCCTCGCGACTGCGCGGTCTCGACTAGTTCGTTGTCCACGAACTCGTGCCAGTAGCCCTCGTGCATGACCGTCCGAGGTTGATCCACCGTGCCCCACACGTCCACGTAGCTGCGGGCGATCAGGGTGTGCGTGGACAGTGCCCCGCTGGCGGTGTGGGCGTTGCCGAGGTCGTTGGTGCCGATGACTTGCGCCCCGGACTTCGCGACCCGCTGGCACGCCTCCCACCAGCCGGGATGGAATCGGATATCGCACGCGCCGGTGAACAGCCACGGCTCGTCGGTGACCCGATAGCCGTGGTTGATCTTGGCGGCGTAGTCGCCACGCGCCCGCGGCGGCACGACCTCGACCTGGTCGCCGGTGGCGGTGGCGGCGTCGATCACGTCGGTGTCGCCGTCGCTGCAGATCCACACGCACCGGCCGGCGTCGGTCGATGTGTGCAGGCTGTCGCGTACCGCTGCGACCGTGTGTGGCCGTCCCAGCATGGGGACCAGGACGGCCACACTCACGGTCGTCAGAGGGTGATGACGCAGTCCGCGGCCACCGCGCACGTGCTGCGGGTGACCTTCGCGCCGTAGACGTGGAGACCACGCACACGGTCGGCGAACTTCAGGTTGTCGCGGATCGCCTCAACCGAGCGGACCTGCTCGGCCAGGGTGGTCGCGTAGGTCGATCCGGCGAGGATCAGCTTCGACGTGTTGCCGGTGGACAGCGACCCACTCGGCAGGTTGTTCGACTTGTGGATCTTCAGCCCGGCGGCCTCGCCGACCACGCCGTTGGCGCGGACAGCGGCACCCACAGCGTCACCGGCGGCGACGAAGCGGGAGTCCTTGAGCATCAGTCCGTAGAAGCCGGGGGTGACAACCGCCCACCGGTTCTCCTGCGGGCAGTCGGCCTCGTCCAGCAGCGCCGCCATCTTGACCAGCAGGTCATAGGCTTCCGCAGCGGTGTCGATGGCCGCCTGCGTGAGCAGGTGGTCCGGGTTCGACGTGGACACGCCGGACCCGATCAGGTCGAGCACGTAGGCGTCGAGGGTGTTCCCGAGGCCGTAGGACGCCCGGTCGATGGCCTCACGCATGATGCTGCCGCCGTTGACCGACTGCGCACGCTCCACGTCATCCAGGAAGAAGTCGAAGAACTTCTGCTGGTTGAGCAGCAGCGCGCGGGTGGCGTCGGTGATCGCCTCGGGCGAGACGTTCGTGCCGGTGGTGTACGTCCCGATGGTCGGGTCGGTGATCGAGGTGATCTTCACCGAGTCGCCGGACGTGGTGTCGCCCTCGTAGTCGCGGTTGCAGATGCCGTTCGCGACAGCGGTCTTGGACAGGTTGGACAGGATCCGCGCCGACCAGATGTCGGGCACGAAGTTGGTAACAGCCACGATGGCCGTCCTTTCGTTCTATGTGGGGGCTTGGTGGTTACTGATTGCCGAGCAGTTGCTCGAAACGCCCCGCCTCCAGGGCTTCGTTGATCTGCGCCGGGGACATGCGCGCCAGGTCGGCGTGCGTGAGTTGATCCGGCGCACCGACCCCTGGCTTCACGCCTTGGGTCGGGTCGGGGGCGGGTCGGCGGGGCTCGGTTGCCGCCGTCGCGGCGAGCAGTTTCTGAGCCTTCGCCCGCAGTTGCTCCTCGTCGTCGCCGACCAGGAACTCGTGCAGGTCCGCGGGCAGTCCGGTGTCGGCGGCGACACGCAGTCGCAGCGCCTCGGCGCGGGCCGCGTCCGCTTCCGCCTTCGCGGCGGTCGCGGCCTCGGTGAGCCGTTCCAGTTCGGACTTGTTGCGGTCCTCGTACTCCTTGACCTTGGCCTGCGCTTCGGCGGCAGCCTTCTCGGCCGCGCGTCGCGCGGAGCGTTCCGCAGCCAGTGCCTTGCGGCCCGGCTCTTCCAGCGGCGCGTTGTCCCCGGCGTCGGATTCGGTCGCAGTCGCGCGCGCGGGCTGCGGGTCGGATTCGACGGTCGGGGTCGATGCGGGTGTCGGAGTGGTGGTGGTGTCGGACATTGCGGGGGTTCCTCCATCGCGGGGGATCAGCCCACGCCCCTCGCGGGCGCGGGAAACTTCAGGCAGCGGCGAGGTAGCCGGTGCGGATCAGGTCAGCGACTGCCGTGTCGCGGGACTTCGCGGCGGCCCATCGCTCCGCAGCGGTGCGGTAGCGGTGGGTGCCGCGTTGTGCGTTGTTGACGGTCTTGGTCACGTCCGCGCCGGCGCGGATCTTGTCTGCCACCTCGGCGCCGAAGCGGCGGTTAGCCTCCCGGTCGGACAGGCTGCGGAAGTAGGCGTCGGCGCTGGTCTGCAGCGGCGCTACGGTCGCCCGCTCGGCCGCCGGGACGTGGACGCAGTCGCAGCCGGGGTGGCGGTCGAATCCGTCGTTGACGGCGTACCACCGGCCCGCGATCACTGCGCACCGGCCACATGACGGCGTGTGCAGCACGCGGACGAACCCGGTCACGTCCTGATTGCCGACCATGCCGACCGTCACCGCGTCAGTCGCCGCCTGCGTGACCTCGTTGGCGACGATGCGGGTCAAGGTCGCCTCACCAGACAGGGACGCCGACGCGTAGTCGGCACCGGAATCCATCAGCGCCCAGGTGCGCCGTGTCGGCGCGGTCAGGACGTCAGTCAGTGGCAGGTCGTCGCCGGTGGTGCCCGCGATCCGCCGCGGGTTGATCCGCAGCCCCGGCCCGAGTCCTTGGTCGGCGGTCACGGCGTCCAGGTAGGCCGATGCCAGCGTCGCCGCCACCAGTTGCCCGGCAGCCAGGATCCCGGCCGCCTGCGTGACCTCGCCGCGGAACCCGGACGGGCCCGCAGCCCGCCACAGCGCCAGGATGGCGGCCACGACGGCGCGGGTGTGCGTCGCGCGACGGACGTAGTAGGCCTCGGCTATCTGGTCAAGCGCCATCAGCGGCAGGGGTCACAGCAGCAGGCGCAGGCTTCGGACCGAGCAACGACGTGAAGTCGCCGGCGAGGACCCGATCCACGGCACGCGAGTCGTCGGCTTCCATGACCGCGATCTCCTCGGCGGTGTAGCCGAGGTCGACGCGCGCCTGTCGCAGACTGACGAGTCCGGCTTGCCGCAGTTTCACCACGGCATCGGCCTTCTGCGCCACCGTCGGTGTCGCCGCGTCCCGCCACACCGTCTCCAGGCTGTCGATGCGGTCGGGCAGGGTGCCGTCGGCGAACAGCAGCGCCAGGCGCATCACCTGCTCCCACGCGCCACCGAACGCCCGCTGACGCCGCTCCGCGCGTTTCACCAGGCGTGTTTCCGCGGACCGGATCGCGTCGGCTGACGTCGGATTCTGGTCGCTGTAGCCGAGGAAGTGAGGCGGCAACCCGGACAGGGACGCCACCATCCGCGCCAGCGTGTTCAGCGTGTTGTGGAAGTTGGAGAGGTCGGCCTCAGCGAACTGCGTCACCGACACTTCCGATGGGAGCGCGTCGATGGTCCATACCCGGCCCGCGATCTGCGCCCACCGCGACAGCGGCCGGCCCTCGGGGTCGAACTGGTCCTCGTCGCTCATGCCGACCACGACCCGCCTGGGCAGGGCGTGATACTCAGCGCTGATCATCATGTCCGACGCGATCTTGCACGCCGCATCCGACAGCGGCACGACGTCCGCCAGCTCTGACACGCCATCGGGGTCGAGGATCCGGCCACGGTTCACCAGCGGCACCACCGGCACCACGCCGAGGCCGTGGTCGTCACGGTCATACTCTGCCCACCCGCCGCGGCTGCCGATCATCCACGACGTGTAGCTCGGCGTGTAGAGGGTCACGAACTCGTTGTCCGCGTCGTCGGTCCACCGCTTGATCGCCGCAGTGATCGCACGGGTGCGCGGATCCCGTTCCGCCCACACCTGCTGCGCCGACTCCACCGTGATCACCGGCGCACCGTCCGGCTCATCCGACGCGCCCACGATCACGTAGGCACGCCGCGACACCAGCGCCTCGACGTGCGCCTGCTGAGACTGCTCGTCCAGGCCATTGGCCTGCCAGATCTCCCACAGGCGCGACTGCACCTGCTGGTTTATGCGGAACCCTTCGACGTCGAGCCGCTCCTCCAGGGAGTCCACGATCAGCCGCGGCCAGTTCACGATCACCGGGTTAATCCGGCCCGCCATCTCCCGCAGCAGTTCCGGGGCGACGTAGGTCAGCCCCTGGTCGCCCTCGTAGTAGCGGGACCAGCGATTCAGGTCAGGGAGTCCACGCAGCAGCCGCTCACGCAGTCGCACAGTCAACGCGCCCGCATCTTCCACCGCCACACCTCCCATCAGTAGACCACCATCCGGCGGCTCCGTCGTTTCGTCAGTCCTGCAGCCTTCGCGTCACACGCCGCCTCATGCGCCAGCGTGTCCGCCATCACCGCGTCGATCTTCTGGTGGCTATTCGGCTTCCCGATCACGATCCCGCCGGCGCGCCTGACCCGCCGCGCGTTCGCCACATGCGACGCCGTGATCAGGCAGTCATCGTGCGCCAGGCCACCGGTCGCCACGTCCGTGCGCAGCCGCTCCAACGCCGCTGCGATCTGCCGGGTCCGGTACGTCGCCCACCCGACCACCCGCTTCTCCCCGTAGCGGGACGCCCATGATTCGATCTCCGACTGCCACAGCTCCGGGTCGCAGTAGAACCGCTCGACCCGATACCGGTCGAACAGTTCCTCGACCGCGGCCAGGACCTCGCCGCGCGGCACCTCGCCGTCATAGTCGGCCGGGTTCCAGATCGTCGCCACCCCGTCCGCGAACGTCGGCGTGAACCCGTACAGGCTGCCGTCGTCAGGGTCGATCACCCGGCCGCGGATCACTGTCCAGTCGTCCAGCATCGACCCGTCGAACCCGAGGCACACCGTCGCACCATCCGGCACGTCCTGATGCGCTGCGGCGGCATTCCAGTCGTCAGTGTCGAAGTAGGCATCGCTCGTCGCGACCACACGGTTACCGAAGAATCGCTCGGCCTGCGCCGGGTCAGTGGCGAGAATCTCCGCAGCCTCAGCCTCAATCGAATCGAGATCAACCCACGGCGACCCCGCGTACACATGCGCGTGAATCTTCCGCCGCTCCCGCTTATTGCGGTACGACAAGCCACTAGGCGGCTGCCGGTAGTACTTCCACACGTCGTCGGCGTCCGACTCCCACGTCGTCTGCGCCACCGACTGCTCCGCAGGATCCCACGCGTTCGTGGTCTCCATCGTCCGCCCGCCCATACCGGCAGCGCCGCGGCGTTGCGTCTCCGCGACTCGCCGCATCTTGTTCGTCGCCGTATACAGGCCCGTCTCATCCTGCAGCGCGAAACTGATCGGGTTACCCAGCCGCGAGTTAGCCGACGCCGTCACCACGTCGATCCGGTCCAAGTCCGGGTCATCAGCGGATCCCAGGATGCGGATGAACCCCTCGCGGACCTTCATCAACTCCGACAACGGACCCAGTTTGATCATCGCCTGCAACGGCCGATAAACGTTGTCCACCTGATCCTCAGACGTAGCAGTCAACTGGATCAGCGGCGACGGATGTCGACCCCCCATCGGCTCCCCCACCTCATACGGAAACTCCCAGCCGCAGCCGCAGCCGTTGTCCGCGCACCGGTAGACGTCACCCTTTCCGGCGAACCCGACGAACTGCGTCGGGCCCACCGCCTCAGCCGCGACAATCGTCGCCGCCGCGGGGCCTTTCCCGGATTTTTGGGGTCCTACGATCAGTGAACGCCGGTAGTGGAACGCCTGGTTCATCAGCGGCCTACCGGAGTACGTGATCCCGTCGCGGATCCGGTAGTGGTTCGCCAGCACGAGGAACTGCCAGTCGGACGACTTGAACGGTTTACCGCGCAGGTGCCCATCCGGCACCACGCAGTGGCTTTCGATCCACCCGTCCAACAGGTCGCCCAGGTGGGGGAAGTCGACGGTGCCGAACGTCTCGCTATCCGCCATCGCTAGCCACCCGCAGGCGGCGGGGGCGGACAACCGACGACGGAGGCGACTTAGCTGCCGCGACCTCGTCCTCGGCTACCTTCCAGCCCATCTCCGCCAGGCCGGCGGTGGTCAATCCGATCTGGTCGGCGAACCGATGCACCTGCGCCAGCAGCGACGACGGCGCATCGGGATCCTCGCAGCGCACCGAGACGCGAACCCACATGGCCACCGTTCGGATCCGCCACGACTCCCCCAGCATCGCCCAGGCGCACGCCTGCGGCGTCTGCCACGCCCACTCCCACACCGTCAACTCGCGGTCGGACGGGTCGGGGAGCGGGAAGTCGGGTACGGGCCCGCGGTATCCCTCGCTTGGTAGTGCGGTCAGTCGGAACGCCGCCCGTGGCGACTTCTCCGACTTCGGTCCAGGCTGCTTGCCGCTGCGATTGCGGCGTCCGCCACTGGTCATTGCTTGCCTCCGAATGCATCGCGCTAATCGGGTCACCCACGGTCACCTCGCGTGACTCTGGGACGTTTGAATGTGCCGCGCAGATTTCTGCCC
>ERZ724522.504-NODE-504-length-24973-cov-12.973473_pt1 | contig 24973 bp, 28 predicted proteins | sample MGYA00376055_ERZ724522 | MGnify/ENA primary metagenome ERZ724522 (study PRJEB28724, sample SAMN07190884) | wastewater metagenome | isolation source: effluent of sewage treatment plant in Hong Hong | place: Hong Kong | collected 2016-03-17 ...
CAAAGGCACGACGGACCTGACCGTCAGTGAGTTGGCCGCCGAGGCCGACGTCGCGCGCTGTCACGAGGTCATCGCGAACGAGTGCCGCGCCGCCCTGCGCGACGTCGTCCAGGCGCTCGCGGAGGCCGCCTGATGGGCGCGACCGAGCCCTTCGTCGCCGACCTGCGGGATGCCGAGGAGCTCATCCGCCGCGCCGCGCGCGAAGGCCTCGCGCCTGAGCGCGACCTCAAGCTCTCCGAGTGGGCCGAGGAGTATCGCGTCCTGCCGTCGAAGACCTCGAGCGAGCCGGGGGCCTGGCGCAACGCGCGCACGCCGTACCTGATCGAGCCGATGGACTGCCTCTCGTCGGGCTCGCCGGCGGAGGTCGTCGTGCTGATGTTCGGGACCCAGACGGGGAAGACGGAGACCGGGAACAACTGGATGGGCTACGTGATCCACCAGGCCCCGGCTCCGATGATGAGCGTCCAGCCGACGCTCAACCTGGCGAAGCGGTTCAGCAAGCACCGGCTCTCCTCGATGATCGACGAGATGCCGATCCTGCGCGAGCGCGTGGCCGAGAAGCGCTCGCGCGACAGCGCGAACACGACGCTGATGAAGGACTTCCCGGGCGGCATCCTCGTGATCGCCGGCGCGAACAGCGCGGCCGACCTGCGCTCGATGCCGTGCAAGTACATCTTCGCCGACGAGATCGACGCCTACCCGTTCGACGTCGACGGCGAGGGCGACCCGCTCGCGCTCGCGAGCAAGCGCGCGGCGAACTTCCCGCGGCGCAAGAAGCTCCTCACCAGCACGCCGACGACGAAGGGCTTCTCGCGCATCGAGCAGGCCCTCGAGCAGACCGACCTGCGGCGCTACCACGTCCCCTGCCCGCACTGCCAGGAGCTGCAGGTGCTCGTCTGGGCTAACGTGCGCTGGGACAAGGAGCCGGACCACCGGCCGGAGACCGCGCACTACGTCTGCGCGCACTGCGGCGGGATCATCGAGGAGGGCTCGAAGACCTGGATGCTCGCGAACGGGCGGTGGATCCCGCAGTTCCCGGGCCGCGGCGAGGGCCGCCAGGTCGGCTATCACCTGTCGACGCTCTACTCGCCGCTCGGCTGGGAGAGCTGGGCCTCGCTCGTGCGCCAGTTCCTCGAGGCGAAGCACGCGCTCGACACCGGCGACGACACGAAGATGAAGACCTTCGTGAACACCTGCCTCGCCGAGACCTGGGAGGAGCAGGGCGACCAGGTGAAGCACGGCGACATCGCGGCGCGCGCCGAGGACTACGCGCTGCGCACGGTGCCGATGGGCGGCCTGGTGCTCACGATGTCGGTCGACGTCCAGAGCAACCGCCTCGAATACAAGATCAAGGCCTGGGGACGCTTCGAGGAGAGCTGGACGGTCGACTACGCGGTGCTGTGGGGCGATCCGGCGCAGACCGGCGATGGTAGCGTCTGGGAGGAGCTCGCGCGTGTCATCACGACGCCGATCCGGCACGCGAACGGCCGCGAGCTGCGAATCATGGCGACGGCGGTCGACTCGGGCGGACACCACACCCACGAGGTCTACCAGTTCGCGCGCAAGCATCGCGGCGCGAACGTCTTCGCGGTCAAGGGCTTGTCGGTGTCGGGCCGTCCGGTGCTGGGCAAGCCGACGCCGGTCGACGTCAACGCGCGAGGCGAGAAGCTCAAGAAGGGCGCGCTGCTCTGGCTCATCGGCACGGACACCGCGAAGGCGCTGATCTACGGGCGGCTCAAGGTGACCGAGGCGGGGCCCGGCTGCATGCACTTCTCGCGCGAGCTCCCGGCCGAGTACTACGAGCAGCTGACCGCCGAGCGCCTGGTGACCCGGTACGTGAAGGGCCGGCCGCGGCTCGAGTGGATCAAGCCGGCCGGCCGGCGCAACGAGGCGCTCGACCTCGAGGTCTACGCGCTCGCGGCCGCGCACAAGCTGCAGCTCAACCGCTACCGGGCCGCGGACTGGGACGCGCTCGAGCAGCGCATCCAGCCGGCGCAGGCTGACCTGCTCGCGCCAGGCGCCGAGGTTCCCCGTGAAACCGTGGATACGTCTGCACTGAAGCAGCCCGCACCGGCGGCGGCACCGCGCCGGCCGGGCGGCTTCGTCAAGGGATGGAGGAGGAGCTGATGGGCAAGGACCGCGACATCGTCGACGAGATCTTCGCGCAGCTGCGCGCCGCGATCCCGGACCTGCCGGACACGGCGCTCCAGGGAGCCGCGCTGCGGATCCGGCAGGACTGGGGCGGCGCGCGCGCCTACGTGAAGAAGGCCCCAGCCGAGGGAAAAGCGCTGCGCCTGGGCACCGCGCTCGCCGCCGGCGTGCCGCTGACCCGGGCGTATGAGCTGGTCGGGGTCAGCGAGCAGTACGGCCGCGCTCTCCTGAAGCGTCGCTGGCGCATCTTGTAGACCGAAAGGATTTTGTCTATGCGCGCGGCGGACCGCGAGCGATCCTCGGAGGAAGACTACTGCCTTCCGAGGGTTCGATGCCGAAAAGCACGCAGTTCGCGAACGACATCCTCGGGCTGATCTATCGCGCCGCGGCGATCGCCGACCTGGCCGACAACGACGCCACCTCCCCGGCGACGCTGCTCTACGTCCGACTGCACACCGGCGCGCTCGCTGCCGGCGATCCAGGCAACACGAACGAGGCGACCTACGGCGGCTACGCCGCGCTCTCCGTGGCGCGCAGCGGCGCCGGGTGGAACGCGCCTTCGGGCGGGTCGCTCGACAACGCCGCTCTGCTGCAGTTCGTCGAGTGCAGCTCGGGCAGCAACACGATCACCCACGTCTCGATCAACAAGGCGGCCAGCGGCACCGGCGCGTGCTTGCATTCGGGCGCGCTCGCCGCGTCGCGCACGGTGTCCGCCGGCATCCAGCCTCAATTCGCCGCGGGCGCGCTGGTCGTCACCGAGACCTGATGGGCTACTCCTGCAAGTTGTGCGGGGCGCCGGCGGACGTGACGCCTGACGGAATCATCACGCGCACATGTGAGCACTCAGGGACGATCGTCGCGACGATGTCGGCGGTCGCCTACGGGCGCGGGCATGTGAGCGAGGCGCAGCATCCGGTCCTGCGGTTCCTGCGCGCGCTCGGCCTTCGGATCATGGGGGGGTGAGCGTGGGGTTCGGTAACGTGAAGGCCTACGTCGACGCGCACCTCGAGGGCCGGACGCACTTCTGCTCGTTCCGAAAGGTTCCTTCGCAGGCGACGGTTGCCGGCTGGTGGGCCGATCTTTCGATGGCGGCGGGGAATCCCCCGCCGAACTACTACGCCAGCTCGCCGCTTGTCGCCGCCACGCTCGACGGATTCCGCGGGGTGTTCCACGGCGACGCGAAGGCGCCGTCGACGAAGCACCTGACCGAGCTCGGGCTCGTGACGCCGACGGCCGGTCTCGTCGGGCAATACATGCTTCTCGACTACCTGCTCTATTACCCGTTCGTCGACTGCGATGACGGGGACACGCAGGTCATGGACAACACGGCGACGCTGCCGCGCTACACCGACGGCGCCGGCGTGCAGGTAATGGCGGTCGCTGTCGCCCCGACGACCGGCGGCGGCTCGTTCACGTTCGATTACGTGAATCAGGACGGCCTGGCGAAGACGAGCCCGGTCCAGGGGTGCTCGACGACCGCGGCGAGCATCGCGTCGATCATCACGAGCCAGCCGAACGTGGCGAATTCCGGGTGGCCGTTCCTGCCGCTTGCCAGTGGTGATACCGGCGTGCGCTCGATCACGAGCGTCCAGTTCAGCGTCCTGAACGGCGGCCTGATGGCTCTCGTCCTGGTGAAGCCGCTCGCCGACTCGGTCGTGCGCGAGATCAACACGATGCGCGAGGTGAGCTTCGTGAACGGGCGTGCCGGATCTCCTCGTGTGGTCGACGGCGCCTACCTGAACTTCATCATGAACTGCGCCGGATCAATCGCGGCCGGCCAGCTCGCCGGCTTCGGCCGTTTCGCATGGAGTGGCGGCTGATGGGTTTCACCTCGCAGGACGACCTGATCAACCAACTGACCGTCAACGGCAAATACCTACGCCGGGACGGGTCAAAGCTCACGACGCCTGTGCACACCGCTGGCGGCTGGCACTGCCTGATGGGGCTCGGCGGCAGCCCGGTCGCCTCGACGTTCCCTGGCACGTCGCTCGCCTGGGTGGCCTGCGACGAGCTCGCCGGCGACGGGACGAACGTCATCGGGATCCAGCATGGCGGCGACGTTGCCGCGGCGACGAAGCACATCCTGAACGTCGGCGCGTCGATGGTGGCGGCGGCGGGCGCGCCCTGGCAGGCGAAACTCGTCGACCTGCAGGGCTACTACAAGCTCTCCGGCACCGACGTCACCGGGACCGGTTCGCGCACACTGACGGGCACGCCGTCGATGCGCTACACGAACGGCGTCGGCTGCGAGGCATTCTTCGTCGTCGGCACGGCGCCGACCGCGGGCGGCCCGAACCTCACGGCGTCGAGCTACACGAACACGACATCGACCGCCGGCCGGTCGTTCCAGGGATCGCCGACGATGGGCGCCGCGGCGGACGCTTACGCAGGTCGGATCCTGCACTCCGGCAATGCCGCCGGCCGCTACGGGCCTTTCCTGCCGAAGCAGGCCGGCGACACCGGGATCAAGTCGATCGAGTCGTTCACGTTCTCGGGTGGCACGGCCTACACCGGCTCGGGTGTGCTCGCCCTGTGCATCGCGCGGCCGCTGCTCGACATCTCGATCCCGGTCACCGGCATGTGGTCCGAGCGCGACCTGGTGAACCAGCTTCCGAGCCTTCCGCAGGTCAAAGACGACGCCTGTCTCGTGTGGCTCCTGTTCGGCACCGGCGCGACGACGAACAACTCGCCGTTCACGTTCGCGCTCGACTTCGGGTGGGGCGGCTGATGCTGGTCGGCAATGGCGTGCGGTTCGGCGGCAATCCCATGCGAACGATGGGCGGCGCGAGCATCGGTGCTGTCGAGAGAGAGCGCGCGCGGCAGCGCGGCGCCCTGGCGAACTTCTACGCCGGCGAGGCGACGGTCGTGTCCGGCGCCTCGATCGCCGACGTGAACGGCCGACCGAGCGGCACGGAGCCGCCCTACGCCTGGCTCCCGTCGATCAAGGGTGGCGGCCTGGCGGCGTTCAACACGGTCGGCGGCGACGGGTCGCTGGCGGCCTCACTGGCGCTCGGGAAGGACCTGTCGGCCGCCATCACGGGGTCCGGCGCGATCAGCGCGGCGTCGCTCTCGCTTGTCGTGTCCTTCGCGTCGGCCCTGTCGGGGTCGAGTAGCCTGTCGGCATCGATGCGCGGCGCGGTGCAGCTCGCCGCCGAGCTCGCCGGTGACGGTGACATCTCGGCAGCTCTCGGGCTCATCGCGTGGTGCGCGGTCGACCTGTCGGGCGCCGGCTCGCTGGACGGGTCGAACCTGACCGGGCTCGCGAGCCTGTCCGCCGAGATTCTCTCTTATGGCGAACTAACGCCTGAGGGGCTGCGAGATGCCGTGTGGAAGGCGGCGGCGGCAAGCTTCAACGACGCCGGCACGATGGGCGCGAAGCTCAACTCGGCGGCATCGGGCGGCGTGGACCTGAACGCGCTCGCCGACGCGGTGTGGGATCACGCCGATGCGGTCTCGGTCGGCACGAAGCTCGCGCTGCTCGAGAAGATCCTGCGCAACAAGTCGATCACCGACCCGGCAACGGGTGAGTTCGTCCTCTACGACGACAACGGCACGACCGAGCTCTTCCGCGTGCCCTTGTGGGAGGACGTCGCCGGCACGCAGGCCTACCGCGGCCAGGGCGCCGAGCGCAAGGAGCGGCTCGAATGATCGTCACCCGCGGACTCGGGCGGGCGGCCGTCCTCGGTGCGCTGGTCGTCTTCGGCCTGGGCATCGACCAGTCGGCCGAGGCGGCCTTCAGCGGCGGGAACGCGCGCATCGGAGCGACGCCGCTCGTCGACGCCCTCGAGCGCGTCGGCGCGCTCGCGCTCTCGTCCGATGCGCGTCTGGGCGACGAGATCGCAGCGCAGGATCCCGGCCGGGTCGGCGGACCGCTCCTGCCCAACCAAGCGGGTCGCGTCGGCGCCGAGGATCTGAACGACGACGCCGAGCGGATCGGGTCGACGGCACTGTCCGCGCGCGTGCGCATTGGCGGCGGTGTGCTGAAGAAGCACTGACATGGAGACGATCGAGAACGTCATCACCGCCGGCGACACGCTCGACTTCACGACGAGCGTGCCGGACTACCCGGCCTCCGACGGCTGGACGCTCAAGTACCGGCTGTCGCCGCGCGCCTCGGGCACGGCGATCGACCTGACGGCGAGCGCCAACGGCGACGACTACGACGTGACCGCCATGGCCACGACGACGGCCGGCTGGGCGGCCGGGTTCTACACCTGGTCGGCCTTCGTGGAAAAGGCCGGCGAGCGCTACACGGTCGACCGCGGGCAGCTCGAGATCCGCGCCGCCTCGTCGACGCTGGCGGCCGGCTACGACGGGAGAACGCACGCGCAGACCGTCCTCGACGCGATCGAGGCGGTACTCGAGAACCGCGCCACGCTCGACCAGGAGAGCTACGCGATCAACGGCCGCAGCCTGAAACGCATGCCGATCGCCGACCTCCTGAAGCTGCGGCAGGTCTACCGCGCCGAGGTACAGGGAGAAGAGGCCGCCTCGAAGCTCGCGGCGGGCCTCGGGACCGCGCGCAAGGTCCAGGTGCGACTGTGAGCGCGGCCCCCGCGCCGAAGGTGTTCGACTTCCCTGAGAAGGGGTCGAAGGTCCTGCGCGAGTTCACCGAGCGCCGGGCGCGCGAGCGCGCGATCGCCGCCGGCCAGAAGCTCGTCATGCGCGAGGCCGGATTCGCCGGCGCCGCCGTCAACCGCCTGACGATGTCGATGGCGTCCTGGTCGGGCGCCGTGAACGCGGACCTCGACAACGGGCTTGTGATCCTGCGCTCGCGCGCCAGGAGCCTGTGCGCGAACAATGAGTGGGGCCGGCGGTTCCTGTCGCTCGTGGCGATCAACCTGATCGGCGCCTGCGGACCGACGCTGCAGGTGCGCGCGAAGACGTCCTCGGGGGCGCTCGACAAGCCGGCGAACGATGCGGTCGAGATCCACTGGGCGCGCTGGTCCCGCACGGCGGACGTCACCGGACGCATGAGCCTGTCGCGGATGCTCCACGTCATCGTCAAGGGCGTGGCGCGTGACGGCGAGGCCCTGGTGCGGGTGGTGCGCAACAAGAAGTTCCCCTACGGTATGTCGCTGCAGCTCCTCGAGGCCGACCGCCTCGACGAAAACCTGAACGCGCGGCTCGCGAACGGCAACACGATCCGCCAGGGCGTCGAGCTCGACTCGATGCTGAAGCCGGTTGCCTATCACGTCTTCACGTCGCACCCGGGCGAGAGCTGGAACGCGGGACAGCGCACGACCGAGCGAGTCGATGCGCGCGACCTCTACCACGTCTACCTGCCGGAGCGCGCCGAGCAGGTTCGCGGCTACTCGTGGCTGCACGCGGTCCTGATGCGCTCGTCGATGCTGCACGGATTCGAGGAGGCGGCGGTCGTCGCCGCGCGCGTCGGCGCGGCGAAGATGGGCGTCTTCAAGCGCAGCGCGGACGCCTCCGATGTAGGCCTCAACCAGATCGCCGACGCGAAGGACGCCACGACCGGGGAGCTGCAGATGACGGCCGAGCCCGGCGAGTTCGTCGAGCTGCCGATCGGTTACGAGCTGCAGAGCTGGGACCCGGAGTACCCGCACGCGAACTTCGAGAGCTTCCTGAAGGCGTGCCTGCGCGGCCTGGCGACCGGCCTGGACGTGGCGACGCACAACCTCTCGGGCGACATGACGGACGTCAACTACTCGTCCGCGCGGATCGCCGAGCTGGCCGAGCGCGAGGTCTGGACGCTGCTGCAGAACTGGCTGATCGAGTCGCTGCTGATGCCGGTCTTCGGCGACTGGCTCGCCTCGGCGCTGATGCGCGGCGACGTCACCTTCGAGCAGTCGGGCAAGAGCCTGCCGCCCGATCGCTTCGAGAAGTTCTACAACGTCGCTCGATTCCAAGGGCGTCGCTGGGCGTGGGTCGACCCGCTCAAGGAGGCGCAGGCAGCCGGCGAACTCGTGAGCCTCGGGCTCGCCTCGCGCACCGAGCTCGCGGCGGCGCAGGGGCGCGAGTTCGATGACGTGATCGACGAGCTGACAGTCGAGACCGCCGCGATGAAGGCGGCAGGGCTCTCGACCGCACCGAAGGCATCGAAACCGGCCGTCGAGGCGCCTGCCGACCAGAAGGAGACTCCATGAAGATGAAAGAGGTCACCGAAATCAGAAAGACCGGGCCCCAGTACCGCCACCTCACCGTCGAGCGCGCGGCGCTCAACGAAGAGGCGCGGACCGTGGAGCTCGCGTTCTCGAGCGAGGAGCCCTACGACCGCTACTGGGGCACCGAAATCCTGGACCACGCGCCGTCGTCCGTTCGCCTCGGCCGGCTGAAGAACGGCGGTGCGCTGCTTCTCGACCACGACCCGAAACGGCACATCGGCGTGGTGGAGAAGGTCGCGATCGGCGAAGACCGCCTCGGACGGGCGGTTGTGCGCTTCGGGCGAAGCGCCGAAGCCGATGCGGCGTGGAAGGACGTGCAGGACGGCATCCGCCGGCACGTCTCCGTGGGCTACGTCATCCACAAGATGGTGCTGACGGAGGAGAAGGAGGGCCACGAGACCTACCGCGTGGACGACTGGGAGCCGCTCGAGGTCAGCCTCGTCGCGATCCCGGCCGATCCGACGGTCGGCGTAGGACGGTCCGCCGAGCCCGATGTGTCGACAACCGTGGTCCGTCAGGTCGAGGACCAGGAGCCGCAACCGCAACCCACCATCATGAGGGTCACCATGACCGACGAAACGAAGAAGGAAACCCAGCCGGCCGACCAGGAGCGTGCGCGCACGTCGGCGATCATCGACCTGGGCCAGCAATACTCGAAGTACGTGTCCGACAAGGACGTCGGCAACGCGATCCGCAACGGCCACAGCGTCGAGCAGTTCAAGGACGCGGTGATGGCGAAGATGGAGAGCCGCCACACCGACACGTCCGAGATGCACATCGGCATGAAGCCGAAGGACGTCGAGCGCTACTCGTTCGGCCGCGCGATCCTCGCCGCGATGACGGGCGACTGGTCGAAGGCGGGCCTCGAGCGCGAGGCGTCGATGGCCGTCGCGAAGCTCATGGGCCGCACGGCCGAGGGCTTCTACGTGCCCTTCGAGGCGTTCAACAAGCGCGACTTCAACGTTGGCACCACGTCGGAGGCGGGCTACCTGGTCGCCACCGAGCTGCGGCCCGACCTGTACGTCGACGCGCTGCGCAACGCCATGGTGATGGGCGGGATGGGCGTCCGGTTCCTGCCGGGCCTGTCCGGGAACATCGACATCCCGCGCAAGGCGACGGCGGGCTCGCTCGGGATGCTGACGGAAATCGGCTCGGCCTCCGAGACGGCGCCCGTCACGGCGAAGCTCACGCTCTCGCCGAAGCGCATCGGCGCGTACACCGAGTACTCGAAGCAGGCGCTCATCCAGTCGGCGATGTCGATCGAGGGCCTCATCCGTGACGACCTGATCACCGGCGCCGCGGTGCTGCTCGAGTACCAGATGATCAACGGCGCGGGCACCGGCGCGGAGATCAGGGGTGTGCGCAACACGACCGGCATCGGCACGGTCGTCGGCGGCAGCAACGGCGCGACGGTCGCGTGGTCGCACTTCGTCGACCTCGAGAGCGCGTGCGCCAACAGCAACGCCGAGCCGGACCGCCTCGCGGGCTACCTGGTCAACACGAAGACCCGCGGCAAGGCGAAGCAGGTCACGAAGTCGACAAACCTGCCGTTCATCTGGGTCGACGGCGCGACGCCGCTCAACGGCTACCGCGTCGCCGTGACGAACAACGTGCTGTCGAACCTGACGAAGGGAACGAGCACGACGGTGTGCTCGAACGCGCTGTTCGCCTCGGACTGGTCCATGTGGCTCGTGGCGCTGTTCGGCGCCCCGGACGTGACGGTCGACCCGTACACGCTCGCGGCGACCGGCCAGGTGCGGATCACGCTGAACCAGTTCGCCGACGCGGGCGCGCGGCAGCCGGCGGCGTTCGCGAAGGTCGACGACCTGCTGACGGCCTGAGAAAGGATGGAAGCGGGCCCCGAGAGGGGCCCGCGCATCGCCCCACCCAACTGCGAGGACATCAACATCATGGTCTGGAAAGCGGAAGACCCGGAAGGCAACGAAGCGGCGAAGGTCCGCTTCGATGTCGTTCCGTTCATCGGGCAGAGTGGCCTCGACCTGGGCTGCGGCCCGTCGAAGCTCTTCGAGCATTTCATCGGCGTCGACAGCGGCAAGGACATCGAGCTCTTCGGCGTGCGGATGAAGCCCGACATCGTCGTGTCGAGCTGCGAGCGCATGCCGATCTTCGGCGACCGGGCGACCGACTGCGTCTTCAGCTCGCACCTCCTCGAGCACATCGAGGACTACAAGGCGGCGCTCAAGGAGTGGTGGCGCTTGGTGAAGGTCGGCGGGCACCTGGTCCTCTACCTGCCGCACCGGGACCTGTATCCGCGCATCGGCACGCCGGGGTCGAACCCGGACCACAAGCACGACTTCGCCCCGCAGGACATCGTCGAGGCGATGGAAGAGGTCGCCGATGACTGGGACCTGCTCGTCAACGAGACGCGCGACCAGGGGCGCGAGTATTCCTTCCTGCAGGTCTACCGGCGCCGCTCGGACGGGGCCGGCATCGCGCGCTCGTTCGCCGACCCGCGGCCGGCGAAGAAGGCCGCCGTCGTGCGGCCGGGGGCATTCGGCGACGCGCTGTGGACCGCCTCGCTCACTGCCGAGTTGAAGGCGCAGGGCTACCACGTCACCGTCTACACCGGCCCGGCTGGCGGCGAGGTGCTCGAGCACGACCCGAACGTCGACCGGCTGATCCCGATCCAGGGGGCGCTGTTCAGCGACGAGGAATGGATCGCCTACTACCTGGGCGAATCGCGGAAATACGACCGCTTCGTCAACCTGATCGGCGCCGTCGAGTCGCGCCTCCTGCCGCACCCGCACGAGCTGCCCTACCACTGGCCGGCGAAGGTGCGCGCCGCGCGGATGGGCGAGAACTACCTCGAGTCGATGTTCGAGCTGGCCGAGCTGCCGTTTCGCATGGACCAGCGCTTCTACCCGACCGAGAAGGAGCTTGCCTGGGCGCGCGACCAGCGTGAGAAGCTCTTCCCCGGTCCCCTGGTCGTGATCTCGCCGACCGGGTCGGGCCTGCCTAAGACCTGGCCTCACGTCCAGCGCTTCATGGAGCTGATGGCGTCGCGCGGCGTCTACACGGTGGTCCTCGGCGAGGTTCGCCAGGAGCTCGCCTCGATCGAGCCGCACGCCGTCGTGATCGGGACCGAGCTGCCGATGCGCCTGGCGATGACACTCGCCACGGTCGCGGACGTCGTTATCGGGACCGAGTCGGCGATCGTGAACGCGGTCGCCTCGGAAGAGAACCTGAAGGTCGTGCTCCTGTCGCACAGTTCGCCCGAGAACCTGACGAAGCACTGGCGCAACACGATGGCGGTCGAGCCGACCGGGATCGCGTGCTTCCCATGTCACCGGCTGCACCGCGGTTTCGAGTTCTGCACGCGCGATTCGGTGACGGGGTTCGCCGCATGCCAGGCAGCGGTCGCCGCGGAGACGGTCGCCGAGGCGATCGCGCCGACGCTCGACCGGCTGCAGGAAGTGAAGGAGGCGGCCTGATGGCCTTCACCGAGGACCTGTCGGTGTTCTTCAACGAGGACGACTTCGCGGTTGCCGCGACGCTCAACGGCGCCGCGGTGTCGGGGATCCTCGAGGACGAGTACGTCGAGCCGCTGGGCAACGTGGTCGAGGGCCGCTCGCCGGTCTGGACCTGCTGCGCGGCCGACATCCCCTCGGTGGCGCACGGCCAGACGCTCGTCGTCGGGTCGCGCACGTTCAAGGTCCGGGGCGTCGAGCCGGACGGCACCGGCGTCGTGCTGCTGCGTCTCGAGGAGCAATAGGTGGCGAACCACCTGCGCCGCCAGATCCGCGAGGCGATTGCGACCGCCGTCACCGGGCTCACGACGACGTCTACGCGCGTGTTCCAGTCGCGCGTCTACCCGCTGGAGCGCGGCACCGACCTGCCGGGGCTTCTCGTGTTCTCGCTGGCCGAGACGTCCGAGCGCCGGACGATGCCGGCGCCAGGGCTGATGGAGCGGACCCTGCGGGTCCAGGTCGTCGCGGTCGCGCGCGCGCTCGCGGACCTGGACGACACGCTCGACGGGATCTGCAAGGAAGTCGAGGTCGCGCTGGCGATGCCCTGCGCGGCGCTCGCCGGACTGGCGAAGACGATCACCCTGACCTCGACCGACGTCGAGCTGCAGGGGACGTCGGATCGGCCCGTGGGTCAAGCGGCCATGACCTACGAGGTCGTCTACCTGGCGGCCGAAAACGCGCCCGACGTGGCGTTCTGACGAAGGAGAGACATCATGACGATCGCAGTCGGTCCCGCGAAACAGCTGCGCTTCAAGAAGGAGACCAGCTGGGGCACCGCCGCCGGCACGTCCGGCGGCCAGCTCCTGCGCCGGGTCACCTCGGACATCGACCTCTCGAAGGACACCTACGAGAGCGCCGAGATCACGAGCACCTACCAGGTCACCGACTTCCGCCACGGCATGCGGAAGGTCGGCGGCACGATCAAGGGCGAGCTCTCGCCGGGCGCCTACTCGGCCTTCGTGGGCTCCGCGCTGCGCCGCGACTTCTCGACGGTCACGGCCTCGACCGGGCTCTCGCTCACCTTCGCCGGCACCGGCCCGACCTACACGGTCTCGCGCGGCACGTCGGGCTCGTTCCTGACCGACGGCTGGAAGGTCGGCATGGTCGTGCGCGTGACGGTGGGTACCGGCGCGAACGCGAACAACCTGAACAAGAACCTGCTCATCACCTCGCTCGTCGCCGGCACGGCGACGGTGATCCCGGGCGGGAACGGCACGCTGACGGCCGAGGGCCCGATCGCCTCGTGCACGATGCAGCCGACGGGGAAGCTTACCTACGTCCCCGCGTCGGGCCACACGAACGACTCCTACACGATCGAGCACTGGTTCAGCGACGTGAGCCAGGACGAGTACTTCACCGGCTGCAAGATCGGCTCGCTCGACCTCAACCTGCCGCCGACCGGCATGGCGACGATCGACATCGGCGTCATGGGCAAGGACATTACCACGGGCACCTCGGCCTACTTCACCTCGCCGTCGGCGGCGACGACGACCGGCGTGCTCGCCGCGGTGAACGGCGTGCTGCAGGTGAACGGCACGACGGTCGGCATCGTGACCGGCCTGTCGATCAAGGTCGACGGTGGCATGACGACCGGCGCGGTCGTGGGGTCGAACTACACGCCGGACGTGTTCCCGGGGCGGGTCAAGGTCTCGGGGCAGCTCTCCGCGTACTTCCAGGACGCGACGATGCGCGACCTGTTCGTCAACGAGACGACGTTCGCGATCAACGCGGTCTTCTACACCGGCAGCTCGGCGACCGCGGACTTCGTCGCGATCACGCTGCCGGCGTGCAAGGCCGGCGGCGCGACGAAGAGCGACGGGGAGCAGGGCCTGCAGCTCACGATGCCGTTCACGGCGCTCTACAACAGCTCGGGAGGCTCGGGCATCTCGTCGGAGGCGACCACGATCTGGATCCAGGACTCGCAGGCGGCCTGACGCCTGCAACCGACCCCGCCGGCCCCGGTCCATCCGTCCTCGCAGACGTGGATCGGGGTGCGGGCGGGGCCTCTTCTCACCTCGCGAGGACGACATGGATCTCAACGGCATCATCGAAGCGGAAACCGGCTCCTACCAGCTCAAGCACCCGGTCGACGGTGCGCCGCTCGACGTTACCTTCACGCTCGCCGGCCCCGAGCACCCGACCAGGCAGAAGCTCGCACTGCAGATGTCGCGCGACATGCGCCGGCGCGTGCAGAAGGCCGGCCGGCTCGTGCTCGAGGACCCGGAGGACGAGCTCGAGCAGGAGACGGACTTCCTGGTCTCCTGCACGCTCGGCTGGAAGAACCTCGAGATCGGCGGCAAGCCGGTCGAGTTCAGCCCCGGCGAGGCGCGCACGCTCTACACGAGCCCGAAATTCGCCTGGGTGCGCCGGCAGATCCGCAAGGCGCTCGACGACGCCGAGGTTTTTACCGTGAGCTCGCCGACGCGCTGATCGCGTTCGCCGAGCACGAATTCAAGCTCAGCCGACGAGAACCCGATGGCGCGACATACCGGGACCACCTGCTGGCGGCGCAGAAGGCCGGCGCGACCGTGCCGGAGCTTGACGGGCCTGCTCCGCCTCGTGCGCTCCTGTACGTGTGGGGCTGGTTCATCGAGCTCTCGACGCCGCGCACCGGCACGGGCTTCGGCGGGCTCAACCCGATCCCCTGGGCGGAGCTCCACGCCTGGGCGCGGCTTCGCGGCATCGCGCCGACGCCGTTCGAGATCGACGTCCTTCGTCGCCTGGACCAGGCTCTCCTGACGGCACACAGCGATCATGGCCGACATCGCAGCAGTCACCAGCATCGAGATCACCGCGCGTGACCTGACGCGCGGCGCGCTCGACTCGGTCCGCGGCGGCCTGAACGAGGTCGGCAACGCGGCCCGGTCGCTGGGCGGCATGCTGGGCGCGCTCGGGCTCTCGCTCTCGGCCGCCGCCTTCACCGCGGCGATCAAGAACGCGATCGACTACGCCGACCAGCTGAACGATCTCGCGAAGAAGACCGGCATCGCGGTCGAGACGCTGGGGGGGCTGGGCTACGTCGCCGAGCAGACGGGCACGAGCCTCGATGCGGTGGCGAAGGGCACGAGCAAGCTTGCGTCGCTGATGGCGGAGGCCGCCGGCGGGTCCGCGCGCGCGGCCGCGGTGTTCGACGCGATGGGGGTCTCGGTCCGGAACATCGACGGCAGCCTCAAGAGCATGGACCAGGCGCTCCTCGAGGTGGCGGACCGCTTCGCCTCCTACGAGGACGGCGCCGCGAAGGCGGCACTCGCGAACCAGGTCTTCGGTGAGCGACTCGGCGCGCAGCTGATCCCGTTCCTGGACGAGGGCGGCGACAAGATCCGCGAGCTCGTCGAGGAGTACCGGCGCTACGGCGGCGTGACGACCGAGACCGCGGCGCGCGCCGACCAGTTCAACGACACGCTCTCGAAGATCCAGCTCCTCGGCAGCGCGCTCACGCGCGAGCTCGCCTCCGCGCTCCTGCCGACGCTGCAGGCGATCGCGAGCGTGTTCGTGAAGGCGCGCGAGGAGGCCGGCGGCTTCCGCGGCGTGGCCGATGGCGTGATCGTCGTCGTGAAGGGCCTGGCGGTGGCCGCGATCGGGGTCGTCGAGGCGTTCAAGGCGGTCGGGCAGTCGATCGGGACCGTGATGGGCGCGATCATGTCCTACCTGCGCGGCGACTCGATCTCGTCGATCTGGGAGGGGCTCAAGCAGGGGTTCGGCGACGTCGGCGCGTCGATCTCCTCCGCCATGAAGAACGCCGCGACCGTCGTGAACGCCAGCACGGCCTCGGTCGGGGCCGGCATCCAGACGAACCTGGGCGAGAAGTCGCGCGCGCCGATCGTGGCGCTGGGCGAGGCGGCGAAGAAGACCGCCGACGCCTTCGCGGGCATGAAGGACGCGGTCACGCGCCTCTACGACGACGCGATGAACTGGATCCGCGCCGGCGAGGAGATCGAGGAGCAGCAGCGCGCGGCCGACGAGGCCTACGCCGACGCGATCCTGACCCTGCGCGACCTGCTCGATGCGAAGCAGGAGGAGATCGACACCTACGAGCGCGAGACGGCGGCGATCGGCAAGACCCGGCAGGAGCTCGCCGCGCTCGAGATCCGGCGCCAGGCCGAGATCCGCGACCTTCGGCTGATGGCTGGCTGGGGGCAGGAGGCGATCGACATCTACGACAAGTGGGTAGCCGCCATCCAGCGGCGCGAGGTCGTCGCCGCGCAGCAGGAGCAGACCCAGCAGATGGTCCGGCTGTGGGAGTCGGTCGACCGCGCCGCCGAGGACGCCTTCACCAACATCCTGCAGGGCGGGAAGAACGCCTTCGACCGGCTCAAGGACGCGCTCAAGAACGGGCTGATGGCGCTCCTCTACCAGCTCACCGTGCGGCCGTTCATCATCAACATCGCCGCGGCGATCTCGGGCAACCCGAACATCGCGACGATGCTCGGCGGGTCGCTGGGCGGCGGGTCGGGAGTCGGCGGCGGCGACCTGCTCTCGCTGCTGTCGACCGGCTCGTCGCTCTTCGGCGGCACCGGGACGCTCTTCGGCAGCACGCTCGCCGGCGGCGGCATCTTCTCCTCCGGACTCGGGGCGACCTTCGCGACGTCGGCACTGGGCGAAGGCCTGGGCCTGTCGGTGGCGCTCGGCGCTGGCGAAGGCATGGCGCTCACCGCGCTTGGCACGATGCTCGGCACCGCGATCCCGGTGATCGGCACCGTGCTCGCGATCGCGGCGCTCGCCGGCGCGTTCTCGAAGGATCCGTCGAAGGTGCGCGGCACCTTCGGCATCAAGCCGGGCACCGGCGGCTTCGAGGACAACGCCTTCCTGTCGTCGGTCTTCGGGAACCTGGGCTTCCTCGACTCGGGCACCCAGCAGTTCAGCGGCGAGGCCGCCCAGGTCTTCAACAAGCTGATCGGCGACACGCTCGGGGCCTTCGCCGAGAGGCTCAGCGCCGAGCAGATCGGGCGACTCACCTCGACGCTGCAGGGGACGAGCTTCGGGACGTTCGAGGGCGAGTACACGACGCAGGACTTCCTCGAGAAGTACGGCGGCGAGATCATGCGCAAGGTGATCTCGGCGGCGTTCGGCGAGCTCGACCCGGCGCTGCAGGCGGTGTTCGACGGGTTCGAGGGGACCGCCGACGAGATGAGCAAGTTCGCCAACGTCCTGCTCCAGGTCCACGACCTGACGCAGAACATCCCGACCGACCTGCGCGACACGCTGATCGCCGCGCTCGACGGCACCGAGGCGATGAGCGAGCAGGTGATCGCCTTCGCGGTGGCCTACGGTACGCTCCAGGAGGCGCTCAACAGCGATCCGCTGGCCGACGCGCTCGAGGCGGTCGCGAACGCCGGGAAGTCGGCCTACGCGCAGCTGGACGACATGGCCTCGGCCTTCGAGGACCTGATCGCCGCCTACGACGGCTCGGCCGACGCCTCGAAGGAGATCACGCAGGCGACCGTCGACTACTACAACGCGCTCGTCAACGTGATCGCCGGCATCGAGCAGCTGAAGGGCTCGATCGCGGACATGTTCGGGAAGACGATCGAGGACTTCACGCTCGAGACGCTCTCCGACGACGAGAAGAAGGCCTACTACCAGCAGCGGGTCGCCGACCTCTACAACCAGCTGTCCACGGCGACCGATCCGGCCGAGATCGAGCGGATCACGCGGCAGATCAACGAGTACATGCGGGCGGCGTTCGGGCTGCTCACGCCTGACGAGCAGCGGACCCTGCTCGCCGACTATGCCGAGTACGCGCGGCAGGTCAACGAACTCGCCCAGGAGCGGCTGCAGCTCGCCGAGGACGCCGCCCAGGCGCGCGCGGACGAGCTCTTCACGAACCTGCGTGAGGTGCTGACCGCCGCCGCGGCCGACTTCAAGGCCTCGGCGGCCGACCAGAAGAGCGCGGCCACCACGGCGAAGGTCGCGGCCGACACGCTCCTGCAGGCCGCGCGCACGCCGCTCGAGATCGTGATCCCCGAGAACACGGTGAACGCATGAGCCGCACGCTCTCGACGCCGACCTCGGACGCGAGCCTCTCGCTCGTCACGCGCCCGGGCTACCTGGTCGAGATCGGCTTCGAGGAGCCGCTGCGGCTCTCCTCGCGCGGCACGGTCGAGGTGCTGGGCAACACCTGGACGGCCTGGGACGTGCGCGTCTCGGGCCTCGCGCACGACGGCGGCCGCCCTGCCACCGCCGGCCAGCTCGTGCTGGGCGACTCCGACCAGTCGATCACCGCGCTCGTGCTGGGCGAGGGCGTCGCCGGCAAGGAGGTCTCGGTCTGGCGCTATTTCGCCGACGCGGTCGAAGAAGCCGACCCGGTGCGCGTCTTCCACGGCGTGGCGGGGAGCTCCTCGGGCGGCGCCGACCGCACCGTGCAGATCGCGCTCGTCGCGCGCGAGGCGACGGTGCTCTTCGCGCCGCGCCGGTACATGACCTCCGAGACCGGCTTCCATGCGATCCCGGCGGCCGGGAAGAAGATCACCTTCAACGGCGAGAACTACACGCTGGAGCCCGAGCGATGAGCTACCCGTCGTTCGCGCAGATGGAAGGCTCCACGCTCCGGCACCTGTCGGACCGGGTCGTCACGCGCGACATGGGCGGCGCGGCTCGCGCCTCGTCGTACTACGACTCGGTGAAGCGCCAGTTCTCGGTGCGGCACAAGCTGTCGACCGCCGACCTGGCGACGCTCGAGACCTTCTTCTCGTCGAACCAGACCGCCTCGTTCAGCTTCACCTGGGCGCTCAACGGCACGACCTACACCTGCATCTTCGGGGCGGCCGGGATCCGCGTGAGCCCGGGCGCGGTCTACCACGACGTCACGGTCGACCTCGAGGAGGCCTGAGGGTGGCGATCCCCGATCGCACCGCTCAGGCGCCGCGCCCGGCGCCGCTCCTGCCGATCGGCGCTCCGCCGTCGCAACGGCGCGGGAACGACGCGCCGACGATTCCGCAGTTCCCCGAGGAGCGCGAGTGGGTCGGGCTCGTCCGCTACACCTACCTCAACGTCGGCGACGGCATGGCCGGGAAGCGCCGCGGGAAGGGCAACGCGGCGGCGCAGAAGCAGGTCGGCGGCCCCGGCACGCTCATCCAGGTGCACTACGGCCTGCGCCGGGTCGGCGCGCGCATCGGCGCGATGATCGTCCACAGCGGCGCGCTCTACCTGCTCTGCGTCTGGGGCGAGGGCGAGATCGACGCGGTCGAGCAGGTCTACGTCAACGACGAGGAGATGCCCGCCGGGATCACGGCCACGCACTACCTCGGGACGGCCTCGCAGACGGCCGATCCGAGCCTCGTCACCGCGTTCGCCGCGGCCGGCCAGGTCTACTCGGACACGCTGCCGAACATCGCCTACTCGGTCGTCCGCGTGCCCCCGAAGCGGAACGCCGGCTTCCCGGAGATCTCGGCGCGGATCCGCGGCCGGAAGGTGCCGACCACCTCGGGCGGCACGCCGACCTACTCGACCTGCCCGGCCTACATCATCGCGGATCTGATCGAAAACACGCGCTACGGCCTGGGCGCGACGGTCAACTGGGACGACGTCGCCGCGCTCGCCTCGCGCAACAACGGGACGGTCGGCGGCGAGACGCGGCACGTCCTGTCGGTGTCGCTCGACTCGCCGGCGACCGCCGAGCAGTGGCTCCTGACGCTGTGCGACTACGCCTCGGCGATCCCGGTGAAGGAGGGCGACACCTACCGGCTCTTCCTCGACGCGCCGGGCTCCTCGGTCGCCACGCTCACGAAGGCGGACATCGTCGAGAACAGCCTGCGCTGGGACTCGCGCGCGCCCTACGAGTCGCCGACCGTGATCGAGGTCGGCTACACCGACACGTCCGAGAGCCCCTGGAAGGACGCGAGCGCCTTCGTCTACGCGCCGGACGTGGAGGCCGGCACGGTCGAGCGGCGTGTCTCGAAGGTGAGCAAGCCGGGCATCCAGCGCTACTCGGAGGCCTACCGCTACGGCGTGCAGCTGCTCAACTCGTTCCAGACCTCCGACCTCACGGTCCGGTTCGACGCCTTCGACGAGGCGATCGAGTTCCTGCCGGGCGACGTGATCACGGTCGATGCGACGCCGTTCACGGCGAAGGACTTCCGCGTGCTGTCGCTGCAGCAGCGCACGCCGCAGCTGTGGTCGATCGTGGCGACCGAGTACGACGCCGCGAAGTGGTCCGACACGGTCGTCTCGGGCCCGTCGAACCTCGACACCACGCTGCCATCGCCCTTCGACGTCGACGAGCCGACCGGGCTCGCGGTCAGCGAGGACGTCTTCCAGATCCAGACCGGGCGCTACGGCAGCCGGCTCGTCGTGTCGTGGACCGGCCCGACGCGCGACTCCTACGTCTTCCTCGAGGGCTTCGTGCTCACGGTCTCGGACGGCACGACCGAGTCGACCTGGTCGCTCCCCTACGACCAGTTCGAGTTCACGACGCCGGCGCTGCCCGAGAACACGCTCTACACGGTGAGCCTGAAGGCGCGCTCGGAGTTCGCGGAGAGCGACGCCGCGCTCGCCACGATCACGAACAGCGGGAAGCTCGCGCTGCCGTCCGACGTTCCCTCGGTCAGCGCCTACTCCGTCAACGGCGAGACCCGCGTCTCGTGGACGGCGGCCTCGGACCTCGACCTCACGAGCTACGAGATCCGCTACAGCGGCCAGAGCGGGACCTGGGAGGCGGCCACGACGATCGGCTTCGTGGCGGCGCCCGAGACGCGCTTCGTGACGACGCTCATCCCAGCCGGCGCCCGGCGGGTGTGGATCAAGGCGCACGACTCGGTGCGCACCGAGGCCTACCCGAACGGCCAGGAGAGCGTCAACGCGGTCTACGTCGACCTCACGGTCGTCGACTCGAACACGAGCGTCTCGGTCGAGTACGCGCTCTCGGCCGGCACCGCGACGAACATGGTGCAGCTCGACAGCGGCTACTGGGTCACGTCGTTCGGCTCCGACTCGTGGGACGCGCTCTTCACCGGGGCGATGGACACCTACACGAACGCGGTGGACACCTACCACGCGAGCGGCACCTCGTCGCTCGTGTCGGCGACGGTGGACGGCGACGTCTCGGAGCTCTGCACGATCACGGCGGACCCGGACTACGCCGACCTGTCTGGCACCGGGCAGGTCTACATCGAGCACAAGGTCAACAGCGGCGACTCGTGGACGCGCGTGAACGCATCGACCGCGGTCGTGACGGCGCGCTACTTCCGCGTCGGGGTCGAGTGGACGACCACCGAGACCGGGCTCATCTACTCGCTCGGTGTGCTGCGGAAGTCGGTCGATGCGACCGAGCAGTTCGTCCAGTACACCGTTTTCAACGATCCAGCCGCGTGGGTCTGACCGATGGCTCTCAACACCGTCACGCCGAAGCGCCTGTGCGACGCGCACTACATCACGAACGCCTACGCCACCGCCTACACGGTGCCGGCGAGCACGAAGGCGATCGTGAAGGAACTCGTGCTCTGCAACACCGACACCTCGGCGCGGACGGTGTCGATCCGCGTCGTCCCGTCCGGCGAGACCGCCGCCGACGAGCACTGCATCTTCAAGGACCTGTCGATCGCGGCGAAAACGACCTACCACGTCGGCGACATGTCGATGGTGCTCGAGGCCGACGAGGACGTCGATGTGATCGCGGACACGACCAACAAGGTGACGATCCGGCTGTCGGGGGTGGAGATCGCATGATCGAGACCCTGCCCCCGGCCGCCGGCTCGCCCATCAAGTCGATCCAGAACGTGTCGATCACGATCGCCACGTCCTCGTCCAGCAACACGGCGACGATCAGCAGCGTGGACACGAGCAAGGCCGTCGTCTACTTCAACGGCCAGGACGGCGGAGACTCGGCCGACATCCGGCAGGGGCACGCCTGGCTCGAGCTGACGAACGCGACGACGGTGACGGCGACACGGGCCGGGAATAGCAGCTCGCGGACGCTCACGGTGAAGGGGCAGGTCGTGGAGTTCAACTGATGCGGCTCACGGTCCTGCCACCGACGACGACGGCCGTGATCAAGTCGATCCAGGCGTTCAGCATCACGATCAGCGGCGGGAGTTCCAGCAACACGGCGACGATCAGCAGCGTGGACACGAGCAAGGCGCAGATCGCCTACGGCGGCGTGACCGGCGGCGGATCGACCGAGATCCGGTCGGCGCTGGTGGACCTCGTGCTGACGAACGCGACGACGGTGACCGCGACCCGCAGCGGGGCGACGACGAACGCCGCGACGGCGAAGGGCTTCGTCATCGAGTACTACTAGGAGCGCGGCATGGCCTACAACGGATTCCAGGCAACGAAGCCCGACGGCGCCGACACCGGCCCGAACGTCGTCGACGACGCGAACCGGAACGACAAGGCATGCCGCGACGCGATCGTCGCGCTGATGTTCGACGACTTCGGGTTCTCGATCACCGCCGGCACGGGCAGCACGCGCAGGCCGCAGTACATGCACTGGAAGAACGGCAGCGGCGGGTCGGCGCCGTGGATCCGCGCGACGATCACCTGGGGCACGACCGGCGGCGAGAAGTACAACCCGACCGGCATCGTCTGGGACTACTCGGGCGACGGCGGCGGCTCTTACGACACGATCGCGACGCAGGCGCTCACGTTCGATTCCAACGGCGACCTGACCGCGATCACCGGCGGCGCGACGGCGCTCGCGATGCTGACCGGGCTGCTCGGCCACGTCCACCGGCTCTCGGACTCCTACACGACGCACGCGGCGGCGACCGGGACCGCGGTGCACGGCCTGGGGTCGATCTCGACGCAGGCAGCGAGCGCGGTCGCGATCACCGGCGGGACGATCAAGTCGACGACGCAGCAGCTCGTGACGAACGCGATCGGGAACGTGAGCGGCGCGTTCAACATCGACCTCTCGGCCGGGCACGTCCACACGTTCACGGTGACCGGCTCCGGGGCCGCCGCGACGTTCACGAACAAGCCGTCCTCCGGAACGGTGCACCCGTTCTCGCTCAAGATCGTGAACGGCGGCCTCGCGACGGCCCTGTTCTCCGGTGAGACAAAGCCAGGCGGTGCCGCGCTCGGCCTGTCGAGTTCGGGCACCGACTGGGTGTTCGGCGTGGTGATCGACGGCTCGACGGTCGAGATTACCGGCACGGCGAAGGCGATGGGCTGATGCTTCCTCTGATGCATTTGGCGGGAAGCGGTTCGCGGCCGGTGCTGACGATTACCGTCAGCACGAACCAGACGAACTTCAACCTGAAGACCGCGATTGAGGCTATCTACGGAGTGCAGTCGAGCGCGGTCACGGTGGTCTGCACGGTTAACGCTGGCGTGTTGTTCGACTCGACGAACAACAGTATCCCCTCCTTTCGTACTGGTGGTTTTGCCGCGGGATCAAGTCTGCTGCTTATCCTTCACGGTGGCGCTGAAGGATACGGCGGGTCAAAAGGAGCCGGTGGCGCGAACCTCACGAACGGCAGTGATGGGGGCGACGGTGGCGACGCGATTGAGCTTGACGACGACCTCTCAATAGACCTGTCTACGCTTGGTCATGTTTATGGCGGCGGAGGAGGCGGAGGAGGCGGGGCGGGAGGCTCGGTCTTTTGTCCGGGTGGTCCGGGGGGAGGTGGCGATGGCGGACGAGGACGCGGGTGCCAGCAAACGAAAACGTCGGGAAGCAGCGGAACTGGTGCCGCGGGCGACGGCGGTAACGGAGGCGACTGGGGAAGCAACGGAGCAAAAGGAAAGGACAACACTTGCCCGTCACGTTATGGCGGCGCTCGCGGGCTGGCGGGCCGCGCGGTGCGTAAGAACGGCAAGACGCTGACCTGGCTCGCCGGCAACAACGCGACGCAGGTAAAGGGTGCCGTGTCGTGAACGAGGAACAGGTCTGGGATGGCGTCGAGCGTCGCGCGCCGCAGCGCTGGCATGTCGGCAAGGAAGTCCCGCTCACCCTGCTGATCGCGATCATCGTCCAGACGGGAGGCGGCGTCTGGTGGCTCGCGCAGCTCTCCGCGAAGATCGACAACGCGATCGCCACGCTCTCCGAGTTTCGCGGCGAGCGCTACACGCGCGACGACGCGCGTCGCGACCGTGAGCTCATCGCGGCGCTCATCGAGCAGCAGCGACAGCGTGACGGCGAGCACGAGCGCCGGATGACCGCGCTCGAGGCCGCCATCGACGCGCTGAAGCGGTCGCGATGACCGGGGCCTGATATGCCGATCGACCCGCGACTGCTGACGTTGACCGGCGACGCCGAGACGTGGCGCGGGCCGCTCGACGATGCCTGCGACCTGTACGAGATCGCGACGTCGCAGCGGCAGGCGCACTTCCTCGCGCAGGCGGCGCATGAGTCGGCGGGGTTCACGCTGCTCACCGAGAACCTGCGCTACAGCGCCGCGGCGCTGCTCCAGACCTGGCCGCGCCGGTTCACGCCGGAGAGCGCAGTCGAGTTCGCCTACAACCCCGAGCGGATCGCCGAGCGCGTCTATGGTGGTCGCATGGGCAACGGGCCGGAGGGCTCCGGCGACGGTTGGCGGTATCGCGGGCGGGGGCTGTTCCAGGTCACCGGCCGCGCCAACTACGAGGCGTGCGGTCGCGAGCTCGGGCTCGACCTCCTGAGCGCGCCGCATCTGCTCTGCCTGCCCAGCAACGCCGCGCTCTCGGCCGGGTGGTACTGGCGCGCGCGCGGGTGCAACGCGCTCGCCGACGACGGCGACTTCGAGAGCATCACGCAGAAGATCAACGGTGGCATGAACGGGCTCGCGGAGCGCGCCGGGTGGCTCGTGCGCGCCGAGCGGGCGCTCGCGCAGGAGGTGCTCGAATGACCGGTCCGTTCATCGTCATCGTCGCGGGCGTCGTGTGCGCGGCGATCGGCGTGCTCTGGCTGCTCGTCGCGCACTGGCGCGACCGGCTCGACCTGGTCGACGTCATCACGGAGTTCGACGATCGCCGCGGCGTCCGCAAGGCGAGCCTGCGGAAGCTCGGCGAGGCGGTCGCGCTCGGCGCCTCCACGTTCGTCGTCATCTACGACAGCCTCAAGCCCGCGGGCGCGAACGACCTGCTGATGGGGCTCTACCTCGCGGCGTGGGTCAGCCGGACGCTGCTCGGGATGCTCGCGTCGGCGAAGGCGGGCGCGATCTCGGCCGCCGCCGGGGGCGGGAAGTGATGGGCGGCCTGATCGCGTGGGCGGTGGCGCTCGCGGTCGCGTTCGGGGCCGGGTTCTACGCGGGCGGGAAGGGCCCGACGGCGCGGCTGCACGCGCTC
>ERZ724522.505-NODE-505-length-24933-cov-5.155921_pt1 | contig 24933 bp, 33 predicted proteins | sample MGYA00376055_ERZ724522 | MGnify/ENA primary metagenome ERZ724522 (study PRJEB28724, sample SAMN07190884) | wastewater metagenome | isolation source: effluent of sewage treatment plant in Hong Hong | place: Hong Kong | collected 2016-03-17 ...
GACTGCTCGCATACGCCTGTAACGGACACGTCCAAATTAACGGAACGATGAGCGTCAAGGGGACCGGCTTCCGAGGAGGAACCGGAACCAATGGACAAGGAGGCGGATCATCCCAGCTCGGATTCAAAGGAGAAGGATTCAACAGCTTCACCGGACAAGGACAAGCAGCTAACGGCAACGGAGGAGGCGGCGGAGAAGGAGGCGACGGAGGATCAGGCGGAGGAGGCGGAGGTAATGGAACCGCAGGAACCACCGGACAAAATAACCAAGGCGCTCCAGGTGTCGGCGGATCAGTAGCAGGAAATGCAGCACTAACCCTATTAGATCTCGGCGGAGGAGGCGGAGGCGGACGTGGAGAGTCCAACATGAACACCGGAAGCTGGAAGGCAGGAAACGGCGGACGTGGAGGAGGAGCAATCTTCGGCTGGCAACAATCCATAACAGTAAACGCAACCACAGGATTCATCGATCTTAGAGGAGACGACGGACAAAACTCAACCGGAAGCCACGAGGAAGGATCAGGCGGAGGAGGCGGAGGATCAGGCGGATCGGGATACTTCGTCGGAGGAGACGCCAACTTCGGAACCAACCGAGTGCTATGCTCCGGAGGTGTGGGAGGACAAAACTCAAACCTATCGAGACCAGGAGACGGCGGAGCTGGAGGACAGGGACGCTTCCGAGCCGCATTCTGCAACTACGCAACAGCGAGCATATCAAGTGGACAAACAAGTCTCGAAACCGGAGGACACGACTACTGCCAGAGCTTCATCTCCATCTACTAAGCTAAAAACCCTTGAACAAAGATCAACATGCCTGATACACTAAAATAACTATGCTAGAAAACCTGCCAAACTGGGTAACCATCATCGGACTAATTGCAACAGGACTCGTCGCCGGATTCGGCGTATTCGACGCCAGAATAAGAACCAGACGCAAAGACGAAAACGACATAGAGGATCGAGTGATAACACTCCTCAAAGAGCAGAATACCCAACTAACCGTCAAAATAAACGACTACGAACAGAAGTTCACATCACTAAACGAGAAGGTAGCCAAAGTAGAGGCTCAAAACCAACTCATGAAGGAAATCCTTCAGGGAGTAGATAAGGAGTCAGTAGACTACAAACAGCAAGGCAGACAAGCCATGGAAACCATCCAGCAACTAGCGGAAGTGGCAGCCTCCAACGGTAAGAAGACAGACAAAGTGATGGAAGCAGTTCAAGCAACCAACAAAAACGTCGAGCGACTGGCAACCGCAATCGAACGTCACCTAGAAGCCGAACTCCAAAACAAAAAATGAGCGAGAGAGATCACTACTCCAACAAGGGAAGCCATAAAGCCCGAGGCGAATACTGGCGGAACCTTCGCAAGCAAGCTAGACTCCCAACCGACGAACCCCTCGACGACTCAGTCCTCTACCAGATACTAGGACAAGCATCCTTGACAAACCCCGACGGAAATACTACCATGGAATATAGCCATCCCAACTATGAAACTAACCGACCTCAAGAACTGGACCAAGCTAACCCCCAAAGAGCAAAAACGCCTCAAAGAAATCTACGGCGACGAACCTGAAGTAACCAAGACCATGGCTCAACCTGCTGAAAAAGGAGAGTATTACAAGCCGGATCACGGCATAAAATAACATGGCAGACACACCACTTCACATACCAGCACTGGAAAACCGAGGAAAGTTCCGAGACTATCGGAAGGGAATCTGGGGAGACAGCTTCAACTGGTCATGGAATCGCCAACCCAACGAAGTAAGATACCTCGTAATCCACCACACCGTAACCAAGCACGAAGCAACACCCGACGACATTGCACTCCTGCATAAAGCAAGAGGCTGGGCAGGAATCGGATACCACTTCGTCATAACCAAAGACGGAATGGTCCACTACTGCGGAGACGTCGGAACCGCTAGAGCAAACGTCGCAAACCTAAACGAGAAGGTAATAGGAATCACGCTGGTAGGAGACTTCACCAAACACCTCCCATCAGACGACCAAATCATCTCAGCCCACGACCTCTGCCAATTCTTCCTCGACCAAAAAGCCGTCTGGCAAAACCTCAAAGGCTGGACAGAATCCGTGGTAGGACACAAGGAACTCCAAGCAACCGCATGCCCAGGCAACGACTGGAAGGAAACGGCAAGCTCACTATTCAACCGGATAAAAGGACGCATCCCCTACACACCAGCACCAACGCCGGAACCGGAACCACAGCCAGAACCACCAACACCGACACCAACTCCTAAACCAACACCCGAGCCACAACCGGAGCCTACTCCCGAGCCGGAGCCAACACCAACTCCTCCAACCCCACCGGAACCCGAGCCAACCCCACTGCAAGTCTGCGAAAAGCGAAACGAAACACTCGAGACCGAGCTGAAAGTGGCAATAAAACGCGACTACGAGAGACAGGGGACCGGCACGCTAGTAGCCCAAATCATTAAAAATTTGACAGGAAACAACCCCTTCCTGCACAATAAAAAGGAACTATGATAACCGATCCGCAAAACCTAATCGCCTTCGCAATGCCATTTCTGATTGACCTCGTCAACCGGAAGGTAGAAGACGCCCGAGTCCGATTCCTCGTCGCATGGGGAGCATGTATCATAGCCGGAGTCGTCCTCCACCTCGACCTCGTACTGGCAAAAGACTGGGACAACCTAGGAGCCAACATCGTGACAATCGTCCTCGCAGCACAAGCCACCTACCACCTCTACTGGGAAAAATCCAAGGCACGCGAGACAACCCTCAAAGCCCTAGACGCCGGATACGAAGACGGCAAAAAGTAACCCTCCGATAAACAACCACACCGAGTAAAAAGCCTCATGCACGAGGCTATTTTGGTATCGTCTTGCCCCTTGACTTTGGGATAGGGATAGGACATAATAAAAACACAAGACCAGATTAAAAATTAAAAAGGAGCAACATGGCAACAACCAAACCAACCACCAACAAAGGACTCGAAAAGGCACGCGAAACGGCGAATAAAATCAAAGCCGAATCCGAAGCCGCAAAACAGCCGGAGAAAAAAGAACCAGCAACAAAACCAGCAGAACAGCTGGTAAAAGAGACCAACCAAAAACTCTCCCCAACCACCCCTCCGGTAACAACCGGAAGACAGATCGGCAAATTCACAATCCGCAAAGCCGAACGGTCACAAGCCAAACTACGACTAGGACTCGCTGGTCCCTCCGGATCAGGCAAAACATACTCTGCCCTGCTACTCGCGAAGGGACTAGCGTCATCCTGGGATAAGGTCGCCATAATCGACACCGAGAACGGATCAGCCGACCTCTACAGCGAAATGGGACCCTACAACGTCATAACCCTCGAGAAGCCCTTCCACCCCGACCGATACATCGAAGCCATGGAAGCAGCCCAAGAAGCCGGAATGGAAGTCATCATCATAGACTCAATCACCCACGAATGGTCCGGACAAGGCGGAATCCTCGAAACCCAAGAGAAGCTCGGAGGCAGATTCCAAGACTGGGCAAAAGTAACACCCCTCCACAACAGATTCGTCCAAACCATCCTCCAGAGCAAAGCCCACATGATAACCACGGTCCGGAGCAAAACCGACTACTCAATGACCCAGGACGGCAAAACAAGCAAGGTCCAAAAGGTCGGAATGAAGCCGGAAACCCGAGAAGGATTCGAATACGAGATGACCACCAGCTTCGACCTGAACATCAACAACATGGCATCGATCAGCAAGGACAGAACCGGCATATTCAAAAACGACGCAGCCTTCATGATAAGCGAGGAGACAGGACAAATCCTAGCTGAATGGGCAGCCGGCGGAATCAACTACCTAGCACGCCTCAAAGAACTGCTGAAGCTCAAAAACAAACCCGAGGACGTACTCCTGAGCCACTACAAGGTACTAAGCCTCGACGACCTAACGACAGCACAATACAAAGCAGTCATAACCAAGCTGGAAACCCTGCCAGACTTCGACTACGAAGCAGAGAAGCAGGAGAAGGAAAAAGCCAAAGCGAAGGAAGAAGCAGACGCCAAACAAAAAGCCGAGGATGAGAAGCTGGCAAAAGAAGCCACCGACGCCCTAGGCGGAGAGGAGCAACCCAACGACGAACCGGAATCTGCGAAGGACACCAATGTCCCTAGCAAAACGGAGACCGAGGAAATCGACCTAGACGAAGTAGACGCCGGAATCGAGAAGCAACGGCTGGAAGGACAAAGTGAATGAGAAAATTAAAGACGCCATCATGGTAACAATAGCAATCATAGTCGCGATCGCCTTCTACAGCATGATGGCACAAGGACTCAAAGGACTGGCATCGCACTAAAAGGAGAAAAAATATGACAACACAATTCAGCATCATGGTACACCTAACAAGCGGAGAAGCGAGAAGCTTCAAGAACGCCGAGACCTTCGAAATCATGAGTCAGGGAATGCTCTACATCAAGCTCCCACCGACCATGACCATCGAGCAAGGACCAGGTAAAGCAACCAAGCGCGTCAAAAACCGCAACGAGCGAATCTGGATACCACTCCACCAGATCAAAGACGTCGAAATCATAACCAACATCGAGATAACCGATCCGGAGGAATGCCGAAAGTACGACGCCTTCAAAAAACACGGCATCGACATGACAATGACCGCGACCAGCTACACCGCACCACCGGACCCAAAAGAAGTAGAGCGACTGATCAACCAAGAGGAAGGAGGCAAAAGTGAAAAGCCAACCAACTAAAGGAGACATGCTCAAAAGCGGACTAACACTCCTCCTCGCCGGCGGAGTAATGACCAACCTCGGAGTATTCCTCGCCATATTCCTAATCGGCATCCCCATGATAATAGTAGGACTAGCGATGATGGCAGGAGGCATCCTAACGCTGGCACTGATTCCACTCCACGACCCAACCAGGACGCGCGAGCAGGGACGGCAACAAGGGGAAGCATTCGTAAAATCATTACAAGATAAGCTCCCAGCCAAGCTCAAATGGCTGATACGCATATGACAAAAAAACCCAAAATAACAGCAGTCTGCAACGGATGCGGAAGACCCATGGGAGGCTACGAGATCCGGATAAGCCCACTCATGGTAAACGCCCTCCGCAAAATGATCCGCGCGGTCCGAGTCAAAGGAGTAAACGCCATCCACCTAACCAAAGACACCAAGGGAACCGACTACGAACTAAGTCACACCGAGATAAACAACATCACCCGACTACGCTTCCACGGTCTAGTAGCCAAATACTACGAAGGGACCGGCGACGACAAAAAGCGCAAACAAGGAGTCTGGGTCGTAACAAGACGCGCCGCCCAATTCATCAAAGGAGAAATCCAGATCCCCGAAACCGTCTGGATCTTCAACGACCGGATCATCGAGCGAAGCGAATACCACACGACAATGACCGAAGTAATGGGAAGCACCCCCTACCTCGACACAATAGAAGACATCCGATATCACGAAGTTGAAAAGACCAAAGACGGTCAGATGGAGCTAACATGAGAGACGAAGACACAATATGCCACAAGGTAACCGAGTGCGTGGATGATCTAAATAAACTAATATCGACAGGCTCCATGGACATCAAGGCAATAGCCGAAAGACTCCACCAAATAAGAATGGACGCCTCTCGGATGGAAAAGGCACTCAAGCTCAGAAAAGCAATGATGACCGTCGCTGGCATAGAAGACGAATATCAACGTCGGAAATCAAAAGAGAGTAGTCCGACTGGAATAAACAAGCTTCATGGCAGACAGGAATACATATACCAACAACCAGAGTTCGAGTTCATCGTCAAAGAAAAGGGAGAGATAGTCTACCAACACCACTCCAGAGCCGGAGTAATAAGCACCGTGGAGGAGATGACCGACATCGATGAGAACGGAATCATAGACGGAGTGACTCAAAAGTTCACCTGGGGACATGCTCTCTCAGAATGGTACGCATTCGATCAGCTCAAGCAATCGATTGAAGCAAAAAACACAACCCTTCTTGCCCAACTAGTATCACTCATGCAACAAGGGAAGCTGAAGGACCCAACGGTCCGAAAGAAACTCATGGAGGCAACGAGACTGGTCAATAAAAAATCCCCCAGCAAAGTCTTGTGAACTACCCGAGGGACGTTAGGAAACGATACCAGATTAAACGAGCCTACGCAACTTGACACTAAGCCGTCCCTTTGCGATAATGATATAAACCTATGACACCAAGAGGTTACATCGAACTAACAAACAAGACGTACCAGCGATTCAAGCGGTACATGAAAAAGTTCAACGGAGAGACGTTCTACACCAGCTATCCAGTCAGGAGCCGGACAGCCAAGAGAGACGTATTAGTAACGCCAGAAGGAAAAACAAAACTATGCTTTTAGACACACTAAACGACAAACAAACGTACTTTAAAAGTACCCTCCTCGAAGTCCTGCAAGAGACCCGAGCCAACTCAAACCTGCCAATCGCCTCAAGCTACAAGAGCATCATGAGACGCGAGAAGCAACGAGTGCCGGTCTATCTTGACGTGGTCCGAGATCCAACCAACGGCTGGCGAATGTACACCGGACGCCAGATCCGCCGGATCGTCGAATATGAATTGAAAGCAAAGGAGAAGCGAAAATGAGCAAGCGCGAAGCAGCATCCATAATCCTCGTAGTGGCAGGAGTAACCCTCTACCTCGCCCAAAACTTCTACTTCGGCTGGAACCGAGAAGCCCAAAGCATCGCAGAACACGTCGCAGACTGGGCAGTGATAGCAATGGTCCTGATAGGATTCATCATCAAGCCGGTACGACAGGAATACCACCGGACAGACATCCACACCCAGAACGTCGAGATTATAAAGCCAACCAACATAGACCTAAACAAAAAAGCATGAAAATACACATCCCTTACATAAGCGACCAAAACATCGGAGGCGGATACACCTTCTACCGCAACTTCGTCAAAGCCATGCAGGAAGCATACCCCGAAGTACAACTGGTCCCCGAACACGAACCCCACGAACTCCTCTTCGCATTCAGCCCATCAACCGTAAACGGAGAGACCATAGACCGGAGTAAAAAAGCCGGAGCCAAGTTCCTCCTGAGAATGGACGGCGTGCCGGAGGACTCACGAAATAGCGGACGCGGAACCAGACGCCTCGTCGAATACAGCACCAAAGCCGACCACATCATCTACCAATCAGACTTCATAAGAGACACCGTCGGAGTCCTGCTAAAAAGGAACGGCGTCAGCTGTCCTCACAGCACAATCCGAAACGGAGTAAACACTGACGTATTCACGCCGGACGGACCCAAAGTAGCCTTCAGAGGAAACCCCAAGATCCTCCACGTCGCCTACCGCAAAGACAACAACAAAAGGTACGAGGAAGTGCTGGCAATGTACCGAGAATACTTCAGCCGAAATAAAGAAGCCAACCTCCTCCTGCTGGGCAGATACCCAACCGAATGGATGACCTACAACATGGGATTCTTCAACGGAGAGACCCATCAGCGACTAGGAATCATAAACGACGACGCAACCAAAGCAGCAATGATGCGATCAGCCGACTTCCTCTTCTACCCCAGCTTCGCAGATCCAGCACCAAACGTCGTTCTGGAAGCACTCGCATGCGGACTGCCGGTAATGTACAACGCCTACGGAGGAGTAGCCGAGATGGTCGAAGACGCCGGATTCATGATCGAATACGACCGGACCTTCACCGAGCAGATCGAGCAACTCCTAAGCGAGCGAGAGGAACTGAGCCAAAGAGCCAGAGCCAACGCCCTCCAGCACAGCCTGCCAATCATGGCAGAACATTACAAAGCAACCATCGACAGAACACTCGGACTATGAGCAACTATAAAATAACAACTCAAAAAAGCTGGTCGGCAACAACTAGAGAGCTAGACGAGCAATTCCGCCTCTGGGGAGTGACCAACTGGGACACGAACTACCCACGAGGAGCCAGGCTGGAAGGGTTCAACCAAACCGAGCAAGACCGGACAGTCACCCTGAAATTCACCAAAAACGAAAAGCAGGTCAGCCTATCAATGGCAAAACAAAACCGAGCCGTGGACAACCTCCGAGTCCTCTACTTAGCAGTAGAAGCCATGAGGCTAAACGAAAAGCGAGGCGTCGGAGAACTTCTGGAATCAGCCTACCTGCAAATAGCCGGTCCCGAAGCAGAAAAATTGCCCCACGAAATACTCGGCATAAGTGAAGACTCAGCCATCGAGGTAGCCGAGGCAGCATTCAGAACCATGGCGTCAAAATATCACCCCGACAAAAAACCAAGTGGAGACACCGAACGCTTCAAAGCCATAAACAAAGCCATTCAAGATATCAGGAAAAAACACAATGAGCAAAAGTCGTGAACAACTAAACTCCCTCGTGAGACAAATTGACATCGCCGGCAAAACGGTACTGGACGTCGGATGCCAAGACAAACTAGCACGCCACCTAACAGCCGGAGAACCGGCAGAGTACCACACCATGGACGTCGACGACCAATGGAAGCCAGACTACATCGCAGACCTAAACGAAGACTGGGATCGAGCAGTCTTCCTCGGCGGATTCAACAAACCCAAGTGGGTCCCGAAAAAATATGACATCGTCTTCTGTCTGGAAGTGCTAGAACACTGCTGGAACCCCGTCCAAGCCGTCCAGAATCTAAGCTACGCAACCAAGCTAGGCGGAACGGTAATCATAAGCACACCATTCATAAACCCTCACCACGACGTCTGGGACTACCTGCGCTACACCGACGAATGGTACGAGAAGGTACTCCCTAAACGAGGACTCGAGATAGTAAGAATAGAGGAGAGAAAAGCGACCGTCGGACTCCCCCACCTGCAAGCATTCTTCGCGACAGAAGGACTACGCTACAGCAAGATCCGACAAGCCAAAGGACCCTACACCTACCCAATCGGCTACTTCGTGGAAGCAAGGAAGCAGAGATAGGATAGTGACAAAACAAAAAGGATTTGCTACACTAAAATCATGAAATTAGCAGAATCCTCCCAGCGCAACAAGATCCCCTTCAAAAAGATAAACCTCGGAAACGCACTCGAGGCAATCAAGCCACTAATAGAGACCGGATACATCGGACTCGGCAATCTGGTATTCGAAACCGAGAAGGAGCTGGCAGAATACGTCGGAGCCAGACACGTCGTCCTCGTCGACTCCTGCACAAGCGCACTCTTCCTCAGTCTCAAATACGAGATGCTCCAAAAAGAAACCATCCACCTAAGAATCCCATCCATGACAGTGCCACTCGCACTCAACGCCGCGCTAGAAGCCGGATGCCACGTCGAACTCGACGACCGGACAGACTGGGTCGGACACTACTACCAAATGATCGGAAGTAACGTCTTCGACTCAGCCCACGAACTCAGAAGGAATCAGTTCCGCAAAATGAAGGATGCCGGAGCGCCGGACGCAATGAAGCTATGCTTCAGCTTCTACCCAACAAAGACCATCGGGTCCGCAGACGGAGGAGCAATAGCAACCGATGATGAACACTTCGCAAAATGGGCAAGATCAGCCGCCACCTACGGCAGGAACCAAGGAACCGGATACCGGAACTCATGGGACTACGACGTCGAAATGGTCGGATACAAAAGACACTATACCAACCTCCAAGCAGCAATCGTACTCGAGCAACTAAGACGACTCGACGAAACCAACGCAAAAAGACAAGCGATTGTAACCGCCTACAATGACGCTTTCGGGATCAACAACGACGGAGACTACCTCTACCGGATCTACCTCGACAACCGAGACGACTTCATCCAAAACATGATGGCAGAAGGAATCGAGTGCGGAGTCCACTTCAAACCCCTGCACCAAATGACACCATTCAAAGACATGACCGTCCACGGCAAAGAGGCAATCGAACACGCCTACCAGCACACGGTAAGCCTTCCCCTCTACGACACAATGACCGAGGAGGAAGTCCAAACGGTCATCGAGGCGACAAAACGCCTAGCGGAGGGAGGGATCAGAGCATGACAAACGACGTCAACTACTGGAAGGAAAAACCCCACTTCTGGCTAGAAAAACAACGCCACCCAGCATACGGCGCCCAAAAAGCCGAAGCAGCCAAAGCCGTGACTCAAATCCTAAGCACCGAAGGACTCAAGACAACTCTGGACGTCGGAGGATACGATGGCTCATTCGCGAAGTTCCTAGCAACCCCATACCGGCAGAAGTACACCAGCATCGACTTCAAAAACGGATACGACCTGACCCAACCATGGGGACCACAAGGACTCAACCGGAGAACCTTCGACGTCGTAATGGCAAACATCACCCTGCTCGTAATCCCACCAGAGAAGCTACCGGCGATAATCGACCAGATGTACTTCAGAGCAAAACACGCCCTCTTCATCGTCGACGAAGACCCAGAATACCGGCAAGCCGGAGAACAGATAAACGACGAGTACGGCGGAAAGTGGGCAGTAACCAAAGAGCAACTGACTGACGGTCACCAAGTAAAGGAAATAAAAGTGGAGCGAAGCCTCATAAACCGCAAATGGCTCAAGTACACCATTATAAAAGAACAACCAGCAACCCTACTATGAAAATAGCAGCATTCCTACCAGTAACCAACGCCGTAAAAAGAGGCGACACATTCATCGAAGCCATCCTCAGCCATCTTTATTGGGCAGATGAAGTCGTGGTTGTGGATGGCGATTCCACTGACGGAACCGTCGAAGCAATCAAGGCTCTCCCCCAGTACAGCCAAGGCAAAATCAGAATCATCACACGCGAGTGGGATCAGGAAAACTGGTCATGGGCAGAGTTCTGCAAAGCATGGAACTACGGACTAGAGAACACCGACGCCGACTGGGTCGCAGCAGGAGAGAGCGATCACATCTTCCACCAAGACCAAGCAAAACGCCTGAGACAAGAAGTCGAACGCGAGCAAGGCAAAGGCAAAGCAGTCATTAAATGCCAGAAGCTCCAAAGCGGAGCCGTGACCAACTGGTTCTCAAAGAGCCAAATGTACTACATCATCCACAAGGCAAAATACCCAAAGATCAAATACGGATTCGACCCGAGCTTCAAAACCGACCTGTGCCACCCAATCTGGCATGAGGACGCCTACTACGAAGACATCCCCCAAGGAGAAGCAATCATCGAAGGAAGCGCACTCAAAGGACTGATCGGCGGAACCGGAGCAGACCTGTACAATTACCTCTGGACATTCAAGACACTGGACATGGTAGTAGCCGAGCGAGTCAAAGCAAACAAAGGCTGGAATAGATTCTCAGGATTCACTAAGGTATACAACCAAACAAAACCGGAAGACGAGGAAAGCGTCCGGACCCAAGTCCTCGGACAAATCATGTCAGTACGAGAGAAGGCAAACCGCATCATCCCACTAAGCGAACAACCGGAAGTGATGCACGAGGCAATTACCAAACGACTGAAACCCGAGCATATCGGACACCAACTATGGCAACCAAACAACTAGAAAAGGACATCCAAGACGCAATCATTCAATGGCTCGGCTACCAGCCAAGTACATTCGTCTGGCGACAAAACGCCGGAATGCGCGTATCAGAATACAAAGGAACTCGACACGTCTTCCGCGCCGCATCAGTAGCCGGAATAAGCGACATCATCGGCGTGTGGAATGGCAAGCCACTAGCAATAGAAGTGAAGCGCCCAGGAGGAAAGCCAACAGAATCCCAACTCCAATTCCTCAACGACTTCGCCAGAGCCGGCGGAATCGCGATGGTAGTCTACGACGTCAGCCAAGTGCAGGAAGTATTCAACCAAATAACAGAAGCCAAAGAGAAGGCGAATGCCGGAACCTTCTCAAGATTCACCAATTACACGCTAAAGGAACCCCCAAAAAAGCCGACCAGAACGGCAAAATCCACTAAGGTACCCAGCGTAGCACTCGAGAAAGGAGACCGCCAATGATACTCAAAGACTGGTCCCAACTAGCCGGAGCGATAGGAAAACTGCAAGGAATGGCAACCGCCATCGAATGGACAGAAGACATCGACCCCAAGAAAATCAAGGAAGGAATGCAGGAAGTGGTAAAAGACCTCCAAGAAGTCTTCGAAGCAGAACGCGAAAAACTCGAGGACGTCAACTACAAGAAGCCAGAGCCACCAAAGAAGGGAGGCAAAAAGTGAGAGTCCTCCTCGTATCAGACAAACCAGGATCAGCAATCCACCGGATGTGTGAGCAAAAAATAAAGCACACCCCATGGCACTCGTTCAAGCTGGTAGCCGTCCATCCAAAGCGACCGGACCCGAACCAACTGGAAGCATTCGAGGAAGCCCTCGCGTGGTGTGACGTCGTCAACTTCGAATACTGGAAGACAGCCGAAACGCTCCACTCCATGTACGAGATAACCAAACCATCAATCCTCACCCACCACAACCCCTACGATCTGAACCGAAGCGCGTGGACAAACTACAAAATAAACGTCGTCCTAAACACCGAGCAACTGAGGACAATCAATACTCAAAGCGTAAAAATTGAACACCCAGTGGATACAGAATTTTGGGAATACCAACCAGCAGAACCGGCGGAACTAAGATACGACGTGATGATGGTATCAAACCGAATAGAAGCCAAAAAGGGAGTCCTGCCAGTAGCCCAGGCATGCCAAGAGCTGGGACTCAAAATGGCACTAATAGGAGACATCAGCGACAGAACCTACCACGAGCAAGTCATGGCAACCGGCGCCGTCACCTTCTACCACAGGATAAGCGACGAAGCACTAAGAGACCTCTACCACCAAAGCATGATCCACGTCTGCAACAGCGTCGACGGATACGAATCCGGAACCCTGCCGATTCTGGAGGCAATGTCATGCGGAACCCCAGTCCTAACCAGAAGGATCGGACACGTCCCCGACACCTTCAACGGACGCAACATGCAGGTAAGACGCGGAGAACCAGACGACATCGAAGACCTCAAAAAACAGCTAACAGAACTTACTCAAAACAAGCAATTAAGAGACGAAATACGCCAAGAGTCCGTTCACAGTCTAAGGTATCGCAACTACGAAATCTACGCGCGGAAATACAGCCAGCTATACCACCAAGTCCTAACCGGCAAAGAGCTAGTAACGGCAATCGTCCCCACCGTCTCAACGCCGGACAAACTGATCGAAACCCTCAGCCGAGTAATGAGCCAAACATACGGTCCGCTGGAAATCATCGTCATAGACGACGGAGAACAACCGGAACTAAACGAGGAAGTGATACGACAGATCCGCAGCGAAACCAGCCACACAATAAAGTTCTTCCAAACAGCAACCCGAGACCTCAAAGGCAACAAAACCTACGGACTAGCACGCGCCCGAAATAAAGGAATCATGGAAGCCGAAGGCAAGTGGCTCTGGTTCGTCGATGAGCGAATGCTACCGGAGAAGGAAGCACTAGAAGCATTCTACGACCGCCGGAAGGAAGGCATCTGGCTATGGGGAATGAAGGATCAAAGCCAAAAATCATTCGTCGAAAACTTCTCCTTCGTAAACCGAAAAGACCTAATCAAAGTAGGCGGATTCAATGAACAGATAACCCAGTACGGCGGAATGACGCAAGAAGTCCGGACACGCTGGGAGCAAAACAAAATGATCCTCCAGTTCGTTCCAAAAGCCCAGGCGATAACAAAAAGGAAGTCAAGCGCCAAGTGGCGTCGGTACAAGGATATTGCAATTTCCAAGACGCAATGCTATAAATTATATGGATAGGAATAAGACACAACCAAACCGCGATTCGAACTTATCAATCACAACCTGCGAAGGCGATTGACAGAGCGAATCAACCAGCCCAGCGCGATGGCTCTGGTGTCGGACCCAATCCAACAGCCAAGCCGTGGCGCTGGCGCTCTAAATGACGAAAGGACACTATGAATAAACCAAACGGAAAGCTACCAGAAATAAAAAGAGAGATCGTAAGCGAGGAAGCCGTCGGCGAGGAGTTCGAGATAAAAGACTCCAAAGGCAAAGCGCATAAAGCCCAGGAAGTAAGTCGCACCGAGAAGGAGATAGACAGCAAGAACCTCGTCAAAATCGCGCCGATGTTCTACTTCTGTAAAGACAACAACAAAGTCCTCCTCATCCCATTCAGCATCCAATTCAGCGCAACCGAAATCCTAAAGCTCGTAGCAGGACTGGCAACCAACCTAGAGAAGCAACTCCAAGAAATTACCAAATCAGAACAGGAAGGCAAAACCAAATGAAAATCCTCTACTTCGACACCGAAACCACCGGAACCGACTATCAGAGACACGAGATAACCCAATTCGCCGCGATAGTCGAAATAGACGGAGAAGTAAAAGAGGAAGTCAATTTAAGGTGTCAGCCAAAGAACTGGGACGCCATCGATCCCCAGGCAATCCAAACCACAGGAATAAGCATCGAGGAACTGAAAACATTCATGCCGCCGGAGGAAATGCTCGCCCAAATCAAAGACCTACTGGGAGCCTACATCCCCAAGTACACCAAGATGCCGGATAAGTTCTACCCAGCCGGACACAACGTCCAATTCGACCTCGAGTTCCTAAACAAGCTATTCAAAGACCACGGTAACGACGAAGACCGCAAGTGGGGAATCACCAGCTACCAAAACTGGCGTGCGCTGGACAGCCGAGTATTCGGAAACTTCCTCACAGCAGCCGGAAAACTACCAACAGACAACATGAAGCTCGGAAGCATCTGTCAGCACTACGGCATAGAAATAGACGCCCACGACGCACTGTCAGACATCAGAGCAACCCGAGCCGTTATCCAAAAAATGATGCAAAACCTATGAACACCAAAGACCTAAAAGTAATCGGCGTCCCATGGCATACAGCTCACCAATACGAGCTGGCAAAGCTTTTTAAGCAGTACGACCTGATGCAAAACATGTACCGCGAATGGGGAGGAACCAGCCGGAACCAGCCGGACAACATGAAAATGGTAATAGACTTCGACCCCAAAGACTACGACCTCGCAATCCTCCACATCGATCAACAATGCATCGACCCAAGGATAAGCAAAGGACTCCTCTTCAAAGAGTTCAAAAAACTAACCGAAGGAATGAAGCGCGTCGTGATAAACCACATGACGCCATACCACGACCAATACGAAAACGACCAAGTTATCGAAAAGATAAAAGAGATGGTCGGAGACATCCCAATGGTAACCAACTCAAAGGAAGCCGCAGCCCAATGGGGATGGGGAACCCCGATAATCCACGGACTGGAACCAAGAGACTGGCAAGACCTCCCCAAAGAACCACGAGCCGTCGCCTGCATGAGTAGCGGAGGAATGAACAAAGCCTACCGGCGCGAACTCCTCCACGCCGCAATGGACATCCTAAAAGAGAGAGGCATCGAGCTAATCTGGATCATGGCAACAACCAAGTTCCACACCGTCGAGGAATACAAGGAATACCTCGGCAGAAGCCTGGTATTCGTCCACCTCGGATGGCAAAGCCCAATGCCACGAAGCAGAACGGAAGCCATGCTGTCCGGATGTTGCGTAGTAACCACCAGACACCACGACATCGAGGAATACATCGAGAACGGAGTAAACGGATTCATCGTGCCAGACAATCCAAAAACAGCCGCCGACCTAATCGAAGACCTCATAACCAACCGCGTAAAAGAAGCCAGAGAGATAGGACAGCGAGGTAAACAAACCGCAATCGAGAAGCTGAACATCACCAGATGGGCATCAGACTGGCAAAACTACCTGAGCAAAATACTATGAAAAACCTAAAAATCGCCATGCTCGACATGGAAAAATACGACAACCGCAGAGAAAACCAAGTCGGATCAAGCCGGATCAGAGGACGCTGGGTCCGCAAATACTGCCCAGAGATCGAGGAGTTCTACGACGGAGTGAAATACGACGCGGTCATCTACCAAAAAGCCTACTACAAGAAGCACATGGAGCAATTCAAAGGTGTAAAAATCTTCGACCTATGCGACCCAGACTGGATGGACGGCAGACCCATAACCGAACTGACCGAGCTAGTGGACGCATTCACGGTCCCAACCAAAGCAATGCAAGACTTCATCTCCCAACTGACAGACAAGCCGGTAGTCATAATCCCCGACAGAATCGATCCGGAGGAGCATACCCCAGTAAAAGAACAACACATCGGCAAGGCAAGAAGCGTCGTCTGGTTCGGCTACTCAAGCAACCAAGTCGTGCTGGAGCAAACCCTCATCCCACTAAAAGACATGCTCCTAAGCCTAGCCGTCATAAGCGAGCGCCCATACCGGAACGCCGACATCAACATCGACTACAAATACGAGACACTAAACGAGGAGCTGATCAAACACGACATCGTCCTACTCCCCGACTTCACCAAGGACCGGCGCCACAAGTTCAAGTCTCCAAACAAGACACTGACCTCATGGGCATTAAAAATGCCGGTAGCAACAACACCGGAGGAACTCGAGCGATTCATGAACCCCGACGAAAGGACAAAGGAAGTCGAAATGCGCTACAATGAAGTAATCGAGAAGCACCACGTCAAACAAAGTGGACCGCAATACCTCGAGCTAATACAAAACATTATAAAAATAAAAGGAGGTGAGACACTATGAAAAGCCAATCACAACAGCGAAGGGAAAAAATCATGCAAGCAACCCCAAAAGGTAGCCAGCCAGCATGGAAGCAAGCCCAGCAAAAAGAAACCACGTCCAAGGATAACGACCAAAGAGACGCGGAGAAAAAAGAAGGACAGTACCAGACACGAACGGTCAAAATGAAGACCGACTACCGCGACGTCGCAAAAAGAGGCGACAAATGGACTACAGACAGTCAAAAAGCGGATGAACTGGTCAGTCTAGGGAGGGCAGAATATGTCGACTAAGCTAGGCAAACCAGAGTCTCACAGCGACGTAATAAACAAGGAACCGAAAACCTTGCTGATCGGCTACGGCTGGGTCGGTCAATTCGTCCATAAGTATTTCACCCAAGCAGACATCTGGACGCCAAACTCAGGACTCCTCCTGCGATTCTCGCATGCCGACAGACTGCCGGAGGAAGACCGCTACCAGCGATACGAACCCTACGACAAGGACGGTTCAAAGAGTTTGATCAAAGGCTACAACGGAGCTGAGGCAGACACGAGATGGGACGTCGCATTCATAAGCACACCAAGCCCAATGAAAAAAGACGGCTCCTGCGACACCAGCATGGTCGAACAAGCAGTCGAGCGATGGAGAGATCACGTTGACCTCTTCATAATCCGAAGCACCGTGACACCAGGAACCACCGACCGCCTTGCCGAGAAGTACAACACCCACGTCGTCATGCAACCGGAATACGTAGGCGAAACGCTAGGACACCCACTCGTGGAACCCCAGCGCGATCCCTTCATAATCCTAGGAGGCAAACGAGAAGCGGTAAACAAAGCAGCCGAATGCTGGTCCCGAGTCCTCCACGCCAACTGCCGAATCAGACAGATGGACAGCCTGACCGCCGAATACTGCAAGTACATGGAAAACTGCTTCCTCGCAACCAAGGTAATGTTCGTCAACGACTGGGCAAGGCTTTGCAGAGCCACCGGAGTCGACTACCTAACCCTAAGAGAAGCATGGCTCGACGATCCAAGAATAGGCAGAAGCCACACGCTGGCATACGAAAACAACCCAGGCTTCAGTGGCAAGTGTCTCCCCAAAGACCTAAACGCCATAGCGGTATACGCGCGAGAAGCCGGAGAGCCTCTGGAGCTGGTCGAGTTCCTCCTCGAAATGAACGCCCGAATGCGAAAAGACGTTAAAAACACCATTCCCCTCCTGCCGGAGGACAAGGCATGGTAATAGAAATCCCGATCCCGAACTGGATAACGAAAACGATCTGGTTCCTGCAAGGCAGATGCGACAACTGCGGCGGAGAGATGGAAGAACACATCAACGGGAAGTGGTACTGCAAGGATTGCGGTAAAAAGGAATGACCACTCCCCCACTCCACTCCTCCGCCCCTCATTTTGAGGCTTTCCAGGCGTGAGAGGGGAGTCAGCACTCGGTAGGGGAGGGGAGGGGAGAGGTTCGGGAAATATTCGGTAATAACTATGAAACTAACAGAATACGACTTCAAAAAAGAATTTCCAGACGAAGCAAAACGTCTGGCAATCTACCAGCAGAATCTCATCATAGACGGAGACTACAAACGCGTCGTCCCAATCAAAATGCTGTTTGCATGGGAAGATAACCCGAAGACCAGCACTCCCGAGGACATGGCACGCCTCGAAAAGATGATCCGCAAGCTCGGACAATTCAAAGGACTGATAGCAGAAGAAAACGGTCAGATCCTCGGAGGAAACCACCGGCGAGCAAAATACGAAGCCATGGGATTCGAATACACCACCGTCGAGATAGTCTATCCCAAAGACGAAGACCAACGCATGGAATACGCGCTGGCAGACAATGACCACATCGCAGAATACGACCAAGCAGCGCTGGCGGAAAAACTCAAAGCCCTGCAAAACGTCGACCTCGACCTATTCAAAGTAAACCTCGCGCCTCTCAGCAAACTCTCAGCATTACTGGACAAGTTCGCCGAACCGCCACCCGAAGACGAAGTACCCGACGTCCCAACCGTCGCAACCAGTCACTTCGGAGAGCTATACCAACTAGGACGCCACCGGCTCATCTGCGGAGACGCAACAAACCCAAAACACTACGAAGCACTCATGGACGGCAAGACCGCCCGAATGGTATTCACCGACCCACCCTACAACATCGACTACCAAGGACAGCCAGGACAAAAGCGAGACGGAATCCTCAACGACAAGATGACCGCGCAAGCATTCCGACAATTCCTAACAGCCAGCCTAACCGAAATGGTCAAAGTGACGACCGGAGCATTCTACGTGTGCATGAGTCCGGCAGAGCTGTATAACCTGCACCCAGCATTCCTCGACGCCGGCGGACACTACCAAAGCTACATAATCTGGGTCAAAAACACCTTCAACATAAGCGGAGCCGACTGGCAAAATATGTACGAGCCAATCCTCTACGGCTGGAACGCCAAAGGAGAGAAGTACCACGCCGGATACCGCGACGAACCAAACGTCTGGACAAACCTCGAATCAGTAAAGCCAAAGTTCGAAGACGGCTACACGATCCTAAACCTCGGACTCTTCACCCTAAAAATCAAAGGACAGATCGAAGGCGAAGTGCAGAGGAAGCGAGACACCGTAGACATCTGGGAAGTCAACAAACCGCAAAAGAATGACCAACATCCGACCATGAAGCCGGTAAAACTCGTAAGCAAGGCTTTAAGGGCATCCAGCGAGCGAGGAGACACCATTCTAGATCCCTTCGGCGGGTCCGGATCAACGCTGATAGCGGCAGAGCAAACAAGCCGGTCCTGTAACATGATGGAACTCGACCCAAGATACGTCGACGTGATAATAAAGCGCTGGGAAACCCTCACAGGCGAGACAGCCAAAAAACTCAAAACAGTCTAGGCTCCCCAACAAAAAAGGGATAGCAATATCCCAACAGATCTGATATACATTAAGATGATGAGTAAAGCACTGCTCGATAGCAAAATATCCATAAGCGAGAAAGTAGCCGAGCTACCAATCGAAGCTCAACTCCTATACACATGGATGATCCCTCACGTAGACGACCTAGGACTCATACAAGCAAGCCCCAAAACAATCAAAGCCCAAGTAATCCCCATGATAAACGTCACCGAAGCCCAGGTCGACGAATGGATAAGCCTGATGCGACGTAACGGACTGTTACGTCACGTAACGGCAGATGGAAAAGACTTCCTCATGCTCAGAGGACACCACGACAATCAGGCGAAGCGACGAGACATTCAACCCAAAACCATAATAAAGTTCAACTTCAAACCAAAAGCCCAAGATAGCTGGGCAGAGCTGGAGAAGACACTCCAAACCCTCGAAAACCAGACGGACGTAACGCCGACGGAACGTGATGTAACGGAACGTAACGCGCCGGAACGGAACGTACCTGAAATGAAAGGAAATGAAATGAAAGGAAATGAATTAAATAACAGCAAAGCTGTCGTAAAAAAAAAGACTCAAAACGAGGAGGACCAACCACCTCCATCGGAAATCTCCTAAGCTCCTACCAGATCCCCAAGCCGAGTAAAGGCAACGTAACCCACCAATGGCAAGACGAAGCAGCAAGAATGTGGAAAACTTTGGGGATAAGTGGAAAACCCAACGGCAAATGGTTCCGCATCTTCAAACTATACCCAAGCCTCTGCCAGCGAGCATACAGCAACATGGCGGACGCCGGCGCCAAGAAGGACCCCGAAAAATACTTCTACTGGCTCGTAGGACACTACCGGAAGCAAAAATGATATGATGGGAATAGGACACCAATCCGAACTAAAAGGAACTATGGAGCAAAAAACAACCGACAAACAACAAGAGATAGTCTTCCCAAAACTCAACGGCAAAAAGCAAATGGCATTCGAGCTGAAGTTTGACGGAGAGACCTACCAGAACATAAGCCAAAAGACCGGCTACAGTGAGTCATGGATCAAGAAGTGCTTCGCCAGAGAAGGCAAGTGGTACGACCACTACGAACACTGGGAAGCCGGACGCATAGCCGACATCGAGAAGGAAGGCAGAGCGAGAATCAAAAAAAGAATCGCCGAAGCTCTCACCGTACAGGAGACCATGCTGACCCTCATCCGGACCAATCCAAAGGAAGCAGCCCGAGCAGCACGAGACCTACTAGACAGAGCCGGACTAAAAGCGCCGGAGAAAATCGAAGTAAGCGATCCGGAGGACCACGCGGAGCGAATAACCGAATGGTTCGAAAACCGTAAGCAAAACAACGATAATAAAGATGAATGACAATCCAAGACGTACTAGACCAGCGCGACTACTTCGTAGAAAACGAACTAGGAATTGAGTTCTACGAATACCAGACCGAAATAAGCGACGCCATAATCGAAACCCTGCTGGAGCAAACCGGAGAGGAGATCCCAATCGAAATCTCACGGCAAGCAGGGAAGACCGAGGCAATCGTGTGTACGGTCGCATTTCTGATGACCTTCGCAAAAAGCCTGACCAAACGCTTCTGGGGATATGAAGCACCGATACGCATCATCATATTCAGTCCGCAAAAAGAGCAAGCCAAAACCGACTTCGACCGCCTCAAAGCATACCTCGGCAAACTGAAGCATAAAGGCTGGGGAAACATCGTGGACGCGCAAGAGTCAAACCAAACAACCCTCCAGATAACCAACGGAAGCTTCTGCTACATCTTCCCCCTAACCCCAACCAGCAATCCGGAATCAAAGTCAGCAGACCTAATCATCTACGAGGAAGCGCACAAGATCATCGACGCCCAAAAGAAAAACAAAGCAGAGCCAATGGGAGCATCAACCAACGCACCCCAAATAAGCGTCGGCGTGGCATGGTATCAAAAAAACTACTTCAAGAACCTGATAGACGCCAAACCCAAACACCCCAGCTACCCAGCAGAGCGCGTGATCGAGATACGACGACAAAAGTACGAGAAGGACGGAAACCCAAGGCATCTGCTGTACGAGAGGCACTACAACAAGAAACTGGCAGACGTCGGACCCGAGGACGTAGCCCTGCAAACCCAGTACCAGCTCAAGTGGAAACTGGAAGCCGGACAATTCATGAGCGCCCAGGACTGGGAAGACATGACCAAACCATACCTCTATCTAGACGCAGACAACCAGAAGCAATACTGGACCCCAGAACTCCTAGACGAAGACCGAGAGAGCGAGTGCTACGCCGGAGTAGACACCGCCAAACACCCCGACTCAACCGTCGTGACGATCGTGCGCTGGAATGAGAAGACCCAATGGAAGGAACTGGTAGCCCTGCTCGAACTCCATGGAACCAACTACAGCGAGCAATTCACAATCATGTCCGGATACGACACCGTCGAAGGCAAGAAGACCGGCAAAGGGATGTTCGACTACTTCAAGGTAGTAGGGATAGGAATAGACTCCACCGGACAAGGATCATTCATGCCCGACTTCTTCAAAACGCACACCAAATGGAAGGACGAGCGAAGCGGACTCTTCGAGGTAAAATTCAGCCTCCCAGGAAAAGACATGATATACACAAACCTCATGCAAACGGTAACAAATCGATTGACCGCCATTCCGAAAACTGATACGCTAGAATTAAAGAAAATGCGGCAACAGCTTCTGGACTTGCAGAAGGAATACAAAGGACAATTCCTCAGCTGTCACCATCCAGAAGACGAGTCGGGACAGTCCTATCACGATGACTACCCCGACAGCTGGGCATTAGCAGAACACGCCTTCGCTCTCAAACAGCGAATAGCGAAACCAAAAATAAGAGCAATATGAGCAACCAAGCCAAAAAGACAAACCCACTAATCAGGCGGATCGGAAGCGCCCTGGGACTCGTGACGCAAGAAGACATCGTGGAGGCAGTCAAAGCAGCCGGAGTATCCAGCCAAGGAAGACCGGACCAGCGATCAAGCATGGTCATCGGACAAGCAATCCCACCGGACATGAAATCAGAAGACTACCTGAAAGCCTACACCGGCTGGGTATACAGCGCGGTAAGCGTCCTCGCCCAAGAGACGGCAGACATCGAGCTGAAGCTGATGAGACGCAAAGCCCAAAGCGAGTTCGAGGAAGTAGACAGCCACCCAGTCCTTGACCTCCTCTATAAAGTAAACCCACTCTACACAAGCTACCTGCTATGGGAAGCAACCGAAGCACACCTCGACCTAGTCGGAGAAGCATTCTGGTGGCTCGGCGGACCCGTGAACCGACCAAAGGAAATCTGGGTACTGCGCCCCGACTGGGTAAGCATCAAAGACACCAAAGGCAAACTGATATCAAACTACGAATACGGACCACCAGGAGACAAAAAGGAAAAGATCCCATTCGAGCAGGTAATTCACTTCAAAGACTTCAACCCACGAAATAGCTTCCGAGGATACGGTCCAGTCAAAGCCGGAGCAAAGCAGATCGACGAAAACAACTTCCAGCAGGACTACAGCCGAAACTTCTTCTACAACTCAGCCCTGCCAGCCGGCGGACTGCAAACCGACCAAAACCTAGAGGAAGACCAATACGAGAGAATCCGAGACGACTGGGAAGCAACTCACCGTGGCAGTAAAAAAGCATGGAAGATAGCAATCCTCGAAGCCGGACTCAAGTGGCAAGACATCGGACTCAACCAAAAGGAAATGGACTTCATCGAAGGAAGACGCCTAACCCGAGACGAAGTGCTGGCAATCTTCCGCGTGCCAAAACCACTGCTAACATTCGACGACGTCAACCGAGCCGCAGCAAAAGAAGCCAGAGCAATCCTGCTGGAGAACGTCATCCGCCACAAGATGCAGAGGATAACCGCCTTCCTAAACGAGTTCCTCCTGCCACGATACGGAGACGACAGCCTATTCTTCGACTTCAAGGACCCAGTACCAAACGACCAAGCACAGGCAATCCAATACTACAACTCAGGACTCCAACACGGCTGGTTAACCCGAAACGAGGTCCGCGAGATGGAAGACCTCCAGCCAATAGAAGGCGGAGACAAACTCCTCGTGCCATTCAGTCTCCAAGACATCGGAGCCGAGCAAACACCGGAAGACAAAGAGGAGCAAAAGAAACGAAACATGAAGCGCTTCAACGTCCGAACAGCACCATACCCATACTTCAAAACCAGAATGGCAGAGATAAGCGAAGGACTGGTCAAAACCTGCGAGACACTCCTACGCCGAATGATCAACAAAGAAGGGAAAGTTATCCACAAGTTATCCACTCATGTGGACAACCGAGAGATTGAGGAAGGCGAAATCGTAACCGACGAAGCTAGAATCAACCACAGCAAAGCGGTAATCAGCCGGACAGATCCACGCGAGGCAAAATACAAACACCTCCTAACCGAGCTATTCGAAACCCAAAAGCAAAAAGTAAACAACCTCGTGGACCAAGGACTAACCAAAGCCATGGAAACCAAAGGCGCCGACCAGCCGGAGCGCATCAAATCAACCATAAGTGAAATCGAAGCCCAGGTAGTCAAAGACACCGACGTCTTCGCACAAGTGCTGATGGACTTCGTCCGGACCGTGATCGAAGCCGAAGGCATCCAGCAGATCCAGTCAATCGTCGACCAGGGAATCTTCTACATGCAAACACCGGAAATCCAAAAGTACCTGAAAAAAGAAGGCGTCAAGTTCCTGATAAGCATAAACGAGGAGACAGCCGAGCAACTCAGGGAAACCCTCAGCGACGCGATCCGAGAACAGGAATCCATAAACCAGATCAAAGACCGAGTCGGCAAAGTCTACGAAGACGCAACCGGATACCGAGCAGAGCGCATAGCCAGAAGCGAAGTCTTGAGAGCGACAAACTTCTCAACACTCCAAGCCTACAAACAAAGCAAGGTAGTCGAAAAGAAGGAATGGCTAACAGCCCACGATGAGCGAACCTGCCCATGGTGTAAGCCAATGGACGGCAAACAACTCGAACTCAACAAAGACTTCTTCAAAGAAGGAGACGTGGTAACCGGCAAGAACGGCAAAGGAAAAGAGGTATACCTCAACATCAGCCTCGGAAACGTAAGCTTCCCACCCCTCCACCCGAACTGCCGATGCACCCTAATCCCGATCATAACGGAGGAGGAGAAGTCGCTGGACAAAAAAGCCTTGTTGACAAAACTGACACATGCTACACTAAAAGAGATAGAAGGGTCCCTGAAAACCAATTGACATTAAGAAAAAATAACTGATAAAGTAGAACTATGGCAAAACTAAAATACATCCGAGCCTTCGCCGACGTTAAAGCCCTATCCAAAAAGGATAAAGAGGAAGGAATCCTCCGAGGCGTCATAGGAAGCGACGAAACGGTAGACCGCTACGGAGAAATCATCGACAGTCAATCATGGCAGCTCGAACACTACCAGAAAAACCCAGTCCTCCTGTGGGCACACAACCTCACCTTCGGAGAAGACCGACCGCCAATCGGCAAATCGCTCCGAA
>ERZ724522.506-NODE-506-length-24924-cov-30.177450_pt1 | contig 24924 bp, 23 predicted proteins | sample MGYA00376055_ERZ724522 | MGnify/ENA primary metagenome ERZ724522 (study PRJEB28724, sample SAMN07190884) | wastewater metagenome | isolation source: effluent of sewage treatment plant in Hong Hong | place: Hong Kong | collected 2016-03-17 ...
ATTCGCGGCGAGGCGCTGAGAATTGCGTTGGAGTCCGCGACATGAAGTGCCATGGAATGAAATCCCAAGCGAAAGCAACACGAGTCGAACCCGGAACCGCTGGCGGCGTCGCCGCCGCCGTAAGACACAACAACGGCCGGACGGAGTTGCAAGTAGGCGCAGCCGGGGGCGCGGTGCCCCGGCACTCCATTTTCGACAAGTCCGGCGCGGCGGTCCTCCCCAGGTCCCGCGCCGTGAAAGGGCCGGGTGCCGTTTACTGTCCGGCACCCGGCCCGCTGTTTCTCTCCGTTGTCCATGCACTCTGTCATTCCGTCACTCTCCCGTTCGTCACAGTTCAGGAGCGTAACGGAGGACGTGTTGCATGGGTGCGAGAATCTCTTGCGGCGGCCGGATGACGGAAACCGCCGCCACGGCTCGCTCATGGGCGAACGAGCTGCTGCGGCGGGAAAGCCGGGGACCTGGCGACATGGAGAATGCCATGCGCCGCCTTGAAACCCGCTACGGCATTCCGTGGCGCATTTTCTGGACGATGCGATACCGTCCGCCTACGGACGTTTTGACGGGTGTGTTTGTAAAGCTTGGAGCCGCGTATCGGGCCGAATGCGAGCGACAAGAGAGGCTTCTGCGGCATGAAATCGAAATCACCAAGCTCAAGACCGGGACTGTTTCAGCTGCTGTGCGCGCGGCTGAGGCTTTGGTTGGAGAGGCTGCGGGGCAGGAAGAAAACGCCGATGGATGAGGCGTGTTCGGATTTCTGCGGTGAGCGGTGAATGAGCAGCGCGCGGCACTTTGAAGAAACGACAGAGCGCTACGGATCGCAATGGCGGACCGTGGCGCGCGTGACGTGCCGCAAGTGCGGCGTGTCCAGTTCGCTCGGTCTTTCTTCTCCGGGAGGGCTGCTGCCGCCCAACATCATCACCAAGAAATTCGAGCAGAAAGGATGGGAGATCGGAGCGAATGCTCAATGGGATTTGTGCCAGTCATGCGCCAACAAGGAGAAGAAAATGCCGGTTCTGAGTGTTGTGACGCCTGACAAGATGACGAAGTCGGCTTCGGAAACGCCGCCACGCGAAATGAGCCGCGATGATCGGCGCGTGATCTTCGCCAAGCTCGATGAAGTCTATCTGGATGAGAAGCGCGGCTATGACAGCGGCTGGTCTGACCACAAGGTGGCGTCCGATCTGGGGGTGCCGCGCAAGTGGGTGGAAATCATCCGTGCCGAGAATTTCGGGGCCATCGGCACCAACGAGGAGATGGCCGAATTTCTGTCGCAAGCGGAAATCCTGGCGGCGGAGGCGCGGACCGCCTTGGCCGCCGCCAAGAAGGCGCGCGAGGACATCGAAGCCGTTCTCAAGCGGCCCGAGTTTTTCACGCTGACGACCCTTTCCGATCGGCTGAGTAAGGTCGAGCGTCTGGCGGCGGAAGTGCGCAAGTTGGTGGTTGTGTCGTGACATCCACATCAGCAGCGCTCAAGCAAATCTTCACCGCCGCTCGCCCGCTTGTAGAGCAATGGCTGGACGTGGGCGAGCAGATTGCCGCGTTGCGTGACGCCGCAACGGCCAAGGGCCTCGACTGGTCGCAACTTAAGGCCCTTCTCAAAGCCCAAGTGCAGGACGAACGGGACGGCAAGGGCGGCGGCAAGCGAGTGCGGCGCATTGTCGAGAAGGCTGAGTTCGCGTCAGCCTATGCCGACATGCTGGGCTTGGCGAATATGAACGAAGAAAATTTTTCTTCCCCTCCCCATGACCCCGAAACGGGGGAGATCACGGAACCACCGGAAGTCAACCATGGTCATGCCGTTCCGGTGCAGGCTGGGGAGGGCGGTTCTATGTGGGCTGTAACTGGTGGTGGTCCGACGATCTGCCGGAAGGTGTCTCGGCTGAAATCAGCATCGTGCAGGCCGATGCCGTGAGGATGGCGAGGGCGGCATGACCGAGACCTGCCTCACCTGCCGCCATCACCGCGTGAGATTTTTCTCCTCGCCAGGCGCCCGCGACGGCGTTGCCGGAACCTATTCAGATCGGTGCATGAGGCTGGCGCGCGACCCGGACGACCCCGAGGCCATCGGCTGGTCTACGGTCTACGAGACGATGGAGCCGCCGCCCTCGGTGCGGTGCGGCAAGGGTAGGCAATTCTGGCAAGCGAAGGCGGGTGCGTGATGACGACAGAAAACATTCACAACTGGTCCTCGGTTGTATCTGTTCCGCCGCCGCACAGGCCGGAACTGGAGCGCCAGCGGCGGCACTATGCTGCGGTGAGAGCGCGATTCGCCAGCGCCGCCATGCGCGCGGCACCGCCGCCAAAGCCCGCCGTCATCGTGCGCGACATCATTGACGTGTCCGATCCGCCGCGCCGCAGGTGGCCTCCCATGGGCAGCCGCGAGGCTCCGAAGATCGAAGACATCAAACAGGCCGTCTGCCAGCATTTCGCGATTGGCAAGAACGACTTCGAGGGCCCGTACCGGGACAAGCGCATGGTGCGCGCCAGGCATGTCGCGTTCTGGCTGGCCCGTGACATGACCAAGGCCAGCCACCCCGAGATCGGCAGGCGGTGCGGCGACCGGGACCATTCGACGGTCTACAACGGGCTGCGGAAGATCAAAGCCGACTATGCCGCTTATGCCGATGACATTGCGGCGGTGCGGGCCATGCTGGGGGTGCAGCACAATGGGTAGGATTCGCAGCGTTCACCCGGGATTGTTCACCGACGAAAGCTACATGTCGCTCAGCATGACGGCTCGCGCCGCGTTGCCCGGCCTCTGGACGGAATGCGACGATGCCGGGGTGTTTGAGTGGAAGCCACTCGTTCTCAAGGCGAAGATATTTCCGGCCGACAATCTCAACATGAACGATGTGCTTTCTGAAATAGCGGCGGCTGGTTGCATCATGCGCATTGAAGTGGACGGGAAAGGTTATGGCCTTGTCCGCAATTTTCGCAAGTACCAGCGCCCAGAAAAACCGAAGTACCGCCATCCGCTCCCCGACGAATTCCGTTCTTATGTTGGCTTGTCGCCAATCAGTCCCCAACCTGTCGCCGACCAGTCGGCGACTATTCCGGGAAATCCTCCGCAGAGGGAGGAGGAAGGAGGAAGGATGGATAAGAAGGATGAAGGAGAGAGAGAAGACGCGCGCGCGCAAGAGCCGGAAGGTCATCGGGAGAAGGCAGACGCCATCCTCAAGGACAAATCGTTCCAGATCACGAGTTGGGAAGACGGGTTCCTGTCCAACGTCGCGCAACTTGACCGGCTGACAGCCGAGCAGAAGGCCCAATTCAAGGCCATTGCCGACCGCTGGAAGGGCAAGCAGGCCAATGCGCCGCCCGTCAAGCCGCAGTTCTACGCCGCATCCGGATCGCCAGAACTCGCGGCCTGGGACCGGCATCTGCGAGCAACGATCGGGCGAGACGCGCCACGGGACAGCAAGGGCGGTTGGTGGTTTGACAGCAAGATTCCAGCATCAACAGATCGGGAGAAAGCAGCGTGAGCGTTACAGGTTGGCGTTCAATCACCGACGATCCGCCTCCAAAAGATAGATGGCTGTTGCTCTACGGGAAGCCGGATGACACCAATCAACTTAGCTTTCATAAGCCGGGAGTTCACGCGGGCTATTACGATCCAGTAGACAGGGGATGGTGTATTTCAGCATCCACTTGGGAAGGCCCATTTATCACACCCACCCACTGGATGCCACTCCCCCCGCCCCCGGAGGCCAAGCCTTGACTTGGGTTATCGTCCGCACCGGGACGGGAAAACCGTCCTACATCTTCAAGGCCTATGAGGCGGTAGCTGTGATTGCCGCTGACGCTTGGCTCCCCGAGACGTTGCGCGTCATTCGCAACAGGGAGGGCACAGAAGCCCGTCGCGAGGTTTGGGGCCCGGTCCTGCCCGGAATGTTCTTTGCTAAACTCACGCCGCACCAGATCGCCACGGCGCTCCCCACAATCCGTCATAGCCGGGGCGTGGTGAGAGACGCGGGCGGAATGCCGCTTGTGGTGGACGCCAAGGCCCTGACGGCGTTCCGCAAGGCCATCATGATCGAGAATGCCCAGCGCGCGAGGCAGGCGAAGCTGCACCGGGAGCGCCCGATTGTGGGCAACAGGACCAAGATCAAGCGCTCGCGCCGTATCAGGCCCGCACGTCAGGCCGAGGCCATACGGAAATGGGCAAATGCCATGATCAAGACGACACGGGCCGATGGCGACGGCTAAGCCATAGAGCCGGGTTATACACAACCTATTGCGTTTCAAATCAAATCGCACTACAACACCTGCCCATGCGCGTAGCGAGGTAGAAGGGTCCGCCCTCCCTCCTGTGCATCGGTTCCTCCCGCCGTCAGGGGGGGGAATATGCCCGAAATTCCCCAAGGACATCTGATGCCAGCAGGCAGACCAACGGATTTCAAGCCGTCCATGGGCGATAAAATCCTCACCCTCATGACCGAAGGCCTATCCCTCGCTGCCGCCGCAGCGGCCATCGGCATTCATCGCCAGCGCGTCTATGACTGGGTCAATAAACACCCAGAGTTTGCGGACACTATAAAGCTGGCAACAGCAAAACGGCAGCTTTTCCTTGAACGTAGATTGCTCGCAGCGTCCGAAGGCCCCGTCGTCACATCAACGATCTTCGCCCTCAAGAACGCAGCCGGTGAAGACTGGCGCGAGAAGTCTCAAGTCGATCACGGCGTTACCGACACTCTCGCCGAACTTCTCAAGGAGATAGATGGCCAATCGCGTGGACTTCCGGCAGATCGCTGATCCACGCTGGAGACTGTCAAATCTCTACTGGATCACCGACAAGGGAGGCAAGCGCACCAGGTTCCAGATGAACTGGGCGCAAGAAGACCTGTTTCGGGAAATGCACTTCATGAATGTGGTGCTCAAGGCCCGGCAGCTCGGCTTCACCACGTTCATCGACCTGTTCATGCTCGATCAATGCCTGTTCAACAGCAACGTGCGGGCAGGCATCATCGCCCATAACCGGGACGATGCGAAGATCATCTTCCGCGACAAGATCAAATATCCATACGACAACCTTCCTGACGTGCTGAGAGCCAGGATTTCGGCGGAAAGCGACACGGCGCAGGAACTGCTGTTCAGCAACAACAGTTCAATCCGCGTCGGCACGTCGCTCAGGTCCGGCACATTGCAGCTTCTCCACGTGTCTGAATACGGCAAGCTCTGCGCAAAGTATCCCGAGAAGGCGCGAGAGGTCAGGACCGGCGCACTGAACACCGTCGAAAAGGGGCAGATGGTCTTCATCGAATCGACGGCGGAAGGGCAGTCGGGGCATTTCTTCGAGGTCTGCGAGCAGGCGCAACAGACGGCCCGCATGTCGTCCGCACTGACGGAACTGGACTTCAAGTTTCATTTCTATCCGTGGTGGCGTCATCCGGACTACACGATGCAGCCGCTCGGCATGGCCTTCAATGAGATTCAGCGCAAGTATTTCGCCGAACTTGCAAAGCAAGGTGTTGTCCTCACCGAAGGACAGAAGGAATGGTACGTCCGCAAGTGGTCCACGCAGCGCGAGGACATGAAGCGGGAATATCCGTCAAACCCGGCTGAGGCGTTCGAGGCCAGCGTAGAGGGCGCATACTATGGCGCTGAACTGGCCGGGCTTGAGAACCTTGGCCGTCTCATGTCGGTGCCGTGGGACAACAGCCTTCCGGTGTTCACGGCATGGGACCTTGGCCTTGACGATATGACGGCGGTCTGGTTCGCACAAAAGGCCGGACTTGAGCTGCGGATCATTGACTATCTGGAATTCCGCAACCTGTCGCTGATGGATTGCGCTACAGAAGTTATGCGCAAGCCTTACAGGTTCGAGCGTCACTACATGCCGCACGATATCGCGGCGCGGGAAATGACGACTGCCAAGCCTCGCAGGGAGGCCCTTGAAAGCCTTGGCCTCAAGCCGATTACCGTAACACCGATGCACAATGTCGAGGACGGCATCAATGCGGCGCGCAATCTGCTTCCCAAGTGCGTCTTCGATGCAGTGGCCTGCACCAGCGGCATAAAGGCGCTGCGCAACTATCACAAGGAATGGGACGACGAGAAGGGCACCTTTGCCGACAAGCCATTCCACGATTGGGCGAGTCATGGCGCTGATGCCTTCCGCATTCTGGCCATGAATATCAGCGGCACGAGCGACCATGAGGACAGGCGCAGACGCGAACAGCGGCAGCAGGCGTCAGACTACGACCCGCTCGCCCACTACAGCGCAAGGCGCGAATACAGCCAGCAGGAATGGTCTCCCTTCTAGCGCCGGACGAAACCTCTCTGGCTTTCATCGCCGTCAACATGCGGCAATCGGACAGGGACGAAATCTACAATGCCATTGGCCACAACAACCCGTTCCTTCTCGCAAGAGCCGCGCTTGACGCAAGCAGAGTGGGATCGGCTGTTGTGGCCTGTTCCGGGGGACAGCCCGTCGCCGTCATGGGCCATTCTCCGCTTCGCCCTGGAGTCAGTACGGCGTTTGCTTTTTCAACCGTCGCCTTCCCGCGAGTGGCACTGAGCCTCACGCGGTATGCGCTCAAGGTGATGAGGCCGGACCTGATTGCCGGCGGATGCCACCGGCTGGAATGCCAAAGCAGGATTGACCACGTGTCCGCGCACCGATGGCTCGAAGCCATGGGATTTCAACGCGAAGGCCTTCTCCGCAAATTCGGGTCCGATGGGTCCGACTTCCTCATGTACGGGGCAACGATCTGATGTGTTTCAGTATGCCAAAGCCTGACAAGCCGCCGCCGCCGCCCAACAAGCTGGACACGGCGAATGATGCGTTGCGCAATCTGCAAGCACGCCGAGCCGCAGGTATCACGCGTTCGTCCACGAACGTCACCATGGGCATGGCTGGTCCTGCCAGCGTCACCGCGCCCGTGGCTCAAGGCAAGACCATTCTCGGTGGCTGATGGCTGCTGACCCGCTCCAGATCAAGAAGCGCTTCGAGGCCCTCAAGGCCAAGCGGGCGAGCTACGACTCGCATTGCGAGGAAGTGGCCGCTCTGGTGCTGCCCAACTATCAGGGCTTCGTCGGCCAGCGCACCGCCAATGAAAAGCGCCTGGCCAAGGTCTACGATGGCACCGGCATTCACGCGAACGAAATGCTGGCGGCGGGCCTCCATGGCCTGATGAGCAATCCGGCGTCGAAATGGTTCAACATCGGCATGGCAACGCCGGGGTTTGACGACAACGACGCAGTAAGGGACTGGTTGTCGGACACCGCCGACGTGATGCGAACCTATATGTACGCGCCGGGCACCAATCTCACCACGGCGCTGCACGAATGCTATTTGCAGTTGGGCGCGTTCGGTTCATCGGTGATGTTCATTGGCGAGCGTGACAGGGGCGGATTGCTGTTCCAGGCCCGGCCCCGCCATGAGTGCTATATCGCGGAGGACCATGAGGAAACGGTTGATACCGTATACCGTATTTCCACGATGACGGCCCGGCAAATCATGATGCAGTGGCCGGACACTTGCCCGGCTGAAATCCGCCAGAAGGTGGAAAGCGAGAACAAGCCTGACGATAGCTATGATATCGTCCATGCCGTGGAGCCACGCAAGCTGCGTGAGGTCGGCAAGCGTGACGCCAAGAACATGGTGTGGCAGTCCTGCTATGTCTGCCTCAAGACGAATACGCTTCTTGAGGAAAGCGGCTACACGGACTTCCCCTATGCCGTGGCGCGCTGGTCGAAACTCCCGGCTGAGGTCGATGGCCGCTCGCCCGCCATGACGGCGCTGCCCGATATCAAGATGTTGCAGGAGATGACCAAGACGACGATCAAGGCTGCGCAACGCGCGGTCGATCCGCCGCTGACCATTCCTGACGATGGCGTTGTCGGCCCCGTGCGCAACATTCCTGGCGGGTTTATCTACTATCGGGGCGAGCAAAGGCCGGAACCCATGGTGATGGGCGGAAATATCCCGCTCAGTCTGGAGTTGGAAGACGCGGTTCGCAACCGCATCCGGCAAATGTTCTTCGCGGACCTGCTGCAATTCCCGACCGATACCGATTTCACCGCAACGGAATTCGTGCAGCGGATGCAGATGCGGATGCAGTTGCTTGGTCCCGTCATGGGCAGGCTTGAGGGCGAGTTGCTGGCCCGCATCGTGCGCCGCACCTATGCCATCCTGTTCCGGCTGAACGCGCTTCCGCCCATGCCTCCGGAGATTGCCCAAGGCGAATATACGGTGGAATTCGTATCGCCCATTGCTTTGGCTCAGAAACAAGGGGAAGCGAATGCCGTTTCGCAAACGGTGCAAGTGCTGTTGCCGTTCATCGAAGCCACCAAGGACGCGACCGCGCTGCGGGTGTTCAAGCTGGATGACATGGCCAAGAAGCTGTTCGAGATATTCGGCGGCGATCCTGACCTTGTTTACACCAGGGATGAGTTGCAGGCCATGGATGAGAGGGCGCAGCAGCAGCAGGCGGCAATGATGGCACAACCGATGGCGGATGCCATGAACAAGGGAGCGAGCGCCGTGGACAAGCTGGCGTCGGCTCAGGAGAAGGGGGCGAACGTCGCCCAGTTGTTCGGATGACGGCATATGTCATCAGCGAGGCCTTGATAGCCGATTACCGCTTCGTGTTCGGCACGGCTGAGGGCCAGCGGGTGCTTGAGGATATTCTGGGCAAGGCCAGCGTATTCACGCCGATTGCCCATGTGGATGCCAAGGAATGCGACCGGATGGAAGGGGCGCGGCAACTGGCGCTCTACATCGCCGGTTTCGATAGCTTCGACTATGGCCGGTACAAGAAGCTCTGGCCACAAACCAAGCCGAAGGAGAACGATGACGTATGACTGACCAAACCACGGTGCCCGGTACGCCGGATACCACCGTTCCGCCGCCTGCCAATGCGCAGATACCGGATCAGCAGGTCCCGGCCTTCGATGGCCCAGAATGGCTTGCCCGTTTCCCCGATGACGTGAAGACGGACCGCTCGCTGTGGAAATACAGCAACGATGAATCTGCGGTTCGCGGCCTGATCAACGCCCAGCGCCTGATCGGAGCCGACAAGGTGGCGAAGCCCAAGGGCGACTTCGATCCGGCCAATCCCGATTGGGGTGCCTTCCTCGAAGCGGCCGGCCGTCCCAAGTCTGCGGACGAATACAAGTTTGGCGAGGCCAAGCTCCCCGATGGCATGTCGTATGACAGTGGCCTCGAAGACAAGTTCAAGCCCGTGGCTCATGCCCTGGGCCTCAACGCCAGGCAGGCGCAAGGGCTGCGGGACTTTCTCATTGCCCACAACGTCGAAGCTTATCAGTCGGCCACGAAGGAAGGCGAGGCGGACACCACGGCGCGGCGTGAAGCACTCAGGCAGGAACTGGGCAGCGCCTACGATAGCTGGGTGAAGGCATCGGAAGTCGCTCAATCCGAGTTCATGAGCGATGCGCTGCTTGCCAAGATCAATGCCGCTGGCCTGACCCGCGACCCGGAATGGATCAGGGTGTTCGGCAAGATCGGCAAGTCGATCATCGGGGAGGAAAAGCTCAAGACGCAGGGCGTCGGCAGCGAGAAAACCCCGGCGCAATGGCAGGCGGCGGCGAATGACTTCCGCGCCGCCAACGCCGACGCATTGTTCAATTCCGCGCATCCGCTGCACCAGCAGAAGGCGCGCGAACTGCAAGTGATGATGGAAATGGGCTTTCCATCGTGACGGACCATGAAATCCGGTTGCGGGTGATCGAGGCGGTTATCGCCAAGGCCCCGCAATCGCCTGACGCGGCAAGACTGATCGAAACTGCCAGCGTCCTCACGGCATGGGTTCTGGATACGCCGCCGAAACGCGGTCCCGGACGCCCGCCGAAACATTCGGTCATCGCGGACACGGCAGAGGCCCCCGCTCCCTAGCCACACATAGACGGCCCGGTTCACCGGACACCCGCTCGCACAAACCCAAACCAACCATAGGAGATTGCACATGTCGGTGCAGATCACTACGGCGTTTGTCGAGCAGTATCGCGCAAACGCCTATCACCTGTTGCAGCAGAGGGGTTCCAAGCTGCGCGGGTACGTCCGCCTCGAATCCATCACGGGCAAGAATGCCTTCTTCGATCAGATCGGAGCCACCTCGGCCCGCATCCGCACGTCGCGTCACTCCGACACGCCGCGCATGGATACGCCGCACGCCCGCAGGCGCGTCAGCCTTGCGGACTACGATTGGGCGGACCTGATCGACAACGAAGACAAGATCAGGATGCTGATCAATCCGTCGAGCGAGTACGCTCAGGCGGCAATGTGGGCCATGGGCCGCGCCATCGACGATGTTATCATCGATGCGGTGGACGCCACGGCTTACACCGGCGTCGACGGCAGCACGTCCACTTCGTACGACTCCAACATGACTGTTGGCATTCAGACGGTATGGCCCGGCGTTTCGGCTGCCGATACCGGCCTCAACCTCGCCAAACTGATCGAGGCGAAGAAGAAGCTCGGCACCTACAATGTCGATCCGGATGAAGACGTCTACGTCGCGGCGGACGCGGCGCAGATTTCGTCCCTCCTCAAGGACGAGCGCGTCAACAACAAGGACTATCAGGACGGCAGCGCCGCGCTCCGCAGCGGCAAGGTGGGAATGCTCGCGGGCTGCACCATCATTCCGTGCAACCGCCTGACCACCGACAGCAACAGCGACTACAAGGTTCCGTACTGGACCCGCAGCGGCCTGTTGCTGGCGCTCGGTCAGGACATGACCGTCCGCATCAGCGAGCGCGCCGACAAGAACTACGCAACGCAGGTGTTCTGTTCGATGACGATTGGCGCAACGCGGATGGAAGAAAACCGCGTCGGCTACATCCTCTGCGATCCGGGCGCTTCGCCCACCACTGACGCCTGAGTGAAAGGAGACTGACACATGGCGACGAACTATAGCACTCTTGCCACCAACTTCCGGGGCAAGACCACCAAGAACGCCGTGACCGCGATGGAGGGAAATCTGAAAATGATTTCCGCCACCGTTTCGGTTGCCGCGACCGACAACGATGGCGACATCTACCACATGATCCCGGTGCGCTCCAACTGGAGCATCAAACACATCTGGGTCATGAACGATGCCATCACCAACGGCACCGACTATGACATCGGGCTTTATTCCACGGCGGCAACGCCCGTGGCGTATGACTCCGACTGCTACATGGACGGCGTGACGATGGCCTCGGCCCGCACCACGGCTCCCTATGATGCCGCGTACAGCGCGCGCAACATCACGGCGGTCAACAATCTCGTGTACCAGGACGCGGCTTCGCCCGCTTCGGCGGACCCTTCGGTCTGGTACTACCTGTCGATCACCGCCAACACGGTTGGCACGGTGCAAGGCGATATCACCCTCATCGTTAAATACGTGGGCGACTGACGCAGCGGGCGGGGGCTTCGGCTCCCGCCCTTTCACATGGGGCAACCATCATGATTATTGAGACGCTGACGCTCGACACGAGCGCCTATGCCGCTGGCGACCTGTTGGCCGACACGCAGGAAATCCAGGGCTTTTCGTCCATGGCGGCGAATGCGCTGGCCTATCTGACGTCCGTTACGGTCATCGACGAGGATGACCAGAAGGCGGGCATGGACATTGTGATCCTCAATTCCAACGTCACGCTGGGCACGGAAAATTCGGCACCCTCGATTTCCGACGCCAACGCGCGGACGATCATGGGTATCGTTCGGGTGAACGCCGGGGATTATGTGGACCTTGGCGGCGTGTCTGTGGCGACACGGACGGCGCTCGGCCTTCCACTCATCATGACGGCGGGAACGCCGGGCATGTGGTTCGGCTGCGTGACGCTCGGCACTCCGACGCACACCGCTTCTGGCGTTCGCATCCGGTTCGGCTTCGTCAAGGCATGAGGCCGGTCCTGAAATCGCCGCGCCGCCTGGTAATGCGAGGCGGCGGCTATGGCGCGGATGCGATACTGAACAATCTGCTGGTGTCGCAGCGCAACGGCATGGCCTGCGATTTCGTGACCGGCGAAATGGTTGTGCGTGACGGCACGACGCTTGCCAACAACTACCGGGGCGACTTCCGGAACAAGTTCACGGTGACGGGGACGCTCACCCCGACGCACCAAGGCATTTTCATCGACTCAAGCAACTACGCCACGCTGGCGCTGACCGCGTTTCCCGACATTTCGGCAGCCGTCACGATGTTCGCCGAGTACACCATTTTATCCGTCAATGTGGCGAACGCTTACATCGCTCTGTCTATCGACAATGGGGCGACGTCCAACCGGCACGTCCTGTACGGATCGACGGTTACGAACGGGCGCGGCTCGTATCTCATGACGACGGCGAGCTCTACCGTCATCAACATCGGCCCTCCCGCGTTTGCCTACACGGCAGGCGTGAAGACGCGCATTCTTGGGGCAGCGACCGCCACGCCCGCCGCGACCGGAAACATGGGTTACGGCGGGAGCTATGGAACGGAAGATACGGCATTCACCATGCCTGCCGGCCTTACCACGTTGCGGCTCGGCCACAGGTTCAGCGCGGCTGACTACCTCACGGGCTACCTGTCCGCGATTGCCATCGTTCCGGCGCGCGAGAGTAACGCCGTGATGGCGGCGCTCTCCCAGTAGAGGGACAACTCAATGTCTGGTTCACTTGGCCCGCTCGGCTGGGCATGGCCGCGCAACATCGCAGGCAACGCCATTGGCTGGGGCGCGGATGGCGTCACGCTCGCCAATATTCCGATGGAAAGCCGGAACCTCTACTATTTCGACGCGGTAGGGGATGGCGTGACCGACGACACGGATGCGGTGCAGGCCGCGTTCGATTGGGTGGCGGGCGGCGGTTTGGCGGGCCGTGCGCTGAACATCACCTCCGGGCAATACCTGTTGCTGGACAAGGTCAGTGTCACGGTTCCGAACCATACCACGGTTGCACTGCACGGCAGCGGCGGGCAGGCCGGAACAATCCTCGTCGGGAATGCGACGGGCGGCATCGAGTTGCTTTGCTCGGGTTCCGCGCCGTTCGTGACAGTTGAGAAATTCGCCATCGTCCCGGCGATGGCCGGTGCTGGCTTCCTGTTGCGGGTGAAGGGCACCTATTCAGGGTCCGGCGGCGGCATCGGCCACAACACGGTTGTGGTCCGCGACATGGAATTCTCGCCGCTACAGCGCACCACATCAACCTATTATTCGCTCAACCCGCTCGATTTCGAGAAGATGAAGCGCCCCTATATCGAGCGCATCGTGTACCGTCCCGGCACTCAGGCCCCGGCGTACTATGGCGACTATCTTGTCAACCTGTCCGACTGCTATTCGCCGGTCATCAAGGACTACGTGCTCGGCGGTTACGCCCGGATCGGCATCAAGGCGCATCACAGTGTTGCGACCGAAGGTTTTCTGTCCAGCCATGGCCGTCTGACCAACTGCTTGCGCGGCATCTGGTATCAGTCCAGCCCGCAGCCCGGCGTCATCATCGAAAACACCCACATCAACAGTTCCGAAGGCAACATCATCATTGATGGTGCGCAGCGGTTCCGCGTGTCTGGCAATCTGCTGTATTCCAACAACTCCAAGGTATTTTCGTGGACGCGCAGCGGCAACACGCTGACCGTGACGTGCGACCCGGACAGCGGCGGCGTGTCGCAGACAAACCACAACATCGCCAATGGTCTGAACGTGCGGCTGGGCTTCAATGTGGCCGATATCGAAAACCCGGATTGGGATGGCGACGAAGACGGCACCGCGGATGGTGTGCCGTCCGGGACGTTCGCAGCCACCTACATCAACGATGGCCAGTTCTCGGTAACGGATATCGGCTTTGGCGGGCTTGCCGCATCCGGCACGGTTGATGTGCGATGGGCCGAAGCGCCGTTTGAAGATATCTGGATCAAGAACGGCACTCTTGGCCTGATCCATGGCAATTTGTACGGTCATCAGGCCAGCCGGTTGCGGCGGCACGTCCGGCTTGACGATACCGATACGGCAGCGGCTTCTCCCAAGTTGAGCGGCATCACATGCGTTGACGACATGATCAGCGCGCGGACGTCCATTTCGCCGTACTACGTTGGCGATATCTGCCGCAACATCGTGGGCCGTGTTCCGGATGTGTGGGCCGAGGAACTTGGCATTGTCGCCTATCCGGAAACGCTGGTTGAGGTTGACTCTGCGGCGCGGGATGTGGCGTTCCAGACGTCGCTCGACACATTCGAGACCCGCTACGTCAATGGTCTCGTCAACGCGGTTCCGAACGGCAAGTTCGCTCGCGGCTCCATGGGATGGGATGAGGGTAGCGGCTGGACCGTGGCGCAGAACACGAGCGAAGCGCTGTCTGGAAAATCGGCGCTGCAATATCTCGCGCCGAACACGTCAAATTCCAACTTCACGTTCGGAGACCGGATTGCCTGCCGGGCCGATGACGTCATTCACCTGGAATGGTTCTACAAGGTCACGACCGGCACGGTATCGCTGCACCGGGCAAGGGCCACGTTCTATGACGCGGCTGGGGCGCAGGTGGGGTCCACGCTGGACGGCGTGTCTGTGACGTCCGCGCCATCGTCCTACACGAGGCGGACACAGGAATTCCCTGTTCCGGCAACCGCCGTCAGCTGCGAACTGTTGTTCCGCATCGGGGCATCGACCGGGGCCACGATATACATTGACGAAATCTCCGCCGTTGTGCTGGGGCCGGGCGCGATATTCTACAATCCGGAATTCGCGACCCGCGCCGAGTTCGTTACGGCCGTTGCCGCCGGGCTGGCGCTTGCGGCGGGCCGCGTCGTTGTGGCCGAAGGCCTGGAATACAAGCGCACGGCAGGAGCCACTGCCATCAGCGATTTGACCGGCTATCTCCCGGCGCGGGAATGGACGGCGCATCACTTCGGGGCCGTGTTCGACGGGGCGACCAATACCGCCAGTGCCATTCAGGCCATGATGGACGGACTTTCCACGGCGGGCGGCGGAACCGCCTATCTCGCGGCAGGAACCGCGTTCATCAACACGCAGCTATTGCTGCCAACCAAGGTGGCTCTGGCAGGCGCTGGCATCGGCGTCACCGTCCTCAAACGCGGATCGAGCATCGGCGAAGGAAATGCCGTCATCCGGTCCAACACGGTTACGGCTGACGCGGTGCTTGGTGACGCCGATATCTGCATCCGTGACCTGACGATTGACCAGACCGGCATCGGCTATCAGAACACCTGGCTTCGCAATGCGGCGGGAACCGTCATTGCCGACCCGGCTGCGGATTATCGTGCTGGCGGCTGTCTGGCTCCGGCAGCGATTGCCACGGTCGGCGCGTTCACGTTTTCGGGTGGCGCGATTACCGGCCTCACCATTACGAGCGGCGGGTCTGGTTATACCTACGATCCGCATCTGTGGATTACCGGCGACGGGTTCGGCGCGCGCATCAACCTGACCGTGACCGCTGGCGCCGTGACGGGTTATACCATCGCTGACGGCGGCAAGGGCTACACCACGGCCACGGGCGAAGTGGCGGGCGGCGGGCGCAATCCGCGCGATCCGTCGAACGGCCTCGTCGCCTCCAACCGCCGCAATGCGGGCTTTGCGCTGGGGCCGAACCTTGGCAACAGCACGGGCGACACGGGCTATAACAACAACTATCCCGCAATCCAGTTGATCAAGACGCAGCGCGCCGTCATCGATCGCGTGAAGTTCCTGAACGTCTTCGGCAACGCCATCCAGGACCAGGGCAGCGACCGCACCACGGTCAAGTATTGCGAGTTCAGCGGCGGCGGCAAGACCGATGGCCCGGCGTTCTGCATGAGCGTCACCCGCTACTCGACGCTTCGGAACAACAATGATGCGGTGTTCGAGCACAACGTTGTCAAGGATTGGGCGCGCGGCGTTGTCATCTACACCCACTGCACCGATCCGATTTGCCGGTTCAACCGCATTGAGAACGTTGGCGAGGGAGCCATTACCAGCGGCACGGACGCGACACGTCCTCGCGTCTATGGCAACCACGTCAAGACGGTGAACATCACCGATCTTGTCGGTTCGTTCGCCGAGGTCAGCAATGACATTGAACTGATCGACAACACGATTGAGGATTGCGCAACGCAGTTCATCGGCATTGACGGCACGGGCAGCAAGATCATCGGCAACACGCTGAAGCTGACCACGCTGGCGGGCGTGACGGTGCCGTTTGGGCCTTATGCAGAGCGCGTCGGTTTCAGCCATGGCAGCGCAGCGATTGCGGGCTGTCAGGTGGCCTATGTCGGGTCCAGGGCCACCGCCATCCGGCTTTTCGATGCGAATGCCTATGATCCGGCGGCGGCAACGACAATCAGCCGGAACCGCATTGTTGGCCCGATTGATTACATGCTGCGCTTCCTGCACGTCGCGGCAGACCCCAATGTCATCGGCGATGTCATCGTGGAAGGCAACGACCTGTCGGGCGGCACGTCCACGCTGCTCTACGATCCATCCACCGCCGATCTCGCGCTGAACAAGAACAAGCGGTTTGCGCTTGTCAACAATATCGGCACGAACGCTTCGTCCGAGAAGTGGCGGCGGTTCGTCAGTTCGGCGCTTTCGCTCAACAACAACACATCGGCGCAGCCGTGGTTCTCGACGTCCGGGACGCTGAACGTCCGCGCCCTGACGTCCATCCGCTTCGAGGCCGATCTCGAATTGCTGACCGGCACGTCGGCGCACGACATTTCCCTGACCATGGCCGGCACGGCCACGCTGACCAGCATCCTCTACGATGTGGAATACACCGAGGCCGCCGTCAACGCGGCGGCGACGGCGGGCCGGTGGCTGTCCATCAATCAGGCCTCGGCAACGGCGATTGTCACCGGATCAACCGCAGCCCGCAAGCGCATCCGCATCAAGGGCGTTGTCGTCATCAACGCGGGCGGCACGTTCATTCCGCAACTGACGTTCAGCGCGGCTCCTGGCGGCACGAACCAGATGGGCGCGGGAAGCTACATGATCGCCGAACAGGTGGCGCTGTCCGGCTTCACCGCCATCGGGGATTGGTCATAATGGCTGTAACCGAAGTCAGCATCGCCAACCGGGCACTGTCCCGCGTCGGCACCAACAACGTCCTGTCGGTTCTGGACGGCAGCGGCACGGAAGCCAACCGGCAATGCTACCTGCATTACGAGCCGTGCCGGGACGCATTGTTGCGGGCGCATCCGTGGAATTTCGCGCTCAAGCGCAGCAAGCTCATCACCGGGGCGGAAAGCACCAAGACCATCACCGGGGCCACACAGGCCGATCCTGTGGTCATCACGGCGGCGAGCCATGGCTATTCCGATGGCGACCGGGTGCGGATCGCGGACGTGGGCGGAATGACCGCCGTCAATGGCCGCGAATTCACCATCGACGTCCTGACGTCCAACACCTTCTCGCTGCTGGACGAAGACGGCAGCAGCTATGGCGCCTATACCTCTGGCGGCACGGCAACCAAGATACCGGCAAGCGGCTTCTCGTACTGGTTCGCACTGCCAAGCGATTGCCTGCGCCTGTTGTGGGTGGATCAGGACGCCTACGAATACAAGGTTGAGGGCGGGCGCATTCTCGCCAACAGCGACACGGTGGACGTGCGCTACATCTACAAGGTCACGGACCCGGCGCTGTTCGATCCCTATTTCGCGGAATGCCTTGTCGTGTCCCTGGCCATCGCCATTTCGGTGAAGCTCTCGGACAACGCCAACCTCAAGGAAAGCCTGAAGGCTGACCTGCGCGACCTGTTGCGTGACGCCCGCGCCTTCGACGCGCAGGAAGGCGGAACGCCTGATCCCATTGATATCGACACGTGGAACCGGGCGCGCTTCTAAGTGCCGAAAGCCAATCCGATACAGACGAATTTCAGCGGCGGGGAAGTCAGCCCGGCGCTGTACGCGCGCGTCGATACGGCCAAATACCAGAATGGCGCGGAAGTGATCGAAAACGCCGTTGTGCTGGTGACGGGCGGGGCGGCGAAGCGCACGGGGACGCAATTCGTCTGGTATTCGCGCACCAGTGCGGAGCGGACCAAGATCGTCCCGTTCGTCTACAACGTGGAACAGAAATACGTCCTTGAGTTCTCGGCTCAGGTCATCCGCTTCTACACCGACGATGGCGTTGTCACCCTGACCGGCCAAAGCATCACCGGCATTACCAAAGCCAATCCCGCCGTCCTCACCTACTCTGGATCCGACACATACGCCAACGGTGACCGGGTGACGGTGACGGGCGTTGCCGGCATGACCGAAGTGAACAACAGGGAATTCACGGTTGCCAACGTCAACGCCGGGACCAACACCTTCGAGCTATCCGGCGTCAACAGTTCCGCCTATGGGGTTTACACTTCGGGCGGCACGGTTGCTGAAATCCTTGAGGTTGCCACCACTTACACCGGGGCGGAGTGCCTTGACCTGTCCTATGTGCAGTCGGCTGATACCCTGTTCATCTCCCATCCGGCGCACCCGCTGGCGAAGCTGGTGCGCAACGGCGCCACGAGCTGGACGCTTTCGGACGTTGACGTTCTTCGCGGGCCATGGCGCAATCTCAACAACGACGAAACCGTCACCATCAAGGCCAACACCAACACCGGGTCGGTGACGCTGCAATCGTCGGCCTCGCTGTGGGATGCCGATCACGTGGGGACGCTCTGGAAGCTCTACACGCCGACGCGCACCAATGGCGAAACGGAATTCGGCACCGATGAATCGGTGAACGCCACCGAATATTGGAGTTACAACGGCAACGTCTACTACATTTCAGCGGCAACCGGGGCCATCAATTCCGCCAAGTACACACCACCGACGCACCTGCAAGGCAGCGTCGTCATGTACAAGACGGGTTCGTCCGGCTCCGACACGGCCACTGCCGAGTTTTCCCACAAGGGCCACGGCATCGTGGAGATTACCGGCTTCACTTCGGCAACCGAAGTAACCGGGACTGTCTATGAGGGCTATGGGTATAACGAGTTGCCGCTGCAGCTTGTCGACTCGGCCATGACCGGCGGACTTGCCACCAATGCCCGGTACACGGAACCGACGAAATTTTGGCAGGAAGGTGCCTGGTCCGAGTATCGCGGCTATCCGGAGCACGTGACGTTCTTCGAGCAGCGGTTCATTGCCGCCAAGAGCCAGACCATCCACGGCAGCGTCACCGGCAATTTCTCCGATTTCGAGGAAGGCTCGCTTGACGATCAGGCGTTTTCCTACACCATCTCCAGCGAGCAGGTGGATACCATCCGCTGGCTCAATCCCGGCAAGCAACTGCTGATCGGGACGGCAAGTGCTGAATACGTGATGAGCGCGTCCAGCCTTGGCGAGGCCATCACGCCGGACAACGTGAAGATTTCACGTGAAACAGCTTACGGCTCGTCACCCTGCAAGCCGGTGCGCGTCGGCAATGCGGTGATGTTCATGCAGCGGCGCGGCGATCCGGCCAATGCGGGCGTCAAGCTCCGGGAAATGGCCTACAGTTTCGAGATCGACGGCTATGCGTCCAATGATTTGACGGTGTTCGCGCCGCACATCACCGGGACCGGCGTCACGGCATTGGCCTATCAGGCGGACCCCTATTCCATCGTGTGGGGAGTGAGGGAAGACGGTCAGCTTTGCGCCATCACTTATGAGCGCCCGCAGGAGGTCATGGCATGGCATCGCCACATCCTGGGGGGTGACGGCGATTCATCTGGCGGCGCTGTCGAAGTCGAGCAGGTTGTTGTCATTCCCGGCTCTGACGGCGACGATGTTTGGCTCAAGGTGAAGCGCTACATTTCCGGGGCAACCGTCCGCTACATCGAGAAACTGACCTATTTCGATGACACCATGAACAAGGCGGATGGCATATTCGTGGATTGCGCGCTGAGCTACAGCGGGGCATCCACCGCCACCATTACCGGCCTGTGGCACCTCCGGGGCGAGACCGTCGCCTATCTCAACAATGGGACGCCGGGCACCGGCACGGTTTCGGCTACTGGGGCGCTGACCGTTACGGCCACTACCAAATGCCATATTGGCTACGCCTTCACATCTGTCTTGAAGACCCTCGATTTCGAGGCGGGGGCCGCATCGGGATCGGCGCAAGGACGGCAGAAGAGGATTTCGGCGGTGACGCTCAGGCTGCACCGCTCGCAGGGCGGTTCCGTAGGCATCGAGGGGGCCACCGATGCCATCGAGTATGATGGCACCGCGCTGTTCTCCGGTGACCGCGTGGTGACCATGCCGAGCGGCTGGGACGAGCGATGCCATGTCTACATCGAGCATGACGATCCGGTGCCGTTCACGGTTCTTGCCGTCATTCCTGAATTGAACGTGACGGGGTAATGCCATGTGCGCACCGGCAATAGGCGCGGCCATCGGGGCAATCGGCTCCGTGGTGGGCGGCATCATGGCCCAACAGCAGGCCAATTATCAGGCCAAGGTTGCCGAGATCAACGCCACATCGGCCTATCAGGAGGGCGTGGCGCAGGCCGGGGCGACACGTGACCAGTTCGCGGAAGTGAAGGGCGCTCAGGTGGCAGCCCTTGCCAAGTCGGGCGTGGACATCAATTCCGGCACGTCGCAGGTGCTGGCGCTGGAAACGCAGCGCCGCGAGGAAGTCGCGGCGGCGGTCGATATCTGGCGGGGCCGGACGGAACAGACCAAATGGCTGAACCAGGCCAAGGTTGCCAAGGCAGAGGGGAAGGCTGCGCTTGTCGGCGGCATCTTGGGTGGCATTAGCGGGCTTGTGGGCGGCATGGGCGGCATGGGGCAGGGAACACCGCTTAAACTCGGTCAAGCGGCTCCCATGGTCACGGGACGGGCGGCGGGAGGCATTGCCCCGGCCGTCAGGGCGGCGGGCCGTATTCCACTCGGCTCCCTCACCTATGGAGGGCCCCGCTGATGCGCATCCCCATGGGTGAGTTGCTGAACCCCGGAGCCATTCAGGGCGACCGGCTGTCGATGAACGCGCCGGACATGTCGCCAATCGCGCGCGGCATCCAGCAAATCGGCAATGCCGTGGGCGGGCTGGCCGAGAAGTGGCAGGCCGACCAGAAGAAGATGGACACCTACAACGCCAACCTGGCGCTGGAGCGGTGGAGCAATGACGCGGCGGTGAACTACGAGCAGAACCTCAAGGGGTCCGCCCCGGATGGGGCCGGGTTCATGGAGACGCAGCAGAAGTACCTGCAAGACAGCTTCATGAAGGTGCGGAACACCATCAAGGACCCGGAGTTGCAGGCCAAGGCCGATATCATCTTCGAGCAGACCAAGGGCCGTCACCAGTTGACCGGCATGAAGGATGTGGAGAAGAAACAGACCTCCTATGTCCTGTCCACCACCGGGGACAGCATCAAGTCCACCATCGAGACAGGCCAGATCGGGACCAGGGAACAGTACACCGACTATTTCGACAATGTGGTGAAGCCGCGCATTGACAGCGTGATCGATGACCCGCTTGAGCGCAAGAAGGCGTATGCCCTGTTCGGCCAGCAGATGGCGGGGGAGTATTTCCGGCTCAATCCGGGCGAGGCGGCTCCCAAAATCGCAAGTGGCGGAAGGCAACCGGTTGTCGTCGCCAACCAGCCGGGGCGTGTTTCAAAGGGCAGCATCGACGGCGTCAATCCCGCTCTTGTCGAGAGGTTCCGCAAGGTGCAGGACGCATTCGGGCAATCGATCCCGATTGTTTCGGGGTACCGGGACGCGGCCACCAATGCCAAGGCGGGCGGTGCCAATAAATCGCAGCACCTGAGCGGCAACGCCATTGACCTGGATGTGTCCAATCTTTCGCGCGAACAGCGCGTGGCGATTATTGAGACGGCGTCGAATGCTGGCATAACCGGGATTGGCGTCTATGCCAATTCGCTGCATTTCGATCTTGGGGGCCGCAGGGCGTGGGGTCCGAGCCATCATGCCAACAGTGTTCCGCCGTGGGCAGCGGGGGCCGTTCAACGCCATATGGCGGGCAAGGCGCGCTCCATGGAGGGCGGGGCTGGCGGTTTGTGGAACAGGCTCATTGCCACGGAATCGGGCGGCAATCAGTCGGCAGTGTCTCCCAAGGGGGCAGTTGGCCGTGCGCAGATCATGCCGTCAACCGGGCCGGAAGCGGCACGGCTGGCTGGTCTGCCGTGGGACGAACAGCGGTTGCGCGCCGATCCTCAGTACAATGAAGCGCTGGGCAAGGCGTACCTGAATGAGCAGTTGCGGGTGTTCGGCGGCGACAATGCCAAGGCGCTCGCGGCCTATAACGCCGGACCGGGCGCGGTCAAGAATGCCATGGCGCGCGGCGGCAAGAACTGGCTCGCACAGATGCCGCGCGAGACGCAAGCCTATGTGCAGAAGATCATGGGCGGCGGGGACGTTGCCGCCGTCACCTACGCCCCTCCCGAAATGCCGCGCGGCGGGCCGTTCGATTATATTCAGCCGGACGATTGGGACCGCATGACCAAGGCGGGACAATCCGCCTTCAAGGACAGCCTTCGTCTCGGCATCGAAACCGGGCAGGTCTCCATTGGCGACATCCTGTCGGCTCCGGTGGACGATGGCGACAAGGCCACGCTTCTCAGCCGTTACAGGGAGGTGAACAAGGAACTGGACGGGCTGGCCTCGTTCAGCGAGCGGCTGGCCAGTGGAGGCTTCATCAATCCGAGGTCGGGCGACGACCGCAAGGCGGCGGGCCGGTGGCTGGACGGCGCGGGCGGGGCGCAAGCCATCGTGGACGGCGACCCGCAAGCTGTGCAGTCCATGTATGACCTCTACGACAAGACCGGCATTGTTCCCGACAACGCCAAGGGGGCCATCAACGGCATGTTGCGGGCCAAGGATGGCGCGCGCGTCATGACGGCGCTGCAATTCCTCGACGCCTTCGACCGGCGCAACCATCCCGCCTTCAACCAGGAATTCGACGCCGAAACATCCGCCATGTTGCAGGACTACCGGAGCGGGCTTGACTACGATACGCCACAGCAGAAGGTTGAGCGCATTCAGCAGTCGATTGACCCGGCCAATGCCACGGTGCGCAAGGAGCGCCGCAAGGAAGCCGAGAAGGTTTCCGACAAGTTCGACATTGGCGACGTGGGCAACGTCTTCGATCCATCCTACATGCCGATGACGGAGCCGGGCTTCGGCCTGTTGCCGGATCAGCAATCGCAGCTGCTGGCCGATTACCGCAGCGAGTACAACAAGGCGTTCGAGGCGAGCGGCGATGACGGTGCGGCGCGTCAGGTGGCGAATGACCGCATCCGGTCGGTGTGGGGGGCATCGGAAGCCAATGGCGGGCGCGTCATGAAATGGCCTCCGGAAATCCTCTACGGCAGCAGTGCTGCGGTCAACGGTTCGTTCGACTGGATGCGAGAGGACGTTGAAAAGGGCCTCATGGTGCGCGGCTACGTGCAGTCGGTTGAATTCCCTGTTTTCGACGCCATGGGCAACCAGACCGGCGCGACCGAAACCGTATCGCAGATTGTTCCATATTTCCTCGTGGCCGACGAACAGACCGTGAGGGAATATCAGGCGGGCAAGTCTCCGTCCTATCTTGTCGCCATCATCGACGCCGAAGGACGCTATGATTTCCCGTCGCTGGGTGGCGGCTATGAACAGACGCCTTCACGTTTCTCATTCGATCCGGCATCGGCGCGGGACCGCTACAATCGCCAGTTCCGCGCCGACCATAAAACCAATCAGCAGGACGCAATCGGGCAGGAGCAGGACATGCAAGAGCTGTTCAAGCCGTCCGGCAATGCGTTGTGGCCGCAGTAATGCCCTGGGTTGATCCTCCCGCCGATCCTCTGACATTCCGTGCCCCCATGGGGCAGGACACGGGCGAAGTGCGCCCGCCGTCGCTCGGGGACGTGATGTCTTCGGCGTGGAGCCGCGAGAACCTCGTGGTCAACACGTGGCGGAAACTGCATGAGGAAAAATATCCGATCGATCCCGGCTACAATCCGCTGGACGATGAACGGGTGAAGGGCACGAAATACGAGACGCAACACCTCGGCAAGTTTTCCCGGTCCTACAGCGCCAGGGAAACCGAAAAGATCATTGCCGACATTGAGCGTGAGGAACGCGACACGGCCACTATCGACGCGGGCGGCGCTGCCGGGTTTGCGGCCTCGGTCATGGCCGGAATGACGGACCCGACCATCTTCATTCCCGGTGGCGCCATCTATCGCGGGGCCAAGGGCGGGATTTCGGTGCTGCGCACCATGGGATCGACCGCGCTTGCCGGTGGCTTTCAGGTGGGCGTACAGGAAGCGGGCTTGCAGAGTGCCCAGCGGACCCGCACCACGAGCGAAAGCCTGATCAACATCGGGACCGGCGCGCTATTGGCGGGCCTCATCGGTGGCGGTGCCGCCAGGTTCATGTCGAAGGCCGAACAAGCGGCGTTGCGCGGGGCCATGGAGGAAAACCGCAGAATCCTCGGGCCATCGGCGGCGGGTGCTGCGGCGTCCGATCTGCGGACGGGCGAGCTTCGCCCCCTCATGCCGAACGTGATTTCGAGGGGCTACACCAGGGCCAGAGAGGCCGTTGCCAAGGTTCCCTATGTGGGCAAGGCGGCGGAAGCCGTCATGAAACTGCCGGAACTGCTTACGACCAAGGGCAATCCGCTGATGCGGCTCCACACGTCCGAAAGTCAGGCGGCGCGGCGCGCCATCCTCGATCTGGCGGAAAGCCCGCTCGAGACGATGGACAACGAGCTTGGCATCACGTCTTCCAAGTTCGGCATTCCGATGGAAAGCGACGTGAAGCTGAGCGTCTATCAGGCGCAGTCGGAATTGTACCAGGCATCGAACGACCTGTTCTCGGATTACCGCTTCAAGGGCCGGGCCATGCTGCCCGCCGCGCGGTCCTACCTCGAAAAGCGCTTCGGCAAGTCAACCGATCTGACCTTCGATGACTTCATGGCCGAAGTCGATACGGCGCTCCGCAACAAGGACCAGCACCCGATTCCGCAGGTACAGCAGCTTGCCGCCAAGTTCCGCCGCTGGTTCGACACGGTGAAGGACCTGGCCAAGGCGCAAGGGATCGACAT
>ERZ724522.507-NODE-507-length-24912-cov-4.559199_pt1 | contig 24912 bp, 30 predicted proteins | sample MGYA00376055_ERZ724522 | MGnify/ENA primary metagenome ERZ724522 (study PRJEB28724, sample SAMN07190884) | wastewater metagenome | isolation source: effluent of sewage treatment plant in Hong Hong | place: Hong Kong | collected 2016-03-17 ...
GGTCGTTCTACATCGGGAGTGACAGCACCATCGTCCAACTGGTGTCGGGTGGCAACTACAGCCTCAAGCTCAACCTGGACGACCTCCCGCTGTACTGCCCCATCGTCAACGGCGAGATCGACACGGCCCACGCGACACGGCCCACGGCGGTGTACGTGCGAGTGACTCCCGTGACCGACAACGTCACGGCGACCAACTTCAACGAGAACGCCACCAAGTGGGCACCCAAGGCTCGGACCAGTGACGACAGCACCCTCACCCACATCGGTGGTGACGGCACGGGCACTCCAGGCGACGCCGACTTCGGGACGCCAAGTTCTGTGCTGGAGGTGGCGATCCCGAGTCAGGAGCAGGACCTGTACGGGCGTGCCCTTCAGACGGCCATTGCCATCCTTGTGTTGTCCCGGAGCGACCTCGTGCCCCCGGACCCGGCAACCGCCAATGAGCCGCCCACCCCAGACGCCAGCTACACCCCCCACGGTCTGGAGAGCGTCGCCACCGAGGTGTTCCGTGGGATGGGGATCTCCAACCCCGAGGAGTACTTCAGCACACAGAACCTCTCGCCGCAGTCGTTCGTTCAGGACCTCTACCCGAGGATCGTGGACCAAGCGGACAGGTACCTCGCCACCCAGGGGATGCTCCCGGGATCCGTGCTCACCGCCCTCCAGGACACCCTGCACGACCTTGTGAACTGGAAATGGTCGGACTCCACCGTGGCGGGTGCATCGGGCAACAGCGCCCTCCGCATGACCATCCTGGAGTCCCTCGGACAGACCGAGGACGTGACCCGGATGGTGGTCGCCCGGAACAGGTACAGCACACGGGACTACTGGTCTACCAACACACCGGGCACCGTCCTCGCACCGCTCGCAGCCAAGTGGAGGGCGGGGACCTTCGGGGTGCAGTACAACGGAACCTCCCGCGGCAGCGCCGCCGTGGTGGGACCCTCGAACGGGGCACAGCCCGACTACTGGTACGCAAGGGACATCATCCCTCAGGCCATGTACGACAAGGCCCGAAGGGTCCTGGCCATCACGTCAGACCAGTCGGCCCTGCAACGGTCGGCAAACGGATCTTGGAAGACCGTCCGGGTGTTCTCCGCTCGGGCACCCACGGGCACCATGCTGGGGGTCCTCACCAAGGTCGAGGGGTTCCTGAACACTGCACTGACGGGGTTGCAGGACGTGGCCGATGGAATCCTCCGCGTGATCGCCTTCTTGGAGCAAAGGGTTCGGGAGATCCAGGAGCTCATCAAGCGCATCGAGACCTACCTGGACATCCCGTTCCAAATCTCCTTCCCGTCGGCCAAGGTGCTCCTGCTCATCACCAACGGCACGGCGGGGATCATCACGGGTCTCACGGGTGCCACGGACAAGCCCTCGGAGGGCCGTTCGGGCTACGCGGGCGGTGGTGTCATCGTTGCCGGGAGCGCCCCCGCCATCCTGGTGGAACTGCTCTCCGCGGGGCTGTCCTCGGCCACGGGTTGACGGGGACCCTTGGAGGCGTTGCGGGAGGTCCGGTACTTCTCGACCACCCGGTCATACACCTCCGGGAGCGCGTAGAAGTGGTGCCGCTGCCCCTCCGTCGGAGGCGGCAGGAACCCCTCAAGGGTGAGCCACTCCCGGATGGTGTTGTCCCGGAGGTGATGCCGTGCCGCGGCCATCCTCGGGCTCTCCTTCCCCAACCTCGGGCTGGGGGTCTTGGGGGTGGGCGGGTCGCTGGGCAGGCGGCGCACGCGGTACCGCTTGTTCACCCGGTCGTACACCTCCGGGAGGGCGGTGAACCTTCTGCCAGCCCCTCCCTTCGACCCCTTCTTCTTGGGTGGTACCAGCCCCTCCAGGGTCAACCATCGCCACAGGGTGGCAGGCATCATCCCGATGCGATCCGCGGCCTGCATCACCGTCTCGACCTCGGCGCGGCGCTTCTCCCATGCCGCCGCGGCCTCCACGGCGTCGTCGTGCTCCACGTACCGGACACCCCTCCGTTTGAGGGTGCTGGCAGGGTTGCGGGACTTCACCACGACCATCCCGGCCTTGAGGATCTTCAGGGTGGTGTAGTAGTCGTAGCCCCACTTGGGGTCCTCGGACAGGGACTTGACCGACACCAGTCCCTGCGGAGCCCCCGCATAGAGGCCGAGCTTCCGCGCCCGGTCGTAGCGGGCCATCTTCGAGCGGTTCGGGAGAAGTTTTCCCAGGGTCCGTGACGAGGACTCGTCCCAGTGGTCCGTGAGGATCTTGTCCTCCTCGGGGGTCCACAGCGCCTCGACGGTCAGCCCGAGTTTGGAGAGCTTTGACGAGATGCCGTTCCGGGTGCGGTTGGGGAACCGCTCACAGAGGGCAGTCCAGTCCAGGTGTTTCCCATCCTTTCGGTGGGACAGGTGCTCAAGGTCGAGGAGGTCTTCCTCGGTCCAGGGGGGAGGTTTCGGCATGATGTCCAGCGGTTACGCCCAATGTCCGCACCGGGCGTAACCCTGGTATGTGCGGACCACCTTCAAACGATCAACCAGCCCGACTCCCCGATGAGCTACTCGTGCAGGCGATGGCTCAGTACCTGGACGAGTCCCTCTCCGTCGAGAGTTCGATCCGTGAACTCCTCGCCAAGGTGGGGTTCAACGACCCGGAGCTCCCCGTCGAGGACTGCGTCGCCGCCCTGGTCGGCGCTCACCTCCGACTGTCCCCGCCCACCTGAGTATGGTGCGTCAGTGGGCTGAAGAGGAGGACGGTAGACGGCGACCTCCCCCCCTCGCCAATGTCTTTCCGTCTTCCCCTTCAGCCCACTGACGCGATCAACTGTGAACACCCTCCCCGACACCACCGCGGAACCCGTAGAGCCCACGACGGCAGAGCCCACGAAGGCACACGCCCAGTGCAAGCTCTGTCGGGATGGGACCTACGCCACCAAGACCATGCAGAGCTTCGTGGACGATCACAGTCCATGGGAGCCCTATTGCGACCCGTGCGCCGTCGCGTTCGCGTCGGTCCTGAGGGACGCTCAGGGTCGGGATGCGGAGATCCGACTGTTGCCCGTGCCCCCGAAGGGGAAAGCAGCCCCGAAGCCCCCACGGCCCAAGGTGGAGCCCATCCCGAAACCCTCGAAGGGCTCGAAAGCCTCGAAGGGTGCCAAGTCACTCCCCGCCAAGGTGGCGGACGCTCCCGCGTCCCCGGCAGTCGAGGTGCCCAAGCCCCCGGTCGAGGTCCGACGGATGTCTCTGGCCGAGGCCATGCGGCCGACGGCACCACGGCCAGCACCCGCGGTTGTCCAGCCTCCCGCCCCTGTGCCCCCTCCCGTGAGTGCCAAGAATGCCAAGAAGGCTCTCCAGGAAGCGGCGCGCGACGTGGAGGGTTACGACCTTCTGACCATGCTCGGCATGAAGAGGTGACCTTTGGCGTATTCAGTCGAGTCGATCAAGGATGACATCGAGGGCGTGGCGGGTGCTCACATCACACCGCACGGTGCGACTTACACCACGGTGTTCAACCGTGAGGGTGTGCTGGTCACGGTGAGTTTCGAGAAGTGGTCCTTCTCGCACTACACACGCCTCACCAGTGTGCCCGAGGCGGTACAAGGGGACCTCATCCACTGTGCGGTGCATTACGTGTCGTTGGTGCTCCTCCAGCACATCTACAAGGCATGATGCACGACCCGCCCCCCGCATCGGACACGGACGTGCAGCCCCCTGAGAGGACACCGTGGTGGTGGTTCCCAGGGGTGTTGGCAGTTTCCGCCTTTGGGGCATATCTCGTGGGTAGGCTCTGTACCCGCTAGCTCAACGGAGACTGACCAATGACACCAATGTCACCACCGATTCCAGGGATGCTCCCCGACCACGAACTCATCCGTCTGGCCCGAGAAGAGGGGATGATCTCCCCATTCGAGGCGCAGCAGGTCTCCAAGGTCGATGACAAGCGGGTGATCTCGTACGGGGTGAGCTCGTACGGCTACGACGCTCGTGTCGCTCCCGAGTTCAAGGTGTTCACACCTGTGTGGGCCACCGAAGTGGACCCCAAGAACTTCGACGAACGCTCCGTCGTGGACGTGGTGGCCCAAGACGGGTACATCCGTATCCCACCGCACAGCTTCGCGCTGGGGCGCTCCATCGAGAGGTTCAACATCCCCCGCGACGTGAGCGTGTTCTGCCTGGGCAAGTCCACCTACGCCCGGTGTGGGATCATCGTGAACGTGACCCCGCTGGAGGCGGGCTGGCAGGGCTACGTCACCCTGGAGTTCTCGAACACGACGCCGCTCCCGGCCCGCATCTACGCGGGTGAGGGGGTGTGCCAGTTCATCTTCTTCCGTTCGGCCAGTCCGTGCTTGGTCTCCTACGCTGATCGTAATGGGAAGTACCAGGACCAGGGGACCATCCCCACCCTCCCACGACTCACCAAGGACTGACCATGGACACCGAGACACAGTTCGTCATTCGCAACTTCTCCGACGAGGTCCTGGACCGGGCCACCGACATCGTCTCGGCCAACCGCCGGTCCCGCGAGTTCCCACACCCCGCCAAGGTGTACAAGCAGACACCCCAGGGCGACGTGTTGATGTCGTACACCGGCCCCCGCAACCGGGACATCGAGTGAGCTACCCGACCCCCGATGGGCACTTCTGCTCCTGGGAGAGCCCCGAAGGGGTCGAGGAGTGCTGGGAGGTCTCAGTTCTCTGGGAGGCGGCGAAGGGTCTCACCCCCGAGCCCGTGGACCTCGCCACCCTGGACGAGGCCACGGACCCCAGCCACTGGGTCTGTCACTGGCGCGACCCCACCCATCCCTGGATGGTCCCCGAGCTCCCCCGGATCGAAGCCGCGGACCTGTCCTACCCGATTCTCTTCCACCCCGCCGGGTGGTTGATGGACGGGATGCACCGGGTGGCCAAGACGTTGATGTCCGGGAGAACCGTGGGGATGGCCGTGCGGTTCACCCCGGAGACCCTCCCACCCCCGTGGGACGCCTACTAGGCCACCGGGTTCAGGTCTTCGTCGAACACTTCCCAGCCCACCACCCTCGCCTGAGTCACCGAAATCTCGGGCTCACGGTCCGTGAGGTTCCCTCGAACCAAGTCCCTGGGATTGAACGTGTACGTGATGAGCACGTTGAACTCGTGGTGTGCGTAGTGCCGCAACACGTACTCCCGAGTCGCTCCGAGGAACACCCCGACCCCCGGCATCTTGTGGACGAGACCCTTCCGAAGGGGCGTGCGGAGTGAAGAGTTGGCTCCCGACACGGCTTCGTTGACCGCCGGGTCCCACGCCATGACCTTGTACCCGAAGAGGTTCCCGCCCGGTGCCGCCTTGAACGAGTTGGCCAGGAGGTAGCGGGCCAGCACCCTCCGGGGTGACAGAGTCATCCCACCAGCCCGAGGAGCATCACCTTGGTTGCGACCCGCCTCGCACTGCCGTTTCGGCTCATGTCCGAGGGGGTGTCGGCCTTGATGAGGATCTTGTAGATCGTCCGACCCTCGGTGGCATCGAACAAAGGGTTGTCCATGTCGAGGGACACCCGCGCCGTCACGGGGGCGTCCAGGTAGTCCTCGATCACGTTCACCATCGGGACCAGCGCAACCTCAAGGTTGCGGGTGCGGTTGACGGGGTGATCCTCGTACACGGACACCGTGACCGACACCCCAAACCCCAGGGGCTCGACCGCCACCTCGGTGATGTTCAAGTGGGTCTTGGACGTGATGTAGTCCTCGATGATGTCCGGGTTGAGGAACCTGGAGAGCGGGTTCGACCGTGTCGGTGTGGGCGCTCGCTTCTTCAAGAAGTCCAAGAACCCAGCGCCACGAACTTGGGGTTGCATACCGTCGGGTGCGCCATAGAGCCGTCACCGGGCGTAATACACCCATGCGAACGTACCCCACCGATGAGAGTGACCTCAAGGAAGCCGCCCGCCTCGGGGCTCCGACGTGGATGCTCGACGCGCTCAAGTTGAACCCCAGCTACCCCCATTGGGGCAACCACGAGGACTACATGTGCTCGAAGGACTCGGGGTGGCGCGAGGCACAGGAGTTGGCGACGGTGGCCGACCTGTGGCCCCAGGACGACTGGAACGAGCTCGTCCACGGCTACTACTTCATCGACCGCGATGGCGAGTCCTGCGAGGCCTGCGGGCACTCGGGGTACAACCCGGCGACCCGCAAGATCGCGGACGACTGGTACGGGAGCCGGGACCCACGGGACCGCTGGGTCACCAAGCTCACCCAGGACGAGGTGGTGGCCCTCGTCGAGGAGGGCCGTCTCTGGGACCTCACCAAGGGCTTCCGCGGCCACTACGACCGCGAGACCTCCCAATGGATGGTCTGGCAGGACGACAAGAGGGTCCCCTACGAGGGCATCCCCTACATCCCGACCCCCGAGGAGGTCAACACCTGGGCGGGTGGCCGCGGGCTCGGACACGACTCGATCAACCGGATGATCTGCGTGGAGACCCGTGCCAAGCGCCTCGGGGTGTACGGCAAGTGCCCGACCTGCGACGGTCACGGGTACGTCTACACGGAGGAGAAGCCCCGTCTGGCCCTCCAGATGTGGATGCTCCACCCCCGCAAGGGCGCGTCCAGGGGCGTCATCGTCCGTAACGTCAACCCCGAGGACATGGCGACCGTGGCGGCGTACTTTCAGACCGCCATGGACCGCATGATCGAACGGATGGCCGGGATGGCCGGGCGTCTTGCACTCTCAACCCCCACCCCAAGTCTCAACGAAAGCGTAACGCCCCCATGAAGACTCTCCTGGAGTTCATCCTCGCCTGGGTCTCGTCGTTCTTCACCGGACTGTGTCTGGCCCTCCTGTGGAAGTGGTTCATCACGCCCCTCGGAGTCCCGGCCATCACCGTGGTCCACGCCGTGGGCCTGTGCTTCGTCATCGGCGTCGTGTTCGGGAAGAAGGACCCGAAGGCCAAGATCGACGTGGAGAAGCTCCTCTACGCCATGCTCTACGACGGCATCGGCCTGTTCTTCGGGTTCCTCGTCCACCTCGCGATGTGACCGTGGACCGACGCGAGAGCACCGAAGCCGGGAAGCGCGCCGCAGTCACGGACTGGCAGGGCGGGTACCGCGCTGAAGCCACCCGGGACGCCGCAGAGGGCGTCGTACGGGCTCTGGTGGGCCGAGACCCCACCGACGTGGAGTTCGCCGCGGACGCCTACCAACAGACGTTCCGAGAGCTCCTCACCCACGGTGGCCCGGTCCGCCCGCCGCGCGTGCGGTACAAGTCCACCTACCCCTGGTGACCTACCGTCCCGCGAGGTAGTGGACGGTGGCGGCAAACGCGGTCGCGACGCCACTGTCCCATCTCGCATCCACGACAAGCTGTCCCGGCTGCTTCACCTCCCAAGCGGGCTCTCCCTCGTAGGTGACCTTGTCCACCTCCACGTCCAGGTGGGTGGGGTCCAACTCGGGGAGGTTCTTGAGGATCTCCTCGGTGAGGAGAACTGCGAACAAGGACTCCGGGGTGACCCACCGAGTCCGTTCGATGAGTCCGTGCTTGGTGGACCAGTTTTCGGGGAGTGACACCCCGACCCATAGGTGTTTGGTGTCCATCACACCCACGTCTCCACATGGGGATGCCACGTCCGCATCACGCGCTCTGCCCCTGACCGGAGTCGTGTCAGTGCTCCTGCAAGGTGGATTTGTGCCGACCCGGACAGGATCTCTGTCTCCGAGTAGCGCAGAATGGAGTACCCGGCGTCAAAGTACGCTTGAGCCGTCTCTACGTCGTCACGGATGCGGTCATGTGAGTTGCCGTAAATGCACCCGGGTCCGTGGAACGTCTCCCCGTCGCAGAGAATCACCAGCTTGCGGGTCCCATCCACCGACAATTTGATGTCGGCCTCCCGAGGGACTTGTTCCCCTGACACCGTGAGGGACTGCCACTGGTTCATCAGAAACCCAGTCTCACCGAGTGATGTGAGGGCGTTTGTCATTGCAACCTCGATCTTGGTCCGCACAGTTCTAGGGAACCGCTGTTGGAGTACAGCGGCCTTCTGCTCAGGGGAAAGTGCCCGATACGCATCTGCGTGATTCCTGCCCATTTTGGATGCAGACTCACGTTTCCTACGTGCAGACCATTCAGCGTAGGCTCCGACCCCCGCAACGTACTCCCCCACAGATTTGAACAAGTCGAATGTCAGCCCCAACCGGGCCATGGCACTACGGATCTTCTCTTCCCCCAGCATGACCCGACGTACCTCATCACACAGAGCATCGGTTGGAACCCATGTTTCTTGGTGGACTACCAGAGACTCCCACCCAACACGTTCCCCGCACGGTGATGGGTTCGCTGCCTCATAGGCACGGTTGGAAAGTGTCTGTTGGAGTTGTGTACACGAGGGGCAACGCCCAGGCCCACTTCGGTGTGTGAGTGGCTCTCGCTGATACCACCCTTTGCACTTGGCACACTTGTATGTCGTCAGGTGGCGTCTCAGCCAATTCTCGTACAGACCGCGGACTTGTTGGTGTCGGGGGTCAGGTCGGCCACGGAGATGCTGGGCGTAGGAGACATGGGATGAGACTGGGGATGAGCACACACCACAGACGTACATACCCAACGTCAGTGATAGGCCCCCTATTGTGGTTCTGCCACATTCCAGTTCAATACGAGATGTTCTCCCCGGTGCCCGTACGACTACGGTCCTGGGTGCCGTCGGGAACGTCCGACTTGTTCGTGGACATCGGGAGGACTGCATCGGGCGTGACAGGCCAAGGCGCGCTCGTGTCCCGGTCGTAGGTCTCCCGGATGGGGCGGTAGGTGTACCGCGTCTGGGGCCACGGGAGGTTCGGGGAGGCGATGGTGATGTCCACCGGCACTTCGTACCGGATGTCCGGGGGGTCCAGGTACGCGATGGTGTAGTGCTGTTGCATCACGTTGCCGCGGTTGGTGGGCCTTCGCACCGGGCCGATGGAGTACCGCTCGTTGTTCTGCTTGAGGATGAAATCCCGCTGCGAGACGATGGGTGAGAAGCTCATCCACACCTCGTAGCTGTGCTCCTTGCGCCGACCCGTGGAACCTTGCGAGATGCGCTTCTCCGCGTCATCCGGGGCCACGATGATGTCGTAGGGGCCCTCGTAGCCCCCGATGAACCCCGTCCCATAGCAGTTGTGCGTCACAACCCCCTGCACGACGTAAGTGTGGTCGCCCTCGACCTCAAGGTTGTAGACGGGTCCCGTGTAAGGAACCCTCTCAACCTCGCGGACTTGAGACAGCACCCTGTCTTGAAACGCCCAACGGCCTTTGCGGTTCGTATGTGTAAGAGTGGGTCCCGACCAACTCACCGTATAGGCCACCTTCCGACGATTCCCCTTGGGGGTCAAGGCACGTTGGTGGAACTGTCGGATGAGTGGTTGCTCCCCAACTCTGTGCAACGATTCCGCAATCTGGAGGGCGAGAACCTCTGATGTCTGAGTGATCTCGTTCTCTCGCTTGGACCCATCACCGTCGTAGATGCCTTGGATCAAGGCGCGGGTCTTCTCCGGGGGAAGGAACATGAGTTCCTCTGGGATGCGCTTGTTGGCACACCCCCGCCCGAGCCATTCTGGGAACCACTGCGAGAGTGACGTGCTGTTGACCCGAACCACGCACCCGTGGCCACGGGTGTGTTTCACTTTCGGGTTGTACCCGTAACGGGTGAAGATCCTCAACAATCTCTGCTGGAAATCAGTTTCCTTGACGTGCAAGGAGAAGTTCAGAGAGCGGGAACCGCTGCTCCCTTCGGCAAGGTACAACCCGACCATCCAGAGAAACTCTTCATCCACAGAGAACTTGTCCGGGCCTAGACGGGACTCACCTAGCCGGGTGATCTTGCGGAACTCAGGAGGAACCTCTACCTCCGTCACGTCCCGGATATCGCGGCCCCATTGGGAGACTAGCCAATCCCCCCCGGTCACGTTTTGCGCGTCGTCCCACTCAAGAACGTGTCCGGGCTTCAGTTGCCCCGCCCGAAACGATTGAGCCGCCATCTCGGCATCTTCTTTGGTGTCGTAGGTGCCGAGGGGTTTACGACCAGATCCACGACTCCCTTGTACTTGTGCCCTTGCCCACCACTTACCGCTGGGGAGGAGCATCACGCTCCCAGCGCCCCGTCCCATACCATCCCCACGGGCGATGTAGCTGTTGCACTTGGGGCCGCACCCTGTCTTGGGATTGTGGCACCCGCGCAGAACAAGGAACGGGTGTTCCGGGGTGGCGAGGATAGGTCGCGTAGATACCGTCGGCATGATGGATACCAAGTCCCCATCGAATGGGGTTTCCATCACTTCCGTGACGGAGTGATACAACCCATCCGACGAAAGAACTCGGTCCCCTACCTGCACCTGCTCGATGGGTCGGTACCCTGTCTCCGTGCGGACGAGTGTACCGGGCACAAAACAGACGTGGCACCTGTTGGAGGGCTGTTTGTTGTAGACCCGGGACTTGGGGTCCACCTCGGTGGCGCACGGGCACACCTCCCCGTTGACCTTCTGGACAAACAGCTTCACCCGCTCGCCACCCTGGTTCAAGATCCACAAGTTGCGGCGCATGGCCTCCCGCCAGATGTAGTCGAGTTGCTCGATCTGCATGTCGCTGGACGGCGCGGTCTGGTCCAACGGTGTCTCGACGTAGCCCGTGGTGGTGGGCGTGCCAGCGGGTGCAGTCGCCACCGAGGTCACCCGGTAGAACAGCTTGCGGTCCACCATGGTGCGGGGGTACAGGAGGTTCCGGGTGGTGTAGTAGGTGACGATCACCTCGCTGTCCGGGCCTGGAAGCGGTGCGCTCACCCCGCGGTCGTTGGCTGGGTTGAGCTCTGTCGAGGTGCTCAGGGTGATCTCGTGGGTCTCCCCGAACACCCCTGTGACCCAAGCGGGGACCCCGTCGATGGTGACCAGCACGTCCTCGGGGGCGTCCGCCGCCACTCCCTCCATCCGGGGCTTGGCAATCGGGTAGCGGGTCTTGAGGGTCCACCGGGCGAGGTTGGGGGCGTCCCCACGGGACTGCCACTGGTCCCAGAGCACCACCTCGCGGCTCACCAGCGCCACGTCGGTGTAGTCCCGGAAGAACGTCCCGCTCACCGGGTAGCTGTTCAACCGCCGAAACGGCCCGCGGTCGCTGGCATCACTGCGGTAGACGTTCACGCCCACGATGTCGTACTCGGTGTTCCCACCGATGAGACCAGGGTCGTCCCAACGAACGTCCAGGACGCCCCCCTTCACGAAGGGCGACACCACCATCACGTTCTTGGGAGGGAGGGGGAACGCGGCCATACCCAGGGGTGGGGATAGCCGGGGAACCGTCGGTCAGTTCTGGCGGAACTTCGCGATTGCGGCCTTCATCGCCTCTTCGAGGGCGGCGTCGGCGGCTTCCACGGTGTCCGCAGCCTCGTACGCCTTCTTCCCGGCGTCGTAGATCTTGCCGATGTCCATGATGTTCACCTGGACGCCGTTGCCGTTGCGGTAGTACGCCTTGGAGATGGCATCGTCGAGTTTCTTGCCCTTGAGCTTCGGCGCAGCCTTCGGGGCCTTCGCCGCCGCCGTCCGGGTGTCGTCCGCGAGCAACGGCAGAAGCACAGGGCGGAGGTCACGGTTCTCGCTGGCGAGCCGGATGAGTTGCGCCCGGAGGGTGGGTTTGGGGGTTGCGAAACGCAGGGTGTCCTCCACCATGCCGTCGGATCCGCCCAGGGCGAACGGCCCGTAGCCGCCGGGCGCGAGCTCCCGGATCTCTTCCTGGACCTGACGCTTCTTGGGGTTCAGCGTGGGAACCATCTTGAACGTGCCCCACCCCTGCCACACGGCAAGAGGGGTCGCTACGTCGTTCCAGATCCCGCTCAGGGTCTCGCCGTCGGAGAACAAGAAGTCCCCCTCCATCGCCTTGCGAGCCCACCAGCGACGAATAACCATCTCATCGCGAGAGGTCATCTTCCCGAAAGCTGTCTTGTCGTCCATTGCCACTCTTCCGTCCAGCATGATGCCGGGGCTGTTCTTGATCCGTTGACGCACCACCGGGTGGTAGCTCCCGTACTCCCGCACGGCTTCCTGCACCACGTCCACCAGCCGGAACCCAGCAATGGGCGTGAGGGTGTACCTGAACCGCGAGTTCCAAGCCGCGACCGAAACCTTGGCTCCATCGACGGTGAGCCACAGGGTCTTCCCATCCGACATGAGAAGGTCGCCCACCTTGGTCTTGTAGTTCCACCACGCCGCGATGACACCCTCGTCACGAGGGGTCAGGGACGAGGCTTCCTTTGCGCTGGGAGAAGTCATGACGCGGGTCCCTGGGCTCAGAGGAAGACCTTGAGGCGGCTGGAGAGCGCGGTGGACAGAGCCACCACGAGGTCCATGCCCCGCTCGGGGTTCCGCTCCAGTTCCGACTGCATCAGCTTCACCGCGGTCAGCATCCCCGTGAGCTTGGTCGGGATCTCTGCGACCTCGTCGTCGTCCACGGACGTGATGATGTCCACCAGACGGTTGGCCAGACCCATGGACACAACGTCCAGCTTGTCGGCGGCGATCTTGTTGGTTGCCATGCCCTCCGCGAGTGTATAGGAGAACCAATGGACAAGCCCTGGTTCGTCTACGTCTTGGGGAGCCTAGCCGTATGGGCCATAGATCAATAGAAGGTCTATCCTCCAACCTCCTCGGGCGGGGGCCACGCACCTAGATGGCACAGTGGTGGGTCTATGTGCTGCTGGGGGATGTCAGGGGAAGAAATCTGTCCTACGTCGGATGCACAACGGATGTGGACCGGAGACTTCGCCAGCACAACGGTGAACTTGCCGGTGGTGCGAAATTCACCCGTGGCACCCAATCGTGGTCACTGGCGACGGTCTACGGGCCGTACAGCGGGAGAAGTGAGGCTCAGTCCGTGGAGTACAGGGTCAAGAAGCTCCGGGGCCTGAACCGGACTCGGTGGGAACCCCCTGCTACCGGATGATGGGTCTCATCACGTCGGCGGGAATGTCCCCGATGTCCGTGGTGACCCGGACGACACACCACCCCTGGAGCCTCGCCACGTCATCCTTGGCCCCGTCATGGACCAACTGGGTGCGGTCACGATGGTAGGGGCCGTCGAACTCCACCAGGAGCTTCCTGTCGGTGAGTGCAAGGTCGAAGATCACGTCTCCGATGCGGTACTCGAACTCGTGGGGGATCTCCAGCCGGGTGAGCTCTGCCCTCACCGCGGAGTACTTGGATGCCTCGCGGAGCTTCAGTACAGCCTCAGTGGGAAGGAGGTTGCCGACCTGTGCGAGCCCACCCAGACGTTGAGCAGCACGGCGCTCATCAGTCATGCTCCCTTTGCTCGCACACGAGCGGGAACAGAACTTCGCGGCTTTGTTGTGGGTGCTGGTGGTGAACGGGGTGGTGCAACACGGGCAGTTCGTGGTGAACACCACGGATTTCTTGCTCGCGTTCGAGTGGTTGGCGGCGCACTTCTGTGTGCAGAACACAGGACGCCCAAGACGCCGTGAGCGGTTGACCTCGCCTCGGGGTCTCGCCGCTTCGTTCCCGCACTGCGGGCAGATGATGGTGGTGTAGTAGATGACCTTCATGGTCCGTCTCCCACCGTACTCGCTGAATGGAGTCGGTGGGAGACGAACCGGATGGACTTGACTGGTGGACCTAGCGGGAGTCGAACCCGCGTCCAAGAAGCCTACGGATTGGAGTGTTTGTGGCCTTGTCTGTGTTTTGATGACGACCTTTGACGCCCCAGACAGGCTTCGCGGTACGCTGTGACTGTTGATTTCAGTCTCCGTCGCCCGTCACCGGCTCAGGAGCTTGACTGACTTCATTGGCGAGTCGGTCCACCGTCAGCGGGGTGGGGTCCGACAAGGCTTTCAGCGATGCTGGTCCCTTTCAGGCAGCGGCGCGGAAGGCGGGAACGTGGTTGTCGTTCGCATTTGGATTTCATCTCGCGTGTTTACGTTGTGCGAGACCTCAACGGCCACAACTCTGTCTCTTTCGTCTCCCTGTCGAAACCGGGGTAGGCCCGTATGAAACTCCTACCTAGCTCCATTACGCCACGCCGTCAACCCAAGTGAGCGTAATCGCCCCCATGAGTTCAACCGTCGTTGTGATCGCATCGGAACCGCCCGCCCCGGGCACCCCCACCATCTTCGTCCTCACCTGTCTGTTCATCCAGAAGGCGTCGTTCATCGAGGAGGGTGGGCTCCCCGACCCGCCCCCTCCCACCCCGAGGGTGGAGATCAAGCGCACCCGCACCTGGGGCTGGTACCCCACGTTGGCCCGCGCCACCCAGGCCGCGATGAACAACGAGACGGACATGTTCGAGATGGGCTACTACAACGCCGTGGTGGTCGAGGAGTTCCCGTGCGGGACGATGGAGATGGCCATCGCGGAGCACTGGTTCGAGGTGGGGTACACCCGGGCAGAGCCCGAGAGCTACAACCCCGCGGGCTACGACGTGGTCCCCATCGCGAAGCCGCCTGGGCTTGAGCACCTCGTCGGCTTCGCTTGGTGACTCACCGCCGGGCGTAATACGCCCATGAAGACGGTTTTCCAACAGTTGTACGGGCTCCAGGTGCTGGTGATGCGGCTGCGAAACGGTGAACAGCCCGCCGACGCCACCGTGCGGACGTGCCTTCTCTGCGGCGCGGAGTCTATGGTTCCGCACTCCGTGGTGGACATCACCGCCGAGGTCGCCAGGACCATCCACGACCCATCGTGCCTGTACGGGATGTTGCAGAAGGCCACCGTGTGGGTGGCCGGGTCGGAAGACTGGGACAATCCGGCCGAGGCCGACCGTGGGTACCGCTTCTTCCCCGCTACCGCCCTGTCCTCCGCGGCCAAGGTGATGGCGCGTCATGTGTCGTCCCACGAGGCCTGGACGGACGATGATGGCACCGTCTACCCCGACGGACGGAAGCTCTTCCTGGTGCTGGACCTCCCGATGCCCGCCGAGTTCACGGCGGCGTACGAGGCCGAGAAGCGCGAAGGGGAGCGTCGTGCGCGACGGGTCGAGTGGGAGCGAGAGGTAGAGAGCGCGAACCGGCTTCGGAACAGGGCGTTCAACGTCTTCAAGGAGCTCAACCTCGACAGCGGGTTGGACGAACAGATGCGAGCCAAGGTCGAGGAGGCGTACCCGTACCCGCCAGAGCCCGAGTCGTGACAGACCCCAACACGGTCCCGTACTTCGCCCACAAGGACGTGGGCGAACGAAACGGCGTCGCCTACTGCTACTACTTCCACGCCAGCCCGAGCGAGTGGTGGGTGAAGCTCCACGGACTCTCAGAGCCCATCGTGAGGGTGTCCGTGCGGGAGCGCCTTCCCACCGACCCGCCCTCCGACTACTGGGGGTGGCTCGATGCCAAGGAGCCCGACCACTACATGTTCGTGTGGCCCTCGGAGATGCAACTGGACATGTGTTTCCCCTACGGCCCCAAGGCCGACGAGGACCGTGGGTACGGCCGGAAGGTGAACCTCGTGGTCGAGGAGCTCCCGTGACCCACGTCGAGCGTGAGACACAGCACCTGGAGGGGAAGCGTCGGGAAGCAGACCGTCGGAGGGTCTCTCGCGAGTCCGGGTGTTGCTCACAGGAGGCAGAGAAGTGGGGCTTTGCCCTCTCCGTGTCTCAGGAGATCACATGCCCGGCATGTACGGCACGGTTGAGGGTTGTGCGAAGGTTCCGTGACCCTTCGGACGCGACCGTTCTACGCATCCACCTGGAAAGGGTGGGGGAGTCCCCTCTTGTCCCGCCGCAACTTCTGGCGGGGGCGTAACACACCCCGAAAGGTTCAAGGTAGACATGGGACAGATGCACGCAGTGGCCGCGATGTTTCGGGGCGTCAACTACAACAAGTACACCTCCTCGGTGGTCCGGGAGAAGATGGAGGCCAAGATCACGGCGCTCCGCTCCAAGGTCGAGGAGCGCCGTGGCCGGGTCACCAAGCTCATGGAGGAGCACAGCATCACCAGCGAGATGCTCTCGGACATGGTGATCCAGTACATGAAGGACCAGGAGCGCGGCACGTCGCGCATGAGCTACAACACGCAGTCGGCCGGGTCGGCCAACGGCCCCGACCTCCGGTCGAAGACCGAGGTGGTGGTGCCCGCGGGCGCGGTGGCCAACATCGTCACCGAGAAGAACCTCATCGAGAGCGAGACCGAGGAGGCCAAGCGCATGGTCCTCATCGTCCGCAACCTCCGCGACACCCTCCCCGCCGTGGACGAGAAGACCGGCGAGCTCGTCGAGCGCGCGGTGATCCACAGCCTCAACGACGAAGAGATCGAGTACCTCGGGCTGTGACCGTGCGGGTCTACCAAACGGTGACCTGCAACGACCCCCAGCCCGACTCGTGGTACCGGACGGTCAACACCCTTCGGTTTGACCGGACGGACGACGAGAGGGAGTACCGGGAGATGATCGCCCGTGGGTTCAACGTGTCCCGCGGGGTCTACACCCCTCCCTACAACGGGTGCTACACGGGGCATCTTCGGGCGTAACGTCACCCATGCAGCCTGACAACTCCCAGAACAACGCAGTCATCCTCATCCGAGAGCGGATACACTTCTTGGGGTACCCGTACTCCAGTGAGTTCGCCATGACCGTGGGGGGCCAGTGCGCCAAGGTCTGGAGGGATCAACTGGGGTACCTGCCACAGAAGAACCTCGCGGCCAAGACCAACGCGCATGGGTCGCATGGCCTTGCCCACTACCCCCCCACGTTCGCACCGAAGATCGACGAGATCATCCACAAGGTCGCCGGGCGCCGTGGGCTGGTTGCCGGGTCGGCCACCGCCCCTCCCTCCGATTTCGAGGGGGTGGACACGGTCCTGGACATGTTCCGGTGACCTGAGCACCGCGGGCGTAATACGCCCATGAGAGCTCTGCCCACTCCCCAAGTCCACTACGAGATGATCCGTCGGGACGCTGCGAGGAACCCCCTCAAGCTGTTCACCGAGGAGCTCAAGACGGCCATCCTCATGGACCCCTTCAACCTGAAGGGCACCAACCCGTTCCCCCACCAGAACGCTCCCGAGTACGGGACCACCTACAACATGCTCCGGTCGGGCGTGGCCTACGAGCGCGCGGGCCAGCAGGTCGTGGTCCTGGGTCCCCGGATGCAGGAGGCATTCACCCACACCTCGCTCAAGGAGGTGAGCGCGGCCCACATCCGGTTCCCGCACCCGTGCTTCTACCTCGCCACTCCGGGGTCCGAGCTCAAGGTCTGGGGCGGGAGCACGACGGGCTGGCACAACATCGCCGGGGCCTACGTGATGGACGACCCCTGCGAGCCGGGGGTCATCTCCATCCTCATCTGGGGGCCTGCCAACGAGAAGTCCGACGGCCCGACCGACGACGCCACCTTCTGGTTCAGCCTCAAGGTGGGTCACGGCACGGTGGACCTGGACACGGTGTGTGACGAGCGGCTGGGGCTGACCGAGCTCCGGGACGGGACTCTCCGCAACATGGAGGTCGAGGCCAAGATGTCTCGGATGGACCTGGACACCCGCGTGTCGTCGGTCCTCAGCAACCACTACAACGACATCTCCGACTACGGAGCCAATGGCCCTCCCCCGGCCCTCGTCGAAGAGGTGAAGGCCAACGTCCAGGCGTTCCTCCGGGTGGTCATCAACACCCTGCTCTACATCAACAGCACGTCGTGCGAGACCCGTGACGCCACGCCGCCCGCGAGTGAGCGCAAGGCTCTGGAAGACGCCCTCGCCCGCAAGAAGCACAAGAAGAGCAAGGACGCCCGGAAGCTCCAGAACAAGCTCAACGACCTCCCCACCTACCGGGTCACCTGGATCGGTCCCACCATCGAGTCGGCCCCGCACAGCGCCCTGGAGGGCACCCGCACCTCGGGGGGCGTCCGCGGTCACATCCGGCGTGGCCACTGGCACACGTTCCGGGTCGGCCCCCGCAAGACCGAGACGGGCGAGAGGATCGCCGTGGAGAACCAGGGCGTGAAGCTCCGGTGGATCGCCCCGGTGTGGGTCGAGGGCGGTGGCATCGACGACAAGCCCCGTGTGTACGGGGTGCGGGAGCCCAACTCCCGGTAGTCCATCAATCCCCGCACGGGGGTATGTCAGCCCCTGAGAGCATCATGGAGTCATGGGAGGCCACACACCCCCATGTCCGCCCCGTCTTCACCCCCGCAGCCCTCCTGAGGATCAAGAGGGCATTGCGCCGTGCCCCTCCCCAGGTGATGGACAGCTTCACCCTGTTCGAGAACCTCCATCGGACGGCTCTGGGGGCTCCCATCCCTGAGGGTGGGTTCTACCAGGGGTTCCGGTCAGCCCTCAAGGTCCTGGCTCGCTCCCTCCCAAGGATCGTTGGACCTGCGGCCCTCAACGACACCACCCAGGTGGTCATCGACCTGATGGGCTCCATCGGACCGGGCCTGAAGCGCATCGACGCCGGGAACGACACCGCGATGGTGTACACCCAGGTCTCCGCGATCCTGGCGAACGGCCTGTCTGTGGTGCTGGGTGCAGCGGGCCTGTCCTTCTCCCCCGTGACCATCCCCGGTGGGATCCGGTTCTTCGGGCTCAAGCCCTCGACACTGGACACAGAACTGTCCCCGGTGCCGCAGGAACTGGCCAGTGTGTTCACGGCTGATGAGGCCAGCCTCCCCAAGGCAGCACAACAGCCGTCCTCAGACCTGGAGGAGATGTACGACCAAGCTCGCGTGGCGGGTGAGCACCAGCTTGACCTCCTCAACCGAGGAAAGGGCCTGGACCGCGCCATCGGGGCAAAGGTCGTCCTCCCTGGGGATCCCGTGGACCTCAGTGAGCCCGGCCCCCTGGTGATGATCGGCCCCCTCAAGGGACGCAAGAGGGTCGAGGAGAAGGCCGCGGCAGACGGTGCCAACTACGACTCCATCCTGGATCTGGTCCGGGCTACCATCGCCGTGGACTCCATCGAGGAGATCCCCAAGGTGATGCGGACCCTTCGGGACATGGGCATGGTGGTGGCTCGCCAGCCCAAGAACAGGTTCGTGAAGCCCACCGACGTGGGCTACCGAGACCTGATGTTCAACGTGCGGTACCCCAACGGACACGTCGGAGAACTCCAGATCAACCTCAAGCCCATGCTCATCGCCAAGAAGATGGGGCACAAGCTGTACGAGACGACACGGTCCATCGAGGCCCTGAAGGTCGTTGAGGGCAACCGGAATCTCACCCCGGATGAGCAGCAAGAGGTTGACTTCGCCAACCAAGCTCAGAGAGCCCTGTACGACGAGGCGTGGCGACACGCCACCCAGATGGCACCCGGTCCGGGTGCTGGTCGAACCGCTTCGTCCAACAGGACCAAGTACTACGACTTCGAGGGTCACCCTGCCAAGGTGGTTCGTCTCACCCTCCCGGTGTACCTCAACAAGATCGGAGACGAGGTGGTTGTCTACGACAGCCAGAAGTTCGCCCGGGAGGCATCCCCCATCTCCGAGTCCCAGTACAACCGCATGGTGGCTGAGATCTTCCAGCCCCGAGTTCCCAGGAACGGCTAGAACCCAATGGCCAGTGTGCATATCGAGGTGGGCAGTGCGGTGAAGGCCGCGAGCCCGCGGGTCCGCGCCATCCAGAAGGCCGGGGAGCGGATCCTCCGTGCTCAACTGGGTGACCTCGATGGTCTACGGTTCATCGACAACCGTGTCCGCCGGGACGGTGATGACCCCCACATCACCATCTTGTCCCCCCAGGAGCACAAGACAGCTATCACCACAGGGGTGTTGACCCGTGAGCTCCTGGGCACGGTGGCCATCCCCGATGATTTCCGCGTGATGGGTCTGGGCAGAGCCCTCGGGGGTGGCAGCACAACCTATTTCGTGGTGCTGAACTGGCCCGGCGGTGAAGCCTTCCGGGCGTCCCTGGGGTTCGATCCAGGTGGCCCTGGTGGGAACGGGTTCCACCTCACCGTGGGATTCGACGACGCGGGCGATGTCCACGGGGTGTCCAAGGCCAAGGTGTGGAAGGCCGCATCGCTGCGGTCCTCCCTCATCCGGCTCGCCTACTCCCGCCCCGACCTCCAAACTAGGTTGCTGCCACTCCTCAAGTAGGCGGCGACCTAGTTACTCCTCAACCACTCCCGGGAGCACCTTCCACCCACTGGCACGGGCCACGTTGAACGTGCTGTTCCCGTCCTGGATGCTGTACTTCCCGCCGCCCTCGTCCTTCAGGGAGAGGGGCTTTCGACGGTCACCCTCACCGTTGTAGGCCATCCACATGTACTTCTTGGCGTTCTCGATCCCCGTGGGTCGAGCCCGGATGTTCTCCAGGTCGCCCACCTGGACCAGGATCGTCCCAGGCACCTTCTTGAAGTACCTCCAGGTGTCCTCAGGCAGCTTGTCGGGGGGTCCACCCTCGTCTGCCGCGAGCACGTCCCGAGCAACCAGGGGCAGAAGGATGGGTCGAAGGTCCGGGTTCCCGTGAGCCAACCGGATGACGGATGAGCGAAGTGAGTTTGCCATGGTGTCTCCTACTGGGGTTGGAGATAACCGAAGAACTGTGCGGCTCAGTAGGTCAGGGACAGTCGTGTCCCGTGCCACGGCGAGGGCTGTGCTAGTGGACAGCCGTGGGGTACAGGCGGTCGAACTCGGCCATGGGGATGTACCCGAACTTGAGGTACCCCACCGGGGCACCTCCTACCTTGGCTTGGGCAGTCTGCACCACCCATCCACGGTCGTCGGACTTGATTGGACCCAGCGTGAGCTCAATGTCCTGACCGGACTTGGTCTCGTAGGCCAGAAGCCACCGTTGGGCTACCCGTGATGCCGATGGTGCCATCACAGGACCGTGATCCCCACCAGACCCCGACAGGTGTTGGTCGCGGCGGTCGCCGCCACGTTGGCCCAGTCGAGTGCTTTGCCGGTGGCGTTGTCCTTGAGGATGACCTTCACCAGCACCGGGCACCGTTGTGGTGCCTCCGCGTTGAGGAACAGGGTCGCAGGCCCGAGGTTCACCGTCACGTCGGTGTAGTGGACCTGCGTGGCGAGATGGGTGCCCGTGGTGACACTCGACAGACACCCGGCTCCGTCCAGAGCGATGTCCTGCTTGGAAGGCCCTGCGCCGTCCAATCGACCGGCGTCCATCCATGTGGTGAGCCCGGGTACCTTGACCATCACAGCCATGCCCACTGCACCTGGGCCGGGACCCACGTACAGGAAGTCGTTGATGTCCACCCCCCAGAGACGGAGGGTGATCGTGGAGGTGCCCACCCTGGCGGCACCCGCATCGAATGCCCGGACGAACACACGGTCACCCGTGAGGGTCGAGTAGTTGGGACCCACCGGGTCATGCCCGACGCTGTAGTCCGTCTTGGGGTACATGAGCACCCCGCTTGACTGGAACGGTGCGCTCAGTCCTTCGGTGTAGGACGGGATGCGGGACGGCAGGCCCGCCACCTGGAGGGCGTTGTCGAGGTTGGCCGTTGCGTTGTCGAGCGCCGACAGGTGCAGGTTCAGGAAATACCAGCCCGTGTACGGGGCTGTCCCTGGACGCACAGGCACTTGGATGGCCACCGGGCCGAACGGGAGGCCCGGACCCTGGAGTTGGGTGGCATCAGGTGCTGTGAGGGGTGTCCAGTCCTCGGGGTAGCGGTAGACCTCGTCGAGGAACTTCTCATCAACGTCCTTGGCGGTGGCAAGGTTGGCCAGAGCCGGGGTGAACGGGTTGCCGTAGCTCACACTGACCGTCGTCGTTCCCTCTCGCATGGAGTGGTACAGCACGGTGATGCCCGTGTCCCTTGGGAGGGTGAACACGGTGGGCATGGAGAACCCTGAGCCATCTACCAGGAGTGGGCGACGGAACACCAGACGGACACCAGCGTTCCGTGTGAACGAGGGGGCCACAGTGTCTCCCGTGAAGAAGATGCCGCTGGCCAGCCCGGCTCCTGGGGCGAAGGTGTACAGGGCTGGGTCGATGGCCGCGGGGTCTGCGGTGACCGGGGTGGTGATGTCCGCGTACCCAAACTCGATGCGCTGGCGCCGGATCTCCCCAAGCGCTGCCGGGAACAGGGATGTTCCGGTTTGGATGGTCGAAGCCACAGGTGCCTCGGTCCCATCGTAGCTGAACGAGGAGAGTGACAAGAACGCAGGGTTCTGGTTGAGGGCGAACCTCCGGTTGTCCGCCAGCAACGGTCCCGCCACAGGAACCTTGTCGTGTGATCGGTAGCTGTTGTCGAACAGACCCGTGTAGTTGAACGTCAGCCCCTTGATCGCGATGGAGGGGTCCGCCACCGTGGTGCGATCAACAGGGACGAGGTACGGCACACCCGAGTAGGAAGTCGTGTTTCCGACGGTGGCCGTGTCCAGGGTGTAGGTGCAGACTCCCGCGGCGACAGGGGCAGCCGTGCCGTTGTTGTCCTCGAACACCTCGGCCCTGTTCACCATGTTCGCCGTCGAAGATGCAGGTGTGGTGGACACCAAGTTGGTGAGTTGGAGGTACGGGGGAGCGTCTCCAACCCATGTCACCAAGTTCACCGAGTACAACTGCTCATCCGAGGGGACAACCCCACTCACCACGTACGCCTCGAAGTACGCCTCCTTCTTGAAATGGACGATGGCGTAGTTCTCATCCCTGCGCGTAGCCGCAACAACGGGGGGGACTTGGAGCTCGAAACGGTGGCGGTACCGGGCAATCTGGAACGCCCAGAAATCCGCGGTGAAGTTCGCGTAGTCTCCAGCCCGGGCGAGAGTCGGGGTCAGTGCTGGTCCGACCGCAGCGGTGGTCGTGAATCGTGCCCGCTCTGCGGCGGGGGTGTACACGATCCCCGTGGTGGCGTCGTAGTCCTTGAGGTACGGGAGACGGTAGGCGAAGAAGTTCCCATCGGTGCCCCCACCCAAAGCGTACGGGAGCCATGGAACCACGGTGGTTGTCCCAATGGCATTTGTGGTCGCACCGAGGATCGGGAGACCCCCTGCCGTTGTCGCGGGGGAGAAGCTCACCGCCGCCGGGTCGGTGAGCAGACGCACTTGGCCTGCTGCCGGGTTGAACACCGGGACCGCAGTCCCAAGCCCGACCCCTGTGTGCAACCCGTCCAGGTTGAACTGTCCAGCCGCACGGCCCGGAAAGTTGTAGGGGCTTGCCGTGACATCAGTCCCACCTGTTGGGTTGGTCACAGTGAGGTTGAGGGGGTTCGCCGTGGTGGCGAAAGTCACCGAGTTCCCGACGGTCCCGGAGACCTGGACCGTGATGGTGATGTTGCCCACACCGTCCGAGACCGCTGCCAGCAACCCCGGGAGGTACAAGGTGTTGATTGCCAGGGCGAGGTTGTTGCCCGTGGTGCCGCCACCGCCGCCCGTTTGGAACTCCAAGGGCGTCGCGGGGGCACCCGCCGTGGCTACGAACACCGTGGGGGTGCTGGGGCCACCCGGGAGGGCAGTGAGGTCCACGGTGACCGTGTCGCCAGCCACCACGTTGTTGAGGAAGTTCATCAAGCCCACAGCAAGCGCGGACCCGGAACCCTCCGTGAACACCCCCCCTGGAGTGCCATCACAACCGTTGTCCGACACCCCCTTTCCAAGGAGAAGGGCTGCAAGGCACCGAGCCTGCACGTCCGCTACGTTAGCAGCGGGTGCGGCGGGTGTAGGCTCCAATCCTGTAGGCCACCTCACCAGGGCAAGGACACCGCGGTCTGCGGGGGACACGATCCCAGACACCACTACGGCGGGGTTGGCGATGGCGGACAACACTCGCCAGGACGGGTAGCCGACCGGGCCAGCGCCACCCATCACGGGGAGGGTGACGAACGCCGCATGGGAGAGACCCGTACCACCACCTGTGTACAGGGGGAATCCACCGCCGTCGTACAGGTTGAAGGTGGGGTCGGAGGCCACCTCCATCCCGGTGCCCGTGAGGCCCACACCGGACGGAGCCACAGGGGCTCTGTAGTAGTACGGGAACACCTCGTGGGGGTCTGCACCTGTGTTGCCGGTGAAGGTGACTACCCCATCATGGAGCTTGAGGATGCCCCAGTCGGGCACCCCGGTGTTGGCTGACCCCAACCACGGGACACCCGCGCTCCCGACGCCCCCCATGGACGGAGGGATGAGCGCGGCAAGCTCATCAAACCCGCCCTGTGCGTTGGGACCCAGGAAGTACCGGGCGTAGGGGTCCAGGACCGAGACGGCCGAGGCCGGGTGTGCCCCGGACGGGTCCAGCACATGGGCGTCCAGGGTGCCCGAGACCGGACCCACGTCCGAGGGCGCAAGGGCCGATTGACTGACCGAGCCGGGGGTCGCAGCGCCGCCGCCAGTGGTGAGATCCAGGGGATTGTTCGTGCGGGGCATTGGTTCAGTTCCCTGCGGTGAGAAGGAGGTTCCGAGTCCGGTACACAGCGGCCACGTTCGTGAGGCTCCCTACCGACGGATCAGACAGGACCATTTTGTTGTCAGCATCAAGTTCTGCGAGCCGGGAGAACACCACCAGGAGGAGCTCCCCCTCACGGAACAAGAGCGTCCGCTGCTTGGAACGGGCGAGGATGGTGGTGAACACCTTGTGGCGCACCGCACCCGAGAGCGGCTGTGTCATCACCGTGGGCTTGTACCCCTGGTAGTTGGCGAAGTCGTAGTAGGCCCGGAACTCCGGGTCGATGGTGGTCCCGCGTCCAACCGCGTTGCTCCCGAGGGTGATCACGTTGGAGCCGTCCATGGGCACCATGGAGTGCAGGGTGAGGGACCCGGTGTCGGCGTTGAAGTCCGCCACGGAGATGTTCGCGGTCGCCGCGAAGTACCACTCCTTGGGGGAACCCAACCCCATTGCGGGGAAGGGAATGGGGTCGAGGGGGACCGCGTAGGGGAACGAGAGATCCGTGCTGCCCGCACCCGTCTGGCCGGTCCACAAGTGGTTGGACACAGCGAGAGGCTCAAGCGGGAGACCCTTGGGAAGGAGCGTGTCGGGGATGGGGGCTGACTGGACACCGCACGTCTGCGGGGCCGTGGTGGTGTAGTACACGTCCAGTCGGTAGCCCGTGCCTGCGTCCGCGATGGGGTCC